>Ga0114979_10002050_pt1 | contig 13609 bp, 12 predicted proteins | sample S_140625_EF_Meta_FD_87315 | JGI IMG/M metagenome (GOLD analysis project Ga0114979, IMG submission 87315) | Freshwater microbial communities from Lake Simoncouche, Canada to study carbon cycling - S_140625_EF_MetaG | ecosystem: Environmental > Aquatic > Freshwater > Lake | place: Lake... | reverse complement strand
TTGAATAAAAATACTTGAATAAAAATACTTGGATAAAAATTCTTCGATAATTAAATCATATAAAAAATGATTTAAGTTATTATTAATTTATAACAACTTAATAATAATTTAATAATATTATTAGTTATGAACTTAAATAGCTATAATAAATATTTTGCTTATTTAATTACCAAATTTAATATTGAAAGTATATTAGATCTTAAAAACAAAGAAATAACAATTAACTATTCTCAATTTTTAATAAGTATAATAGACTATATGTTGAATTATATTAATTCAGATTTGTTACAAATAATGTATTATGACTTATATGATGAAATATATGAAACTATTTATGACCTATTAGTTGTCCAATATATTGAGACCAACTTATTAAGTAAGTTATTTAATATTGCTATTAATGAAGCAAATAAATTATTATGTTTAACTATTAAATTATGTCAAAATATAGTATTCAAATTTTATATACCAAAAAGGTCATATAAAAAAACATACATAAGAAAATTAAATATGACAAAAGATTCTCATAGTTTTATTAAAATTAAAGCGCAACTTAATTATTTAAAAAATATTCCACAACCAGAACAAAGAAGCGATGAGTGGTATATTTTTAGAAATTCAGCACTTACAGCATCTAATATATATAAAATTTTTAAAAGTGAATGTAGTCAATCAGAACTAATTATTGAAAAATCAGAACCATTAGACGTAAATAAATTTAAAAATACTAACTTAAATTCTCCAACACATCACGGTCAAAAATATGAACCCATTTCTATATTATATTATGAATATATTAATAATACATGCGTATCTGAGTTTGGATGTGTAAAACATCGTAAATATAGTTATATTGCGGCATCTCCAGATGGTATTGTGTGCGATGAAAGTAGTCCTCTTTATGGTAGAATGCTTGAAATTAAAAATCCATTTTCAAGAGAAATTGATGGTGTTCCAATGCCAGCATATTGGATACAAATGCAATTACAAATGGAAGTTTGTGATTTAAATGAATGCGACTTTTTAGAAACCGGATTTACAGAATATTTAACACAAGAAGATTATTTAGATGATATTTCTGATCATTATCGCGGTTTTATTATGCAATTTTGTAATACAAGTGGGGATGTATATTATGAATATCCACCATTTGCTATGAGCAAAATTGATACTGATGAATATAATAGTTGGTTTCAAGCGCGACTTATTAAAAATAATGATAAAATATATGTAAGAAATATTTATTGGAAATTAGAAAAAATTAGTTGTGTATTAGTATTAAGAAACAAGTTATGGTTTAAAAATGTTCAACCGGCCATTGAAATATTTTGGAATAATTTAATTGAAGAAAAAGAATCAGGAAGTTATATTGAGCGCATAAGTAAAAAGCAAAAAATGAAATACGAAGAAACTAAAGAAAAAAGTGATTTTCCAAAAGTTGGATGCTTAATTAAAATATAATATATTGTTATTATTTAAAATTAATTTATAAATATTATTAGTTATAAATTAATAATGAGAAATGCTAAACCTAATGATTTAGATATGTATGTTATTAAGCGCAATGGAAAACGAGAAGCAATCTCTTTTGATAAAATTTTGAAACGAATTAAATCATTAGGAAAACATTTTAATTTACAACATATTATTTTTGCTCAATTAGCAATAAAAGTAATCGATCAATTATATGATAATATTCAAACTACTAAAATTGACGAATTAACTGCGGAACAATGTGCTTCAATGTCATCAATTCATCCAGATTACACCAAATTAGCAAGTGCTATTGTTATATCTAATTTACATAAAAATACAAGTAATTGCTATTATGAAACTACTAAAAAATTGTATGATTATAGGGATAGTAATAATAATAGTTTTAGATTAATTAAATCATCTATAATGGAAATTATAGAAACACATAAAGACACTATTAATGCTATGATTGATTATGAACGAGATTATTTTTTTGATTATTTTGGATTCAAAACATTAGAGCGCGCATATTTAATGCGTTGTAATAAAATAATTATTGAACGTCCTCAACATTTAATTATGCGCGTTGCGATTACAATTCACGGTGTTAATATGGAAAAAGTTAAAGAAACATATGACTTAATGTCCCAAAAATATTTTATTCATGCCACACCAACATTGTTTAATGCAGGAACTCCACGACCACAATTAAGTTCTTGCTATTTACTTGGTATGGAAGATGACTCAATTGAAGGCATTTTTAATACATTGAAAGAATGCGCACAAATTTCTAAGTGGGCAGGAGGCATTGGACTACACGTCCATAACATTCGCGCAAACGGATCTTATATTAGAGGAACAAACGGAACTTCAAATGGTCTTATTCCAATGTTAGGTGTATTTAATAAAACCGCGCGGTACGTTGACCAGGGCGGAAAACGTAATGGGAGTTTCGCTATTTATATTGAACCACATCATCCTGATATTGAGGACTTCTTAGATTTAAAGAAAAATCACGGAGATGAAGAAAGCAAATGTCGTGATTTGTTTTATGCCTTATGGATTAGTGATCTTTTCATGGAGCGAGTAATGGGTAATAAAATTTGGAGTTTATTTTGTCCGGATAAATGTCCGGGACTAAGCGATTGTCATAGCGATGCTTATAGAGAATTATATTTAAAATATGAAAGCGATGGCAAATTTAATAAACAAATAAATGCGCGCGATTTATGGATTAAAATTTTAGATTCACAAGTAGAAACAGGAACACCTTATATTTTATATAAAGATGCGGCAAACAATAAATCTAATCAAAAAAATCTTGGAACTATTAAAAGTTCGAATTTATGTACGGAAATTATTGAATATTCTGATTCTAAAGAAACAGCCGTATGTAATTTGGCATCGCTAGGTTTGGCGATGTTTGTCAAAGAAGATAAGACTTTTGATTACGACAAATTATACGAGGTAACACAAGTTGTTACTAATAATTTAAATAACGTGATTGATATTAATTATTATCCTACTCCGAAAACCAGAATATCTAATTTTAAACATCGCCCGATTGGTATTGGTGTTCAAGGATTAGCAGATGTGTTTTTTAAAATGGATTTACCTTTTATTTCGGATCAAGCAAAAGAAATAAATATTAAAATATTTGAAACAATATATTACGCGTCTCTTGAAAAAAGTATGTTATTGGCTAAAGAACGTTTTAAAGCAATGAAATTTTTGAAAGAGCAATATGATTTAAATAATTGGACTTTTATTTCAGATGAAGATGAATGTAGAGAATATAATATTTATAATGTTACAGATGCATCAATTTTAGCATCAATTAGCAATGATAAAGTAATTGAACGAGCTTTAAAAACTGCTTATCCAATTAAGGCAGAAATTGACAATCTTGACTTACAATACTTAGGAGCATATAGTTCTTTTAAAGGTTCCCCGGCAAGTTTTGGACAACTTCAATTTGATTTATGGAATGTTATTCCTACACCTGAGCGCTATGACTGGACTGCTTTAAAAGAAAATATTATGACTTATGGAATTCGCAATAGTTTGTTAGTCGCCCCTATGCCAACCGCAAGCACAAGTCAAATTCTAGGTAATAATGAATGTTTTGAACCAATTACTAGTAATATTTATAGTAGAAAAACTTTGGCTGGTGATTTTGTATTAGTAAATAAATATTTAGTAGAAGAGTTATTAAAATTGGGATTATGGAATGAAGAATTGAAAAATAGTATTATTGCCAATAAAGGCAGTGTTAGTCATATTCAAAATTTATCACCACACTTGAAAGAAAAATACAAAATAGTATGGGAAATGCCTATGAAAGAAATTATTAATATGTCTAGGGATAGAGGTGCGTTTATATGTCAATCACAAAGTTTGAATCTATGGATTGAAGATCCAGATTCAAAAATATTGACAAATATGCATTTTTATAGTTGGAAAGCAGGTCTTAAAACGGGAATATATTATTTACGCAGAAAAGCAAGACATCAAGCACAACAATTTACAATTGAACCTAATAGAAAAGGCGATAAGAAAAAAAGCGATACTAATGAAACTGAAGAATAAGAAAAAAAGGACTGCTTAATGTGTAGTGGATAGACGAAAACTTTATTTTTATTTTATTTTATTTTATTTTATTTTATTTTATTTTACTTGAATAAAATAAAATAAAATAAAATAAAATAAAATAAAATACTATAATGATTTAACAGCGCGTTTAGATGAGCGTTTAGATTTTTTTTTTGTTAATGACCGCGTTTTTCTTGTGTCTTTAATTACTATTAACCATTTTGGATCATAATTATATATTAGTTTTAAACTACTATTTAAAGACATTAAACCCGGATTTATAGAGTTTATAAGTGTTTCATTTATACTAATTTTATAGTAATGTAATTTGGCTATTAATTTATTTAATTTATGTACGTAATATTCTAAGACCATTAGCGGAGTAATAACAATATCACCTGGTATTGGAAGAGCAGACTCATCATTTTCCCATACTTCATTAAATGTGCGTGTGTCGTCTTCATTTGCTATTTCTTCTATTAAGTCTTCATCTATTATAATATCCAACACAGACCTTACTGGTTCCTCTATAGTAGCTTCTAGTCTATTTCTAGCATACAATAATATTTTAATCATAATATTTAAAACATCTTGAATACATATTACTGCTTTATAAGAAGGCAATAGCACATCATTTATAAGAGCATGAATTTTAGATGCTTTTCTAGGCAAATCTCCGTCTCTATTTAATCTAAACTTATTCATTAAAAAACCATAATCTATTACAAAAAAAGTATCAGCAAGCAAGTCTGTTTTAAACGCGGTTATTCGGATACTTTCCATAATTCTGTCTCTCGATCCATCTTCTCTTTGCTCTACAAAATTTCTTATAATGGTTCTAATAAAATCTAATGCTTCAGCATATTCCATATGATGTTTAGTGTTATAGATTTGACTAAATAAATCTGGTTCCCATATGTCTTTATACATCAATCCAAAGTTGTATCTATGGCGCAATGTTGAATGTGGATCTCGTGGTGGTCTAGGTTTTGCCCTGTTTATAGGATTTATTAAAATAGGAGGTTCTCTTAATGCCATACTATATACTATAATAATATAATATTATTTTAAAAAGTCTATTATAATGTTATTACTTATACTTATAAAATTGTATAGACAAATAAAATTGTATAGATAAATAAAATTGATTTATGTATTACTATACTTTATTAGTTATTATAATATACATAAGATAATGGAAACATCTAGCAATACTAGCAACACTATTGAGAATTTGTCACACAATATTCTCATTACTTGTATAAAAGAACAAACACAGAAAGAGGAAAAAGCAGATATATGGAAAGATAGTCCATTTAAAGATTTGGTAAAATTACAATCAAATAATGTTGGAAATGTAGGTGAAGCATTTATACAAAATATATGTGTAAGTTGTGGTATCGACGCAACCGTAGATGGTTCTAAAACAAAAGAATGTGGTGGTGGTTTTGGTGATGGTTCAATTAATGGTTTTAGTGTTGAAATAAAAACAGCAGCACGAGGTTCTGGGTCTCCTAGCTTTCAACATGAAATGGGTGAGGCGCCTTGGAAATCAAATTATATCATATTTGTTGATGTAGCTCCTCATCATATATATATAACAATATTTAAAAATTTTAGTGAAGAAATTTATAAAAGCGGCGAAAAGTGCAAACCATACTTTCCATCAAAGAGTATAACTTGGAGAAAAGGTTCCGGTGCATTTAAATTGGATACGACAGAAAAAATAAATGAAGAAAATATATTAAAAGGATACACTTTTAAGACCGATGGCAATTTTGATATAAACAAATTAAGAACATTCATATTATTGAATATTAAATAAAGAATAAATTTGTGAGCTTCTTAAATTATATGCGGAATTTGTCGATAAAAATGCTATTTTATTCCAGTCTGTTGTTTCCATTTTTTTAACATTATTCAGTTTATCATGTGTAAATACAATTCCATACCCTTTTTTTCCAGGTAAATCTTCAAACTTAGCATAACATTTCATATTTTCTTTTCCAAAACATGTTGATGGAATATATATATCACATTTGTCAATCATAGATTTATTTCTAGTTGAAGCAGTAGTTCCTCCATCAGACATTGAGTAAATCACCATTTTATCATTTGTATAATCTATAATATTATATAAATCATTGCTATGTTTTTTGGACCATATTTGAAATATTGTATTTATTTTAATAGAATTTCCACATGGTTCATAAAAGTTGCTTTCTAATTTTGTTGAATGTATTAGATTATAATATTTAACTCTTTTACGTGGAACACCTTTACCGTCGCTTTCAAATAATTGAGGCAATATAAAGCATACATAATCAGCAAATTTAAATGAATGGTTAATAAATTTTAAAGCAATATGTCCTCTTAATCCAAAAGGAGGATTTCCAAAAACAACATAGTTTTTGTTATCATTGGAAGGAGGAACCCAATCTAGAAAATCAGCTTTTATAATAGATTGATGCCTAGGTTCAATATCTAATGCTAACGTATCTGTTGGTAAAACTTGTAAAAATTTACCATCACCCGCCGAAGGTTCAATATACTTAAAATCAGATGGAGTTTCTCCAAATTGTTTAATTACTTCTTTAAATATATCAAAACATTTTGATGCTGTTTCTATTGGTGTAAAGAATTGATCTTTTTCTTTTGTTGAATAATTAGAATAGTCAATTGTTATGTTTGATAATTTTAGTATATCAAATTCATAATGCTTTGGAATATTTTTTAATTCAATCCATCTAGTAATTGTTCCTGATGCTACATTCAACTCTTTTGCTAGATGTTTAAGAGTGTATTTTTTAAATAAACTATTTAATATAGTTGTCAAATTGATTTTTTCCACTGTACTTATTGTGTCTATTTTATCTATTGTTAATTCTAAATTTTTTTCAGACTCTTGTTTTTGTTTTATTAAATCAATTAATTCATCTTTAGTTTTAGACTTATACTTATTCATTCCAAGTTTGTCACATATCAAAAACAATTCTGTTTTTGATAATTTACTTAGTTCCATATAATATAATAATGTAATTTACTTATATATTATTATATAAGATTATAATTCAATTTTTCAAAATAATGTTATAATAAACTTTTTATTAAAAATTAAATTTGTAAAAAATGTATAGTTTATGCTAGATTTATGGCAAATCAGGAATACTAATTCTGAAATATGGTCTATGACTATCAAATTCAGTATTTTGTGGAGCAACAGTTAGGATTAAATCGTCACTATATAAAGTACGAATTTTGTTAGTTATATGTGCCAAATCACTATTTATGGCATCTAATAGTTCGCGCACTACACTAATTCTGTAAGTGGCCAAATATTCAAGTGACCGGTTTAATTCTAAAATATAGTAGGTTAATACATCATATACATGAACATTTGTTACTTCAGGAGTATTGAGCGGTTTATCTTCGGGTTCTACATCATAATATCTAGCGAAATCCCATAATTCATTTTTATATTTTTGCTGTCCTACTTCTGTATTATGCCAAACATCTCTAAAGCTTTCAAGTTCTCCTCTTAAATTAGGTTCATCATGTTCAATAGGAAAATGTCTAATATTAGTAGCATATGTAGTCCTGTAAAATACAGGTCGATGCTTACGAGCACTAGCAATGCTATAATAATTAATCATTATTTTTGTAGTGTGCTTTATTGCCCAATATGCTTTATATGTATTAATAAGAGGGTCAAAAATTATATTTTTGAGTTTTTTAGTTATAAACGCATTATAGGATTTAAATTTTTTTGTTTTGCTAGCATTAACACTAGCAACGCCCTTAGTATAGTTAGAAGTTCCACTATAACTTCCACGATTTGTTAATTTTTGCCATGTTAGCTCTAAAGCATTACTCAAAAAATCAAAATCTATTATAAAAAATTTGTTTGTTGTCAATACTTGTTGTAGTTCATAATCAGGAATACGTGACAAAATATAGTCATCATAAGTTCTTCGTTTTTTAGTAATTTTTAAAAAATTGGCAAATAGTGTTTGTAAAAAGTGCTTAGGATAGTCTTGAAGTTCGGCATCTTTTTTTAAACTATATATGCTATCTACTAAGTCTGTTTCTCTAAGAGTGCCCATTACTTTTACTAATGGATAATTATATTCATAACCTCTTGGTACTTCTTGTTGAAATGGATAATTATAAATAGGTAATGGTGTTATTTGAAATAGTTGTTTTGGTTCTTCATCCAATTCTTTTAGCGTCAATTCTTTTTGTGTTATAACATCCTCAACACTTTGCCTAGGTAAATTGGAAAATATATTTTTTAATGTATCTTGTTTTTGTTGATTACTAAGGCTGCCTAATTTTTGTTTAAGCAAAAAAGGAACTATGTCTCCCTTTCCTCTAGCTTTAAAATTTGCTTTCATCTTTTTTCTTTTCCGCGTTAAGTGTTTCTTTTTTAAAGGCATAACTATATATTATATATATTATTTTTGCTTAAAAAATATTATAAGATAAAACTCTATAAAACTATAATTAAAAAGATTTTACTCGTTTTTGCGTTGTTTTCTTTGGTTCTTTACGTGGACTGTTATTACGCGTTTTAGTAAGATTTTTTGAACTATTTTCTAAAATTCGAATGTAAAATTTTGCGTTTGCTTGGCCGACTATGCTTGGATCAGGTTCAACCAAATAAGTATTTAATTTGTCTAATCTCTTATTTAACTCTTTTATTACACTATTATTTAGCATTATTTTGCAGTCGCGTTTATCGCGCATTTCAAATAGTTTCTTATTTAAGTCTTTAATATAAAATTTTAATACATTTATTGGATTATTTGGAGGCCAATAATAGCGCTCATAACTGGCTTCTAATAATCTACTGGCTACTTCTTGTGGATACTTAGGCACATTAGGATGACTTTTTCTATAAGCCTCTATTTTTTGTAATATATTTTCAATCACAATAATTCTTGAATAAGTCGGAATTACTTGTAGCCTAAAAAAATTGCCTAGTGCCGAATTTTTAGGTTGAATATGACGTTCGCCTTTTTCTCTCAATTTTTTAGCATTTATTTCCCATTTTTTCACTAAATATTTATAATCTTTAATAAAATAATTTGGATTATATAAATTTAGAACATGCATTTTAAAGTTTGGTTCAGACATAGACAAACGCACATATGAACCATTTACAACACAATCAAACATATTTGATTGTGATTGATAATCGGGTAATGTTTTTGGCTCAAATATTGATTTAACATACTCTATTTCATAGTCTCTGTCTTCTAGTTCTTGTTTCATAGCATATATTGTTTCAACCATATCAGGCGGTAAATAAATACCCGAAGGTAATGTCTTTGCTATTGGACGCTCTAATTCATATTTCAAGTATGAACTTAATTTTGATTCATATTTACTTTTTAGAAGTCCTTGTTTTAATAATCTATTTATTATAGCATCTGTTTTCATATTTGTCTTACTAGTTTTGTTACTTTTTCTAAATGAATATATATTATCTAGTTTAATTAAGTCTTGACGATCAAATTTTTTTAAGTCTTCTTTAGTTAAAAATTGTTGATTAGAAGAAGATGGAGCAGCCATATTATTATTATAACAGTATAATAAAAATAGTATAATAAAAATAGTGTAATAAAAATAGTATAATAAAAATAAATTTAAAGAGATTTTACTCGTTTTTGTGTTGTAGACTTTGATTTTTTTCGTGGACTATAGTAACGCTGCTTTTTAGGAAACTTGGGGCCATTTTCTAAAACTCTAATGCTAAATTTGGCGTTTGCTTGATTTGCTATGCTAGCATCGGGTTCAACTAAATAAGTATTTAAAGTGTTCAGTCTTCTATTTAATCTAGTTATTATATTAGGATTTAATAATATTTTGTAACCGCGCAATTTTAACAACAGCTTATTTAATGTGCTAATATAAACTTTTAATATATTAACTGGTTTATTATGAGCAGAACTCTGCAAATAACGTGTTTCTAATGTTGTATTTGCTATAGCTTGCGGATACTTAGGAACATAATGACTATTCCAATAATTAAATATAGTTGCTAGAACATCACCAATAACTATAATCATTGAATAAGCAGCCAATACATTTTCATAAAAAAATTTCTCAATATGTAAACGTTTAAACTCGGCATAACTAGCATAAATTGCCCTATTAGGAATTGTATGTGTAAATGGTGGTTGGGGTCCATAGCGTCCTGATCGATGACCTAATGTGTCTCTATATGCTCCATTTTCTTGTAATCTTTTGGCATTTAATCCAAACCGCGCCACTAAATAGTTATAATCTTTAATAAAGAAGTCTGGACTGTATAAATTTTCGACGTGCTCATTAAATCTAGCATTGTCGCCTTCCATACGTAGTCGAACATTAAAACCATTAATAGTAAAATTGAAAAATGATCCAAAGTTTCGTGGTCTTGCTGTTGGTTCAAATAGACTTTTAAGAAAGGCCATCTCATAATCTCTGTCTTCAAGCTCTTCTTTCATAGTATATATTTCTCCTACTAAATAAGGCGGTAAAAAAGTTCCGGAAGGTAATGACTTTGCTATTGGATGCTCTAATTCATATTTTAAATAAGAACCCAGTTCTGAACCGAATTTGCTTCTTTTAACTTCGTGTTTTAATAATCTTTTAATTATTGCGTCTTTTTTCATATTTGTGCTTTTAGTTTTGTTTTGTTTCTTAAACGAATAATTCTTGTCCATAATAAGTAAATGGTTGTAATCAATTGCTTCCAATTCTTCTTTTGTTAATAAATCAGGATTTGATGATGACGACGCAGCCGCCATTATAATATAGTAAATATTATTAAATATTATTAAATATAGTAATATGATAATATTAAATATTTTATTTTCTTCTTTTATTGCGTCTAGACTTATTTTTTCTTCCTTGTCCGCTATCTAGTGTGCCCGTTTGAAGCATTCCCACTCTTTCTTGTCGCTGTATTGTTAATGGTATATTTATTCGTCCTTGTAGTGCATTATTTATTAAATTAAGTATTTCATCAATAAGTCCTTTTAATTCAAAATAGGGTTGAGTGTCGCGCTCTGGAAAGTTAAAATCTGTATCGCTTAATATTGTTCGCAATCTTGTTATACTATCGACAATCCCGGGCACTTCTAAAAATGCTTCAAGAGTTCGTCCTACGGGAATACTTCTTAATAACCTATTTTTTGCTATGGTCTTTGAATTATCATTAGCATTATATGCTATTAATATATTTTTAAACAATACTAAATTAGTATAAAATGTTACTGTTGCGTGTGTATAAGCTTTTTTATTCATAAGTTTTTTAATATTGCGTTTTATCACTGTTGAAGCATATGGTTGTAAAATAAAAGGTGCTAAATCGGGACCTGGTCTTGCTTCTACAAAATTACGAATAGTTATGACTCTATTTCCTGCTTTTATTCGTTTTTTGCTATTATGTTTTTTATATGTTTTACGCATTTATATTATAAAAATATTATAAAACTAATATAAAAATATTATAAAACTAATATAAAACTAATATAAAAATATTATAAAAATATTATAAATTAATTAGTCTTGAAATTATATATATAATTTCTAAAATAGTGCCCTTATAGTTTCATTACTTTCTTTTACATCACTATTATAAACATATTTCACATAGCATCGCAAAGTCATTGTTACATCAACAAGTGAATTATGTAAATCTTTAGGCAAAGGATCATTTGGAAATAATAGTGAATATAATTCACTTAATTTTGGCATTTTATTATAAACTTGATTTGTTTTACTTAATCTCTCTAATTTACAAAATTGTGTCGTATTTTTCATAGTACAATATTCAGGTTTATGTATTTTTTCATTATTTATAAATTGTGTAAAATATTGCGTGACATTATGTCTAAAACATTCTACAAAAATTATGCGTTTATCAAATGATATATTATGCCCTACAACTATGTCACATTTTTTTAAACATTCATTAAACTCTTTTAGCGCCGGCACAATATTTATGCCTTGAGCATTCAAAATCTCTCTACTAATATTATGAATGTTAAAACTTTCTTGTGTAATAATAACAGACTCATCAATCTTAATATAATTATTTTTAATTAATGAACTATTATTAGAGTGATCATATAAAATATAACTCAATTGAATAATATATGGCCACTTTGATTTATCATATATAGAAGCACCACTTTCGGGTAATCCACTAGTTTCGCAATCAAATACTAATACTTTCATTATTTAATATAAAAGTATGTTTTTAATTATTAGTTTAATATTAAAAAACATCAATTTTTAGTTTTTATGCTATTTTAAGACTTGTATAAATAAAAATTAGTGTTATTGTATGTTTTTTAATATTTACGTCTAAGTGATTTTCTATTGCGTTTAGATTTACGATGTTTTGATTTACTGCGTTTAGAGCGACGTTTTTTATAGCGTATTTTTCCTCCCTGTTTTACTTCTGGTTCTTCTTCTACTGTTGATTGAGTTGATCTTGGTGTTCTTGGTGTTCTTGTTCCTAGATGTAATAATTATCCTGGCCGTACTTCTTGTTTTACTGTTCGATCGCGAGCACCCTTACCAAAAGAAAAACGATGTGCGTTAGTTACTTTTAATGGTATAAGACTCATTTCACCGGGTTCTTGTTTATCTATTGGTTCAATAGTTTCAGTTTTTGTAGGTTGTTCCCTTACTTCCGCTGCTTCTACTTTTTTGATAGTCTCCTTTTGAGTTTCAGACATATATATTATAGCAAAATATAATAATTTAACTAAATTATTATTTACTAAATATATACTAATATATTTAGTAAATATATACTAATATATTTAGTAAATATATACTAATATATTTAGTAAATAAATATAAAAACAATATTATAATGCTATATAGTATAACAATGCAAATCTTTGTAAAAACCCTTACGGGAAAAACTATTACGCTAGAAGTAGAGTCATCTGACATGGTTGACAATATTAAGGCCAAAATTCAAGATAAAGAAGGTATTCCGCCCGACCAACAGCGACTTATTTTTGCTGGAAAGCAACTCGAAGATGGGCGAACATTAAACGATTATAATATTCAAAAAGAGAGCACATTGCATCTTGTATTACGCTTACGGGGGGGATTTTAAGAGAGGATTTTAATGCGTTTTATATTTTATATTTTATATTTTATATTTTATATTTTATATTTTATATTTCAAACTATAAAATGTAAACTAAATAATTTAGTAATTTTATGAATTTATGATTTTATATAAAAAAATTATATAGACGTATTATATATAAAAATGAAGGCAGAACAAGAATTAACAAATAAGTTGTTAGATACAAACGACGCTACGAATAGTGAAGATTTAGAAGTAGGTACTATTGTTGTAATAAAACCAAATATTAAAGGTATAGGCTTACGTCCTGCAGTGGTGATTAAGAAAAACAATGATTCATATAATATTGAATATGTATATCCTGATGAATATACACTGAAACCTATACAAGATGTTACGAGAGATAAACTTAGACCTACTATATATTCCTATAAAAAC
>Ga0114979_10002048_pt1 | contig 13610 bp, 15 predicted proteins | sample S_140625_EF_Meta_FD_87315 | JGI IMG/M metagenome (GOLD analysis project Ga0114979, IMG submission 87315) | Freshwater microbial communities from Lake Simoncouche, Canada to study carbon cycling - S_140625_EF_MetaG | ecosystem: Environmental > Aquatic > Freshwater > Lake | place: Lake... | reverse complement strand
TTATCACTCGACATTTTATACTAGACTTAGACTTATACTTATAAAAAAAATATATTATTATTTACAATATATTTTTTATTTCTATATACTTATTTTATTTATCTCTATTTTTCATTAATCTCACGCATCTCATACCTCTCATATCTATCGCATCTATCATGTCTTTCTATACCAACATACTTTGTAAACATCTCCCATAGTACCTCGCCAAAGTTATATTCAAACCTATTATACTTCAACCACTCCGGTAACCTCGTCACACCTATACTCCTCTTTGAATGTTTTGCACCTTTAAACAATAACATCTCTAATACCCATATCACCTTTTTATGATACTCATCCGTCACTTGACTTTTGTCCAACCTATATATACCCTCATATATATAACGATTCAAATTATGACTACTATGTATCCTCCTCTTATAATTGTCATCGCATGGACGGTTTATCACAAACCCAAAACCCTCTATTCTATTCCTATTATTATTCATCTCTATTATAAACATCGGTACACCTTCCTCAACTTTTGATGAAACCATCTTCGGTGTACCATATATACACCCCTTCATACCTTTATCCTCTCGCCACTCTTTATTCTCACTAAAACCATAATCCGAAAATCTTGTCGTCATTATTTCTATTCCCGAAACATAATATTTCATATCTCTTGACAAAACCATTATTCAGATGCGATTATTTTTACTTAATATTGTTGTTATTTCTTTAGTTTATCATTTATCTATTTTTATTTCTTCAATTTTATCAAATCTCACGAATCTCTTACACCTCATATCATTAACAGATGCATATATCTCACATCTCACCCATCACCCATCACCCGTCACCCGTCACCTGTCACCACTCAACAAAACCCAACCACAAATGATTGCAATATACCTCCCAATAAACTCACCAACATCGCGGCCGGTATTACCCACGACTTTACTCTACCAAAATATACAAGAATTACTACTATAACTATTATAATCGACATCAACAACTGAAACTTCTTTGACCACCACTGTGTACCACCACTCCTATTCCCCAAATTTATCACACCCATCAAAGCGCCTAATAACACCAACACTTGCACAAGTGTCGCATTCCGCCAGTAATAAACTGTTACAATTAGCGCCGCACGAACAAATATACATATGCTATAATAAATAAGACGACGTCTTTCTACTATTTCGCGAGCAGACATACCTCGCTTTAATAGTCCCATCCTATACATTGTTCGTGTAAAATACGGGTCATCATTTGGACAAACCATTCGCAATATTGTTATATACAATATATAATATAACAATATTATTGTATTTTTACATTACTTAACACAATTCGCGTACCTTTTAAAAATTATTAAAATTTAAAATTACGATTATAAAAATAATATTACCACTAAGAATCATAATATATAGCACCTGTATAATCTATCCATTCGTCTAATGTAAACTGTATAAAATCATTAGGAAGTAAATAGTTTTTATATTCCATGTCAAAACCAAGTGAAGTCATTTCATAGTAATGTAATGGGGCATTTTTCATAATATTTAAAAATTCTTCAATAGAATGTATTCCTGTTTCTTTTGCCCCTACTCCATCATACATGATATACGGCATTTTACTTATATAACTATAATTATTCAAATGTATTTATATACTAATAGGCATTTTAAATATTAAAAGGTGTAAAAACTGTTAAAATTTACTCCATCCCTTTTTATCTCTTTTATGCGTCTTGTGGTGCTTTTTATGCTTTCTTACCCTCTCACACTTCATCAAATCAGATGTTGAAAATTTCACCCTTGTTGCTCTCATCGTCGTACCTGCACGATAAGCACGTTTCATCTTTGAAAGCGTCTTGGGGTGATTATATATAATAATATCGATTATGTTGCGAAAATAGTCACGAAATATATTCCTCTCACGTTTTAAATCGTCAACAGTAAACCACCTTATCTCACTCTTCTCAAATAATCCATTCGTCGGATGCTCTACATGCCCCTTCAAATATTCACATATAAATTTATAATTATTGTTAAAATAATACGGCAACTTCTCATCATAGTCCGCTTTAACTAAATATGTATAACGCTTGTCGTATGCAACCTCGTCTATCTTATTCTTTAATATATACTTCTCAAAGTCAGCCTTTGAACCAAAAAAACCATTCAACTCCTCCGCACCTTCACGTGTCGTTGTGTCTAATAAATCCTCACCAGGCTTGCGACCTCCTCCGAAATCACCCCAATGACACTTTTTGTCTCGCTCCATAGAACCCTCTTTACCAAATAAATAATATACTTTATTTTTATGAAGCGCAACCAATATTACACCCGAACCAACCATCACAGTTGTTATATGTTATATATTATATAACTATTTTTAATTATATAATATGCATAAAACATTTTAAAACCTAGAATAACATAAACATTTCTAAACATGGTTTCTGTTTATTTTTTTCAACATTTAAATCAGTATTACTATGTTTATCATATACTAAATTATCTACTATATGTCGAGTACTTTCATTTTTTATACGCTTTAACCTATTTCTTTCATGTTCCTTCATGATCATACGATTATGCGAAATAGCCAATACCAGGTCTACCGGCATATAAATATGATACACAAATCTATCTATATATATAAAAAACATCTATATCATTTTAATATATACAAATATAATGACTACTGGGGACAATTCGGATATGGTCCAGGCTGTAAATCATTATTCGTATTTATACAGTCGGATGGGTTATAGTTGAGCGAAAACTTTGAAGGATAGGAAAAACCATTCAATAATTCCAAATTGAGAAATCTATCAACTTCTCTCTGAGCACTACTTTTCTGTCTAACTGTAACAGATTCTAAAATATTTTTATTATCTGATATCAAACAACCAGTGTTACTATAGAATAAGTTATAACTCGGATCTACATTTATCCACTGGTTTGCCGTTGTTAATGGATTATATATTATCTTATTTACAGCACCAGTAGCACCAGTAGCACCAGTAGCACCGGTTGAACCTGTCATTCCATTATTAAATATTACAGTTTCAGAAACACCAATATAGTTGTTCTGATATAAACTTCCAGAATACAGTTGGGATGAAGAATTTAATTGGTTTAACTCAATACAACTTGTAGTTGGATTAGGAGGAGTTAGTAAATATTTACCTTTCGTTATATCCAATAAATCATTATAACTACGCGCTTGATTTAAACAATACGCAGAAGGAGGAGCACCTTGAGTTGATGTAGCAGATGAAAAACCATACGTCCCTTGATATGGCTTCAAATGTCCAGATGGTGTTCTAAGCGGAAGCACACCTCCTTGCTGAGCAACTGTATTTGCTAAATTTGAAGTCCCTGCAAACTTCACCTTCGACCTTTTATTATTTATATAATCACTAGCAAACGAATTTTTTGTAGGTGTAATAAATGTTCTTCTTCTATCCATTTTTAATAATATATGTATATATTTATTATTTATTACTTATACTTTCACAAATACAAATAATAAATATTTATTTATATTTAAAGTTCACATCTACATGTTGTATACACACTCAAATGCTAACTCTAAACTCCAATCCATATTATTCAAGTCTAATACACGCCCCAAATCATCATACAACGTTATTTTCAGTTTCTGAATATTCACAGGGCCGAAATATCTCTTCTCTCTGTTTATAGCATTTGTCGTAGACTCGCCCTGTGCCGCCTGAAAATCTCCAGCAGCTTCCGTAAATTGCGTAAAATTTACTTTACCTACAATATTTGGAACCGATATAGAGTTCGAAAAAACAGTCATATAATAATCATTCGAATTTTTATTAAAATCATCTATCGCCAAAAATCCATACAATGGAAACTTTGTAAAACATATACCCTCCGATACTATCGAACCAAATGTTGTCGGAGGTGTTGCTAACTGGTTAGAACTTGAATACTTCGCAACTCTAAACCCCAACACCCACCCCAACCTTAACATCAAAATTCTATAATAGTCCTCTTCAACAGCATCAGTTTGTAAACTATAACCAACACTAGTTACTATTTCAAAATTATACGGTGTAGTTGAAGCCGCATCCTGTGCAAATATACTTCGCCCACTCGTTCTATCTATAGTATATTTAAGTTTTAAATCAGAACATAAAGCATTATTATTTGGACTATTCGGGTCATTCGTGAGTATATTGTTTACTACCTGTTCCAAACATGACGAATATATTGAAATATTCTGTGAAGTATTATAACAACCATCCGGTAATATTAAATTATATGAAACATCGACATCACTTGGTGTTCTCTTCAATATATTAATCTGTATAACATTATTACCATAAGCCTGTGATATATTATAATATGTTAAAGGTAAAGTAATTCCGGCTATTCTGTAAGCTATTACCTTTTCTAACCGAAACGGTAAAGTTATATTATAATTTGTGCTCTTAGTCGAATAATAGTTTTCTCTAAATCGCGAGTCTATATTTACAGCCTTTAATATTGTATTCGTTAGAAGAGGATTAATAACTCCTCTTGCTGTACCATATGAATCCACATTTTGTCCAGGCGTTAAAACACGATTCACTTCTATATTATGAGCTGCTGTTGGGTCTTGTATTATTAAATTATTTGTACCTTTAATCATAGACATCTTTAAATCTTGAAATTTGTCCACGGAAACATTACCACCAAAAGCCGAACCATTTGTTCCATATCCACCACCGCCACCACCACCGCCACCACCACCACCACCACCATTCTTATTCTTTACAGTCTTTAATAATACCGACGCCTTCTCAAAAAAATTCTCTAACTTCGACTTCATATCAAATGATATCGTATCATCGTTCACAATTTTCATACATATATGATCCTTCTTATACTGTATATCCTCTGGGTTATACTGTTTACCCAATGTTAATAACTCTTCTAATTCACTTACACTATAATTATTAATATTTAAATCGAAGTTATCCATTATATAAAATTATATGTTATTTTTTTATATAATAGTAGACCTATATTAATTATACTTATACACTAGAATATCACTTTTATTATTTTACATATGTTTAAACTTCACATATTTAAACTTCACATATTTACATCATGATCCGCAAGCCTTACAAGGTGTCCCAGGGTTCGCCATTATATGACGTATATTAAATAACTGACTTACTCCTCTAGGCGCAGAACGATTATTCGCCATTAAACCCACGAGGGCAGAACGCGGTTTTGTCTGTACTTGTACAGGAGCAGGAACGACTTTGTGTGCAGGAGCAGGAATCGGAGTATGCAGAGGCGTAACTTTCCTCGTAATTTTACCCACATTTCCCCCATTTTGACTAAACATCATTGACATTTTTGACGACATTATTTATTATATATAAAGTAATAATATATATTATTTTATATTCAATATAAAAACATTTAATACCCAACATTCAACACTCCTGCGACGGATACACGCACGAATCTGAATAAGCTATACCAAACATCCTCGTCTTATTACCATGTACAGGAACAGTATTTGCCGTAGATGAATGCGTCTGGGTTCTAAGTGGTTTCCTACCCTTCAGTTTTGCTAAATACCTATCATATGAACCATGTTTCATATCTACACCTTTACTTCCTTGCTGATTAGTAGACGCCGCTGACATTGAACCAGGTCTCATTCTTGTAATTGAACTATGTGTCGACGACCCGAACGAAGGCACATTCCTATGAACTACACCAGGTACAGCGCGGTCACTCATTTGATTCCAGTTCACATTTTGATACGTAGCAACCGGCTTTGTGTACACGTTTAAAGCACCTTTATTCATTATATACTCCGAAGCATCTACGCGAACAGTATTCTGGATTCGCTTTTGCGTAGGAATATCCGCTACATATGGGATTGCCGTGTCAGTAATATCGTACTCAGGAGCATCAGTTCCACTTTGACATTTACTACATGCCCTGTACCCTATTACAGGATTTGGAACCGTAAAGTATGGAAACCAACAATTTGTACATACTGAACCACTATAAGAAGGATATGACATTTGTTTTTCTATTAAAATACTATAATATTAAAAATATTACACACAATTATAAAATATTAACATAAATATATAATGGGTAAAACTCGCACAAATAAGAAACATAAACGATATACTCGTTCACAACAGGGTGGTATAAAAGTTTTACTTCCAAATTTTCACAACCCTGTTATGGAAAGAGAAATAAAAAATATACAAGGACTACAAACTATATTATCAAATACCACAAACATAGAAATTGTTTCTACAGGCTCTCTAAATTCATTCGTCATTCGACTACATTTAGAAACCTCTAATGTTCTCTTCCGAAGCGACACCCTCGACACAAAAAAAACATTATTATCTCGTCAACATAAGTCACTAAGTTACACACAGGTAGAAAATGACACAGATGGTTTACCTATTCACGAAATTATTATGAAAATATGTATTATCAGTTCAGGCAGACATAATATAAATCTTGACTGTTTCAATGGAAGAGACAAAGCATTGATTAGTATAAACGAACTCGTAAATGAATACAATACACAACGTTATCTTTATAGTTCCATGATGTCAATCAGTGGAAACCCCTTTTGTCCTGATGCATTCGGACTATTAACAATTGACCCACCTAACCCAAAAACACCTGTAAATATTTTTAGAATGGTTCCAAATATAATGTCAATCTTACAAAGCAGCGCAGATTTACTAGCAGTAAACGACTACTTAAATAAATATGTTGACATGGGCTTACAACTTGGTATCATTCTAATGGAATCTATACCAGCAAGTTATAGACCAATTTATAATTATTCTTTAAAAGATGAACCGCAATACAATGCCGAAACATATAAAAAACTATGCGAAGGAATAGCCGCTATAAATATTCTATCAATCTATCGAGGCAAACTGTTCCACCTGGATGCTCACCCGGGCAACTGGCTATGCAACCCCACAGTACCTATAGTACAACAAATTAAAGAAATAGACTTCGGCAGAGTATATCGCATAGACAATGACGCAAATCTTCGTTACCTTACCCAAGATATAAAAAAAAACATAGATATATATATTAAAAATAGTCTTTCAGCTAACGAATCAATAAAAATAGATTTTATTAACCGTTTTTATCTAGTTATGGGTGTAAGAGATGAACAACTTGCTCGATACTCTGCCGAACAAAATTTAGATACTAAAATTAGGTATGCCCAAAATTTATTCGAACAAGAAATAAACACCATTATACAACTTTTTAGAACAAATGATTATTTTTCACAACCATATACCAGTATGAGTCATGATGAACGCAAGATGAATATAAAAATGATACACCGTCTTATACTTATATCGGCTTTAATTGACTCTTTCTATAACTGTGCTAACTATAACGTAACACAGGGACAAATATCGCACATTTATAATATCATATTAAATATATCCGTATTAAGCCCCGTAAACATATTAAACTATCCTATAACAATAGACCTTGATGAATATAACTTAATTAGACCCGATAAAGCCATTACACTAAAAAAAACATATCAACGTGTTTATGATATTATATATAAATATTCCGGAGAAAACCATTTCCCACATATACGAAACTATGAACGATTCAGAGAAATATACCGCGGTCGTGCACAAAGAGCATGGATACAAATAAAATATATAGGTGCAGGAATCGCCACGTGTTCTGCTGCTACGGTGCGAGGTATTGCAACCTGTTCTAGAGTAGTTGGAAAAGCATTAAGTTATGTTCCCGGAGTATCCCTAGCATCTCATGCTGCATATCGTGCTGCTTCTAGCGCATATGACGGCATTTTCAACCTTAAGGATGCAGTAAAAATAAAAACATCTAATGCATTCCGAAAACTTCGGTCAAAATTAAGCAGCTCTCACCCATATGAACCTATCAAACCTTCGCCTCCGAAACGCGCATCATCCCCTCGTTCACGAGCAATAAAGCCTCTAAGTTACGGTGGAACCAGGTCTACCAGGCACACAACTCATCATCGCCATAGACGCACTAAAAAATGTTAAACATACGAAAGTCGGTGAAATATTGTAACACCTGCAACACCCATACGCCGTTCATAATATGTTACTATTTTTACACATATTATTAACTAAAACAACTAGAAAAATTAATCATATAATCATATAATCATATAAATGTGAATGGTATTATTTATAATTTTTTTTATGTTTCATGGTATGACCACACCCTTTTTTATGTTTACGCCTACGACTACGACTATGAGTAAACCAATTCATAAATCCACCCTTTTGTTTTTTCGTTTTTTTTGAACTACTTTTCTCATCATATGTATCTATTTTTTGGGCTATCTGAGCTACTTCGCCTGTATCGCGGTGTTTTAAAATCAAGTCGCCATTGGGTTTAACACCATGTATGAAAAGCTTTTTAAACTTTTCGGGATTTGTTTTAGCAAGGTGGCGTATGTCACGCGAACACTGTACTGTGCAAACAAATACGCGGTATATACCGCCTTTATAATATACTTGTATAACCTCCTTTGTTGTTATATACCTTTGATATTGTAAATGTCTATTGGGGCAACATACAGTCCAATGATTACCCATACAATGCGTTCCATCAATATTCTGGGGGTATTTTGGTTTATATTTATTTATCTTTGATAATGACATATATATATACCAAATACCTATATATAATAATACAAGATTTTTTTTACAAGTATAGGTATGTTTTTTTAATTTTTTAATAACTTTTCAGTATCTTTATTCAAAATAATCTCCTTCCCGATTATTTTAATAATCTTTTTCTCATTTTTTATATCATTCTCAATCGGTTCACATATTTTATTTATAAGTGTCAAGTAATCCATCTGTGTAGCCTCTGTATCAAACCAATTCGGATTCTGTTCTACCCATGAACTAATAGCATTCCTTTCCTTATTCGCTATTTTTATTATCGTATTTCTAATTTTCTCATGACTCTCATCCTTCTCCCACTTCTCCTTATCCTTTATATACATCGTATCACGTTTCACATCCGTACAATGTATCGGCCTCTTATAGATATCCAACTCCTTTAAACCTCGTATCATAACATTGCTTATACCCTGAACTAAACCATTCGAACGAGAATACTGCAAGTCCTCTAAAGTTATCTTAAGCGACTCTATAAACTCCGACATATTTAACGCATCCTTACACTTCTCATTCAAAAAGAAATTCAAATTAAAATTATTATTCGTCATATTTGTCGTCATATTATTATTCGTAGTTACATTACCAATCTTCGGTATTATCGCATTAATCTGATGCTGTTGTTCTTTTATTATCTTTATCATCTCCTGATTCTCATTCATTAACTTCATAAACATATCAGTAGTTATATTTAGTTTGTCTCCAACTATCGTATTCTCGCCCATACCATCAATCATTTCATCGCCAAAAGACTCTTCTAATACTCCATTATCTACTGCATTCTTCATAATCTTATTATCTCCTTCTTTAAACATAATACATTTCTTTTTATGATTATACAGCGACGCTCGATGATTATAAGACTTTCCACATACACAGACCATATTATGATGTAAAATTATTACCGTTGTATTATCGTTGTATTTGTTGTACTTGTCAGAATTATGTTTTTTGGTAAGAAGATGTTTATCAAAATCTTTTCTACTACACGTCTTATAGTGACATTTTTTACAACACAAAATACTATCAGGCATTCAAAGGGACAAAATGAGGAGAATGTTGTAAATCCTTATATCTTATTACAACATTTTCTCCTTAAGTACTTTTCACAAAAAATGTACAAAATTTTATCGTCACGTTTTTTTTCAACTTAAAAACATGATTTAGAGCATTATGCTCTGAGTGATGAATGCATTGTTTTTTTTATATTTCTACCCCAGGTTTTCAAAAATGGACATTTATTTTTGTCCATTTTTGAAAAACGGCCTCAAGAGTTGAAAAAAAGAAACATCATCGCTTTTGGGAGGGCTAGGGGTAGGAATTCCTTTTATACTATTTTTAAAGGCTTTTCATGTAATATTTAAATACAAAACACTTTAATGTGTAAAATATTATTTAAAATATACAAGTTATTTATTTTTATACAGTAAATATAAATGAAAAAAACCAGAAAATTTAAAAATAAAAAATTATTTTTAAAGTGGTTTAAAAAATCACAGAAAAACAAGTATAGTATAAAACATGGAGGTACCCATGATAAAGACAAAGACAAAGACAAAGACAAAGGCAGCGAATCTGATTCTAGTTCTCAGCAGTTAGTTGGTCAAAGTGTAGTGACAAAAAAAAATGCTATTGCTTTGGCTGCAGTGGTTACACTAGGAGAGGTAGCATATAGTTTAGCCTCTAATCCTGTTGTAGTGTCAGCAATTATTGGTTTAGGTGTAGGAACAACTGCATTTACAACTGTTGCTTCTGGAGGTGCAACATTACTATTACTCGCGGTAGGAACATATGCCTATTTTAAAATAACAGCGGCATATAGCAACTATTATACAATGATTCATGTTATGAATGACTATATTTTATTATTACAAAAAATAGATATTATGGTTAGGGTTGCTATTAAAATAAGTCAACAATACCAGTTCGTTATTGATACAAAAGATGTAAATAAATCATTAGAACGCATATTTAGTAAATTTGATAAACTATTAAGTATTGAAGATATAGGTAAAATACAACAAGAAGTTCAAAACAATGATAGTAGTATTGAAGAAAAAATAAAATCGGCTGCTGAAGATGCTGCTGATGAGATAGATAGGAGTCAGTTAGAAATAAATAATCCGGAAGAGCCTAAAGATATATCACTTAAGGTTACATTTATACAAAAAATACAAAACTCTTTAACCAAAGTGAAAAATAGCACTCAAAAATTTTTAAAAATAGTTAAATTCGATTCAAAAAAATTTACAAGTCAGTTAAATGAAGAAGTTATGAGACTAGGATTATATTTTTCAATACTTCTTGGAGAGTTTAATATTATACTAAACGTATCTCAAATGACTATAATAGAGAAACGCGATTTTACACTTTTATTGACTAAGAATACGAGTGTTAAGAGTAGTGATGATTTTAAGAAACTACTTATATCTTCAATTATATATAGAACATTACAAATATATAACATTTTTGAACTATGTACACCGGGAGCATCAATATCAGACGCAGCAAAAAAAACAACATGTAGCCAAGAGTCGGTAAAACAATATATTGTAGAAGTTGAAGCTGAAAGAGTCAAAATTAGAAAAGTACTATTCGGTAAAAGTAAAGTTACTAAACAATTTTTATTTCCATTATACCATGATTATAGTTCAGGATTAAATATTCTTAGGGGTATTATGAGGGGTTTGAATGTATCAATTAAAGAAGAAAAAGAAGCAAGAGAATTTTGTAAAAAAATACATGACTTTAATGAAAAATATTCTTCGGCAACAAAAGAAAGCATAAGCGACTCTTCGACTGGTTCAACAATATCAACCGACCATTTGGTACTTGGTAAAGACTATTACGAAGATACGGGAGATAGCGAAGAAGCTCTCAACGTTACCCAGCAGAAGAGTGCACTGCCGCCACATAAGACTGCCCCTGCTCTCCCTCCCCCACGGAATACTACCCCGCCACCACCGAAGACTGCCGTAAACCAAGATGGATGGGCGGATTTTGGTATGATGAATCAAATGCGTCTAGATGATGAAGCGTATAAAGAGAGTCAAGCGAATAACAAGCCAGTATAATATGTATCCTTTTCGATACACATTGTACTATGATAAATGTAACTATTAATACATTATAAGTGAAAGTAGTCATCTAAAAATGTTTTTGAATATAATTCATCGATATGCTTGACTGTTTTGACAGGTTTTAGTACCTCCATCGTAATTTGCGGTTGTGGCTTAAATGTATCAACTTTTTTTAGAAATAGTTGCTGGGGTGTTTTAGGTATATTTATTTTTGGCTTGGGTTGTTGTTTATTAAAATTCTGCATTTTATTATATTTATAAATTCTATAATATATTTCTATAATATATTATAGAATATAATATGCCTCAAAAAACACGTACCGCTAAACCAAAACACAAAAATAAACCAAAACACAAAAATAAAACTACCCATTCACGAAAAAGCTTTTATAGAACTCCAACACCTTATCCTTTTTCTCCTGGTTACCCAACCAGACAAATAAATGGTGCAGTAACAACCTCCTCCTCATTAATGAAAGCAGTGTCACGCGACGGAGAACACTGGCGTGTCGATACAGACGTGAATGGTGTAAAAAAACATGCTAACCTTACGAATTCGCAAATCATGGGTATATTAGCATACCCAGCTGCAAAACAAGATTTAAGAACACGCCTTTTGCGAGAGTTTCATAACATACAACAACAACCACCACAACAGCCGCAAATAGTAGCACAAAATTTTGGCGTTCCTATTATTAGAATGATGGGACCTATAGAAGAACCGAAAATAGAATACATCTATAAGAGAGGCTGCACTAACCCCAATAACCCCGTAATGCTTAATAAATTATCGCCACTACATGAGGCAAAAATAGTACCAGAATCTAGCGGAGAACCTATACACCTTGTTCCTATGCATACCAGCAGAAGCGTGAGAAAGGTACGGGGTAAAGGAAGGGGTAAAGGACGGGGAAAAGGAAGAGGGAAATCAAAGAAACAAAACCGTAATTAAGTAATAGAAAAATGTAAAAATATTATTATATATAAAATATTAAGAAAGTGGGAAAATTAGTTATATTATATGGAATTATAATACTATATAATATATAAAATAATATTAAAAAATGTCATCATATTTAGGTCCATCATGGAAAAATACAGGAGGTTATGAAAAAACACTAATAGGAAATTATGCGAGATTTCCTTACCTTGTAGGAGATACTGCAATTGGTATTCAATTAACAGGATATACAGGATACACTGGATACACGGGGTATACAGGATACACGGGTTACACAGGTTATACAGGCTATACAGGCCCTACGGGTCCAACAGGTACTCCTGGAGATATTTATGCAACTGGAGCAACCGGTGCTTATAATCTTTCTCTTCTTCCTAGTCCTCTTGCTCTTAATGTTAAACCAGGATTAGCATATACTACAGGACAAAGTGTAGTTGTAGATGGTAACACAGCAAGTTACTTTACAGCAACTGTTAATACTTATACTTACACACCGACTACAGGAGTTCTTTCAGTATTTCCAAATGTAGTTACAGGAACTGGTTCCTTTGCAACGTGGGTAGTAAATTTAGATGGTGCAGTAGGAAAACAAGGACCTACGGGTTATACAGGATATACGGGTTACACAGGATATACTGGGTACACGGGTAGAACGGGTGCAACGGGATACACGGGATATACAGGATACACCGGGTATACAGGATATACTGGTTATACAGGAAAAACTGGTCCAACAGGTCCTTCAGGAGATATTTATAAAACTGGAGCAACGGGTACTTATACCCTTAATGCGTCTCTTCCTGTGCCTCCAGCTACACTTTCATTTACGGTT
>Ga0114979_10002045_pt1 | contig 13626 bp, 16 predicted proteins | sample S_140625_EF_Meta_FD_87315 | JGI IMG/M metagenome (GOLD analysis project Ga0114979, IMG submission 87315) | Freshwater microbial communities from Lake Simoncouche, Canada to study carbon cycling - S_140625_EF_MetaG | ecosystem: Environmental > Aquatic > Freshwater > Lake | place: Lake... | reverse complement strand
AGTAGTTACTTATCAAAAAATAAAAATAAAAAAATCATCGCTCCATCTAAGTGGCTTGGCGTTGGGTATTCAACATACATTACAGATGATTTATATACAGAAAATATGATAAAATTATAAACATTATGGAAAATAAATTAACTTATCCAAAATATCACGATATGGATGAAAATCAATATGAGGTAATTAAAGTAATTGAATCGTGGGATTTAGATTTCCATCTTGGAAATGTAATAAATCATATATCACAATCAAGTAATAAAGAAAATAATGAACAATTAGAACACTTAAAGAAATCGTTATGGTTTTTAGAAAGAAAAATACAAGTATTAGAAAACTCAAGTAATTTAAAACATTTAAAAGATTTAAGAGAAACAACTTTTATAATACCAGTTTGTATTGAATCGGACGATAGGTACAATAACGCCAAAAGTGTGTTAGGGTTTTTAAACAAACATTTTAAAACAAATATTATTATTCACGAATTAACTAAAGATGTAAGTAAATTAGATTTTTTAAAATCATTAAGTAATTTAAAAATAAATCATATTGTTGAGCAAAATTCTTTAGATTACTATCATAGAACTAAACAGTTAAATACAATGTTAAATATTGTAAAAACACCTGTGGTTGTTAATTATGATATTGATGTTATGTTACCAATTGATTCTTATGTAGAGTCTCAAAGACTAATTCTTAATGGTATTGCAGATTTTGTTTATCCATATGGGGACGGAGAATACCAAAGAGAAATATCATTGAGTTATAATCGTGAAAATTTTGATGTTAATTTTGATATATCAGATATTGGTGATGAATTTTTAAAAACAATAACTTCAAAATATGGTCACTGTATTTTTGCAAATACTAAAAAATACATGGAATGTGGTGGTGAAAACGAAAACTTTATTGGGTATGGTCCTGAGGATGTTGAGAGAGAATTTAGAATAATTACTTTAAAATATAGAATATCAAGAGTTGGTGATTTGGTTTATCATTTTGAACACTCAAGAACACCATTTAGTGATGGAAATAACCCATATTTTAATCGTAATCATGAACTATGTCAAAACATAATAAAAATGAATTACGAAGGACTATTGAATTATTATTTTAAAGTTGACTATAAAGAAAAATATAATAATTTTAAATAAATATTTATGAATAACTTAAATAATTCCATACAAAATTTTTTAGAAGAAGAATATTCTAAAATAATTGAATTAGGAAAATACTCAACCTATAGAATTTCAGATTGTGGTCCTCATTGGATTGGGGCTATGTTATCCCATATGATACATTGTAGTAATCTTTCATTTCAACACGGATTTGTTATGAATATTAGTACTAACGATAATTGGAAGATGGTACCAAATGGTAAATTTTCAAGCGTATTTAACTCAATTGGTGAGATAGACGATAATGATTTTGATGTAAATAATTTCTCAGAAAATAATAAAAATAATAGAATATCTTATACAACAAATAGACATTTATTAAATCAAAGTTTTCATAAAGAAATGGGGTATTTTTATCCAAAAGGTCTTGAAGATTTAGTAGAAACTAATGATATTATTATTTTGAATGATATTTGGAAATCTTTTCTTTTAAAAAAAATATACAAATTAAGTGGTACATACCAAGAGCACCTCAACGATAAGTTATTAAAAATTAATGGGTTGACAAACTACGCAGCAATTCACATTAGAAGGGGAGATAAAGTTAACGGTAGAATGAAAGAATCTCATTTAATAGAAACAAATAAATATTTTGAATTTTTAGAAAATAGTAATTATAAATTTGAAAATATTTTCATATCTACGGATTCTCCAGATGCATTACAAGAATGTATTAATTTATATGGTAACAAATATAATTTGATTTATGATGACACAGAAATAAGACACGATGGGTATCCCTGTAAAGTATTATACGAAGGATTAAATCTTAATGAAACATCCCAAGAAGAGTTAATTACCGCATTAAAAAACTTTGAAATTTTAAAAAATTCTGATGTTTTAGTAGGGACACCTGCTAGTTGGTTTTTTAGAATTTCTATGTTATTGAGACCGTACGATAAAATTAAAGATGTGTTATATGCTGAAAATTTAAGTAACATACCAGGTTACCCCGAAGCTTATTGGCACTGTTAAAAAAATATAATTATGGAAATTAATATTTGTTTTTACACTAATAAAAAATATAGATATATTGAATCTACTTTAATTGAAAATTTAACAACTAAAGGATTTGACAAAATCTTTAATTATAGAAGTGAGGATGTAAAAAATGGTGACTTTTATAATGAAAATAAAGATTTGTTAGAATTAGAAAGAGGTGATGGGTATTGGTTATGGAAACCAAAAATTATTTTAGAAACCATGAATAAAATGGAATACGGTGACGTTATTTTTTACATGGATGCTGGAGACTCTGTTTCAGATGAAATTTTTGACTTATCAAAAGAATATTTTAAAAACAACGATTATTATTTTACAAATTGGAACAATAATAGAAGACCTCAAATACAACACACCAAAAGAGATTGTTTCATTTTAATGGATTGTGATAATGAAATATACCATAATACAAAACAAATTGAGGCTGGATTTATCGCATTTAAAAAAACAAAAGAAATGATTGATTTACTTAATGAATATTTGTTTTTTTGTAAAAACAAATATATTGTTAGTGACCATGAAAGTATATTTGGTCCTGAATATGACCAATGGGAATTACATAGACACGACCAAAGTATTTTAACAAATTTAATAGTAAAACATAATTTATCATTTTCTAACGTGTTTTTTAAGCATGTTAGTCATAACATACACCCACCATTATAATATGAAAAAAAATTCTTGCATTTTAACCATTCATAATAAAGATTTTCTAATTGAACAAGTTTGTAATTCTTTAATTAATAATTTATCTAATAATACAGACCAACTTATAATTGTTTTTGATGGGTGTACCGATAACTCAATACCAATAGTTAAAAACATATTAAAAAATATAAACCGTATTAAAATTGACTACGTATATACTAACAATGTATTTGAAACGAAGGCAAATAATGCAGGATTAAAAATTGTGGATAATGACTATGTGATATTAATACAGGATGATATGGTTGTAAACGAAAAAGATTTTGATGTTAGAATGATGAAACCATTTCAAACTTTTAATGATGTTTTTGCCGTTACGTCCTTTGTCGCACATAATAACATTTATAATGAAAACACTGGTGAGATTAATTATATTGACATTGCAAGTAAAAAAGAGTCATCAAGGGATATCTTTTATGCTAGAGAATATGGTAATAGGGGTCCATTAATGTACAACTATCAAGATGTAGTAAAACTAGGTTATTTAGATGAATATTTTTCACCCCTACATTATGACGATATGGATATATCAATGAGGGCCTTTAAAGAATTTAATAAAGTTTCAGGTTTATATTGGATTGATTATACTTCTGAACCTGGTTGGGGGTCTACTCGTAGAAAGAACCAATCACTACATAATCAATTAATGATAACAAATGCCAAAAAAATATTAGAAAAACATAAGGACTTACTTTATGGTGATAAATTTATAGAAAATAGAAATTGTTAAGATGAAAATTTCACCCTCAAATGACTCCGAATGGAGAAGACAAAATGGAGATTATACTTATAGAATAAATTATGACTTAAATAATAATTCGGTAGTAGTTGATTTAGGTGCAAGACACGGTAATTGGTGTAGTCTAATTAGAAACAAATACAACTCAAAAATATATTGTTTTGAGGTTGTTCCTCAATTTTGTGATGAATTAATAAATTCAGGTTATAAAACGTTTTGTATTGCGGTTTCTGATAAAAAAGAAAAAACAAAATTAGGAATTTTATCTGGTGAAGCATCATTATTTTTTAATGAATCAACATTTGAAAGCGATTCAATTGCTGCTAACGAAATATTTGATTTAATTGGTGAAGAATCAATTGATTTAATGAAAATTAATGTTGAGGGGGCTGAATACCCAATATTAAAAAATTTAATAAACTCAAATAAAATATTAAAAATAAAAAACATTCAAGTACAATTTCATTTATTTGATGGAGAAGAAAATTCAGAATATGATTACATAAGTAATGAATTATCTAAAACACACGAATTATCTTGGAGATTCCCATTTGTTTGGGAGAATTGGAAAATTAAGTAAAAATGATAGGACTAACTAATACCGAAATATTGCATCATGAAAAAGGTAGATTTGGAAATCAACTTTTTAGAATTGGTGCGGTAGTTGGAGAATCAATGAAACGTAATGTTGAATATTACATTCCAAAAGAATGGGAGCACTGCGATTTGTTTCCCAATTTAAAAAATAAAATATCAGTAAATGATATCAAACATAATGTATCATCAACACACCAAGAACCATCATTCGTATATCATAACATACCTAACAATTCAGGTCTTTTGGAAATAAATGGATTTTTCCAATCGTGGAAATATCTTGAGGGATTTGAAGATGAGGTGATTGAAGAATTATCTTTTTCTAAAGAAAGGATTGACCAATCGTTATCTAAAATGTCTAAAGACACAATAAAATTATGTGTTCATGTTAGATGGGGAGACGTTTATGATAGAGAAACTGGAGGTGGCCATAAAGGGTTTGAAAAATGGCATCCAACAATGTCATTAAATTATTATGATAATGCAATAAGTTTTGTTTTAAATGAAACTAAAATTGATGAGATATTAATCTTTACCGATAATACAGATACTAAAGATTTTATTTTTGGTAAGTTTGAAAAATTTGGAGTTAAGGTTGTTTATTTTGATTACGATAGTGACTATATCACAGATTTTGTATCGCAAAGTTTGTGTCAACATTTTGTTATTGCAAATAGTACATTTTCTTGGTGGTCATCATTCTTAAGTAAGAATAAAAATAAAATAGTGTGTTGCCCCAAAGAAGAAGATTGGTTTGGTTCTGCGTATACTCAGCACGACAGAAGTGCATTATTACCAATAACTTGGAAAAGAATTAATCAATAAGAGATATGGAAGACTTTTTAAACCCACAAGAAAGGTGGGAACAAGATAGAGGAGATGAAATTAAAATTATTGATTATCCGTTAGATTCTACGTCCCAAGTAATTGAACTTGGTGGATTTACTGGAGTATGGTCTAAAAAAATTATTGATAAGTTTAACCCAAATTTAATTATTGTAGAACCAGTTCCACAATTTGTTAATGAATTAAAACATAATTTTGATAATAACCCAAAAGTTAATATTGAAGGGGTTGCAATTTCAACATCAAACAAAACAATAAATTTATATGTTAAAGGGTGTGCAACTTCAGAAACTATTAAAGTTTCAAGAAAGAAAATTAGTGTTGATTCATACGACATTAATTATTTTATATCCAAATATAATTTAACTAAGATTGATTTAATTCAAATTAACATTGAATGTGAAGAATATCCATTACTTTTAAATTGGGTTGAAACAGGATTTTTAAAAAATGTAAAATACTTACAAATACAATTTCATACCTTTTGTAAAAATTATGAGAAAAACTATGAACAAATATTTGAGGGATTAAAGAAAAATGGATTTGAAATCAATTATAAATATGACTTTGTTTGGGAGTCTTGGGTAAACAAAAATATATGAATTTAGATAAAAATATAATGGAAGTTATTGAAAATTGGAATTTGTCATACACTGTTGGTAATTCATTGTTTCACATTTTAAATTCAAAAAGTGAGGATTTTAATAATGTGGAAGAACTAAAAATGGCTTCTTGGTTTTTAAATAAAAGAATTGATTCTTTAGAAAATTTACCATCAAATAAGATTAAATTAGATAATGTAGATTTTAAATGTATTACTCTAAAAAAAAGAAATGATAGAAGGGATTGGATTAACTCTCATTTACCAAAGTTTAATATAAACTATGAATTTTTTGATGCAATTGTTGATGATAATGAATATGGTGTTAATTTTCCAAAATCGTATAATAAAGGTCAAAAGGGTTGTTTTCTTTCACACTATAAATTACTTAAAACACATGACAGTAATAAAATTTTAGGTATATTTGAGGACGATGTTGAATTATGTGAGGATTTTTTGGACAGGTTTAAGTATATTGAAGACAACTTTAATTTAGATTGGGATATATTCTTTTTATCATCGTACTACCATTTGAATGACCATAAAGATGTATGGAATAAATCAGGTGATTTTGAATTGACCAATACAAAATACATCCACAGAGTTTATGGTGCTTTTACAACACATTCTTATTTAGTTAACCCAAAATCAATTGATAAGATTTTAAAATTAATTGATGAAAACATTGCAGACACTTATGCAATTGACCATATATATTGTGCCAAAATTGAAAGTAAGTTAAATTGTTATTCTTTTACTCCAGGAATGGCAAACCAAAGAATTAGTTATAGTGATGTTGATGGTGGTAGTAAAGACCCTAATGTGTTTAAATCAATTGTTGGTGAACACTATTACGTGAATAACCTTAAAGATTTTGATTATGAAAAATATTTTGAAAAATATATTTTAGAAAGAGATTCTAAAAAAATTAAATCTAAAAATTTTGATAAAACAAAAATTAAAAAAGATAATTTTGACTACGACAAATATTTTGAAAAAATCAATAACAAGATATCAACAAATATAAACAGATATGAATTTAAAAATAGTTATAATCTAAATTACACAATATATAACTACGATTATTTTACAAATCTTTATCACCAAAAAACTAATGTTATAAATGAAGAATATAGTGAATATAGTAAATTACAAGAATTAATAAGTGTTTTAGATAAATCAAAAATTATTATTGATATTGGCGCAAATTGTGGTTTATTTAGTATTCCATCTGCTCTAAATGGATATGAAGTTTATGGGTTTGAACCTATACGAATGAATGTAAAATTGTTAGAATTAGGAAAAGAAGAAAACAAATGCACTAATTTTAATATTGTAAATATGGGAGTTTCTAATAAAACAAAAAAAGAAACAATCTACATACCATATTGTTCAGACAACACATCTTTTAGTAAAGATGTTGCAATAAGTAATATGTCATTTAGTAAAAATTATATTGAAGAAATAGTAAATTGTACCACGTTTGATGATTGGATTAAAAAAAATAAAAACCTTAATATTGGTTTTATTAAAATTGACGTTCAAGGATTTGAAAAAGAAGTATTGGAGGGTATGACAGGATTTCTTAAAAATTGTAGTGATATTTACATTTATCTTGAATGGGATAAAAAATTAACAGAAAGTAATGGGAATTCTTTGGATGATATGGAAACTATTCTTATTAAAAATAATTTTGAAGTGAGAGAAACTTTAGAAAACGATAAACTTTTTTATAAAAAATAAAATGATAACAGAAACAGGATATTGGACATCAGATGACACAGAAGCAATACACGTGCATGACCCAAATTTGGCGGAATGGATTTTAAATTACCTACAGGATGATAAGGATAAACAATTAATTGATTTTGGATGTGGTTTTGGGGATTATCTTAAAAAATTACATAACAATGGATTTACAAACTTACACGGATTTGAAGGTGAAGTTAGAAAAGAAAGTCCGAAATTTATTAAAAATTGGGATTTGTCAAATCCAATAAAAAATTATAAAGGATACAATTCTTTAAAGGAATCGGCATACAACACAATTTGTTTAGAAGTTGGTGAACATATTCCAAAACAATACGAGTCAATTTTTTTAGATAATATTACATCATTAACAACAAACAAAATAATACTGTCTTGGGCAATTATTGGTCAATTAGGTGATGGTCATGTTAATTGTATGAACAATGATGAAGTAATCTTAAAAATGGATAAGTTAGGGTTTAAATATTTAGAAAACGATAGTATTGACGCTCGTAATTCAGTTTCACCATTAATTGCTTCTTGGTTTTTAAAAACCATAATGATTTTTCAAAAAATAAAATAAAATGATTACAATACCAGTAAGTATTGGAGAATTAATTGATAAATTATCAATCCTCCACATTAAACAAGATAAAATAACTAATCAGAAAAAATTAGAATACCTTAAAAAAGAATTTGAATTATTGTATAATTTTTCGTCTGTGTTTTTAAATGATGAAAAAATATCAAGCTTATATCATCAGTTGGTTAATACTAATTTAGAATTGTGGGAAGTTGAAGACAAGTTAAGAGTTTTAGAATCTGAAAAAAGTTTTGGTCCCGAATTTATTAAATTGGCCAGAGACGTTTATTACACTAACGATAAAAGATTTGAAATAAAAAACAAAATAAACGAAATTACTTTTTCTGAAATTAAAGAAGTAAAAGAATATATAAAATATTGATTATGAAAAAAATATTAGTATTAGGTGGCGGTGGATTTATTGGCGGCCATTTAGCAAAAAAATTAAAGGATGAGGGTCATTGGGTTCGCATATGCGATATTAAACAACATGATTATTTTTCACAGGACGAAATTTGTCATGAATTTATTCAAGGAGATTTAAAGGATATTAATGTTGTTAAAAAAGTTTTACTGTCCCCAAGTCAATCTATTAATAATAGATTTGTTGATTTTGAAAACCATATTGAAACAATTGATGGTGACTCATTTGATGAGGTATATCAATTAGCCGCAGATATGGGTGGCGCTGGTTATATTTTTACAGGTGAGAATGATGCAAATGTGATGCATAATTCATCATTAATTAATTTAAATGTTGTACATGAATCTGTTAAGAAAAATGTTAAAAAAGTTTTTTATTCATCATCAGCGTGTATGTATCCAGAACATAATCAATTAGACCCTAATAATCCAAATTGTGAAGAATCTTCAGCATATCCTGCAAATCCAGATTCGGAATATGGGTGGGAAAAATTGTTCTCAGAAAGATTGTATATGGCATTTAATAGAAACTATAATTTAGATATTAGAATTGCAAGATTCCATAACATATTTGGACCTATGGGAACATGGACAGGTGGTAAAGAAAAGTCTCCCGCGGCAATGTGTAGAAAGGCCGCAGAAACAGTTGATGGTGGTGAGATTGAAGTTTGGGGCGATGGTAAACAAACTCGTTCATTTTTGTATATTGATGAGTGTGTTGAGGCGGTTCTAAGATTAATGGATAGTAATTTTATTGGTCCCGTTAATATTGGTTCTGAAGAAATGGTTACAATTAATCAATTAGCATCAATAGCGATTGAAATTTCCGAAAAAAAGATTACTATTAAAAATATTGAAGGTGATGAATTCCTTAAAAAATATGGATTTAAATGTCCATTGGGTGTTAAAGGTAGGAATTCAGATAACAAATTATACGTGGAAAAGGTTGGTTGGGAAGTAAGTCAACCTTTATCTATTGGATTAAAAAAAACTTACGAGTGGGTTAACTCACAGGTAAATAAAAAAGAAAAAAATGGCTAGACAAACAAAAAAAACACCAACACCAACTCCTTCACTTGAGGAAAAGATTGTAAAAACAAAAAAACAATCAATTTGTTCAATTGTGAAAAGAAAAACTAAAGAAAAGTTTTTATCTGAAAACCAAAAAATATATTACGATAAACTAAAGAAAAATCAAATAACAATATGTTCAGGACCTGCTGGTGTTGGTAAAAGTTATATTGCGATGAAATGTGCAATTGACCTGTTAAGTGACCCTGAAACTCCTTATGAAAAAATTATTATTGTAAGACCTGCGGTTGAGGCTGAGGAAAAACTTGGTAGTTTACCAGGTAATGTTGAAGAAAAATTAGACCCTTATATTTTTCCATCATATTATTTATTAAATAAAATAATTGGAAAAGAAGCAAGAGAAAAATTGAAAGAGATTGAGGCGATTGAAGTATTTGCTATGGCATTTATGAGAGGTATGAATATTGATAATTCTATCTTAATATTTGAGGAAGCTCAAAACTCAACACCAAATCAAATGAAGTTATTATTAACGAGAATTGGATTTAACTCAAAGTTTTTTATCTCAGGGGATTTAGAACAAACTGATAGATACAAAGATATTAGACAGAGTGGGTTATATGATGCAATACAAAAATTTAACAACTTACACGATATTGGTGTTTTTGAATTTCAAACTGCAGATATTGTTAGAAATCCACTGATTAGTCATATCTTAAAAAGATACGAAGAATGAGAATAGGGATTGAGTTGAATGGTGTATTAAGAGACACATTAAAAAAAATTCAACAGGAGTATGAAAAATGGTACCTTGAAAATCCGTTTAAAGAAGATGAGGAAAAATCTGAATACGAAGTAATGTCCGATTTAACCACATTAAAAATTACAAAACATCTTAAATTTAAGGATGATGATGAATTATATAATTTTTTATATAGAGAACATACTATGGAAATTTTTGGACATGCTGGTTCAGTTGAAACTTCTAGTATGATGGACTTTAATGAGTTTTATTTAGATATGAGAGATAGTCATGAAATTATCATTGTATCCGATGAAATTGGTAAATCAAAACCCGCATCATTATTTTTCATTTCAAAGTTTGGATGTTTGGTTGAATCTGTTAAATTTTATAGTGAATCCACAATTAATTCATTATGGGACTCAATAGACGTTTTACTTACGGCAAATCCTACACTATTATTAAATCATCCCGATGAAAAAAAAGTTATTAAGTATGAAACATCATACAACAACGATATTGAAACCGAACATTCAATAATAAACTTAAAAGGATTAAAATTAAAAATAGAAGAAATATATGCTTAAGGTATTAGGAGAAAATTACTTTATTGACTTAGATAGAGTTGAGGAGTACATGGATATGTCTAGTTATTCAACTGAAGAGGAAACTTCAGGTTCAACAGAAATGAAGATTAACATCATAAAATTTGAAATGGTAAAAATGTTAATAGACACAATCTTAACAGAAAATGAAGACATTGATGAGAAACTTGGAATGAAATCAAGTGCGAATACAAGTATACCATTCAGAATAGCTTTCAACAGCTTATTAAATAAAAAAATTATAAATCATTACTAATATGGAAGTAACATTAAACGAAAAAGTAAAACAATCTATCCAAAATTTAAGGGATAAAAAATCAAGAATTTATTTTCTTGTTCAGGACACAAAGGGAAATGCAAGAGCGTCTGTTAGATTAATCTATCAAATGGCAAAAACCCTTTTAGATTCGGGATTTAACCCCATAATTCTTCACGAAAAAACGGACTATGCAGGTGTTATTGCATGGTTAGATGAAGAATATATGTCTATACCTCATAGAGCAATTGAAGGACAAAATTTAGAAATATCACCTGAAGATTTTATTGTGGTACCTGAATTGTTTGGTTTCATAATGGAACAAATTAAAAATTTACCTTGTGGTAAAATTGTATTTGCTCAAAATTACTCGTACATAACAGAAACATTATCACCAGGACAAAATTGGGCTCAGTTTGGATTTTTAAAGTGTTTAACAACAACAAAAAAACAACAAGAGTATATTGAATCAGTAATGAGACAATCTAGTTTTGATATTATTAAACCATTAATTACTGATAACTTTTACCCAAAAACTTTACCTGCAATGCCAATCATTGGTATACACACTAAAGAACAGGGTGAAACAATTAATATCATTAAAACTTTTTATCTAAAATTCCCACAATATAGATGGTTCACATTTAGAGATTTAAGAGGACTTTCTGAAAAAGAATTTGCAAACTCTTTAAGAGATTGTTTTGTTAGTGTTTGGATGGATGAACAAAGTGGTTTTGGTACATTCCCACTTGAATCTATGGCATCTAACGTACCCGTTATTGGTAAAATACCATACATGCAACCCGAATGGATGAATGAAGATAATGGTGTTTGGATTACTGACCCAACATTAATATGTGACTTTATTGCTGATTTTATACAAAATTGGTTAGAGGATAATATTAAACCAGAACTTCACGAAAATATGAAAAAAACCGTTGAAAATTACACAAATAAACAAGAATTTGAATCTAATGTTACCTCATTATTTGAGTCGTATTTAACTAACAGAGCAGATTCTCTTGAATCACAAATAACTAAAACTGAAGAATAATATGAATAATAAATTATCACTATCAATCATACTACCTATCAAATCATCTAAAACAAGAAATTTTAGTGAGTATTTTGAAAAGGCAATCACATCAATTAAATCTCAAACAACTGAGGTTGAAGAGTTATTAATTGTACACACTCCTGAGGAATCATTAGTAGATTTTTTAAACGAATATGATTTTGGGACATTAAATGTTACAAAATTATTGTGGGATAAAACACCAAACTATTGCGAACAAGTAAATTATGGTGTTAAAAACGCTAAAGGTGTTTGGGTGTCTTTATTTGAATTTGACGATGAATACTCATCAATATGGTTCAAAAATGTTAAAAAATATATTGACGCATATCCTGATACTCAAGTATTCTTACCTGTTGTTGTAGAGACAGATGAAAAGGGTGTATTTGCTGGATTTACTAATGAGGCAACATTCGCGGCTAACTTTAGTCAGGAAATGGGATTCTTAAGTAATGAAACATTACAAGATTATCAAAATTTTCAAACTGCTGGTTCAGTAATTAAGAAACAATCTATTGAAGATTTTGGGGGTTTTAAACCATCAATTAAACTAACTTTCGTTTATGAGTTTTTACTGAGATTAACATATAATTCAGTAACAATTATGACCATACCAAAACTTGGGTACAAACATACAAACATGAGAGAAGGGTCAATATTTTGGAATTACAAATTTGGTGAAGACAAAATGATTGACGATGAAGTTAAGTTTTGGATTCAAACCGCAAAAAAAGAATTTTTCTTTGTGGAAGATAGGAACATAAAATATAATTCAGAAAATGTGTAATGCAAGAAACTCTATCTGGTACAACAGAAGATGTTTCATCCAAAAAAAGAGGTAGAAAAACGGTAAACGTAAATTATTTTGATGTTAGGGAAGAAACCGCAGTTAGAAGTTTTCTATTAGCGGAAACTTCAGAAGAAAAAAACAAAATATATAATGAATACTTAAGAGGACCTTTAGATAAGATGATATCATCTATCATAAGACGATATAAATTATATCGTAAAGATATGGACTTCACGGAAATCCATTGTGATACTCACTCATTTTTAATGACAAAGGTTGATAAATTTAAACCATCAAAAGAAAAGAAAGCGTATTCGTATTTTGGTACAATATGTAAAAATTATCTGATGGGTCAAATAATAAAAGACCAAAAAGAAATTAATAGAAAAGTATCATATGAAGATATGTCTGAAAGTATTGAAGAAAGACCTGACATGATTTATCATATAGATGATGAGGAGGTTGACACAACTTTAATCATCTACCAATATTTGAAAGAATTAAAAGATTTTATTGAAAATGAAAATTTAAATGACAATGAAAGAAAATTAGGTTATGCTTTAATTGATTTATTTGACAATTATGAATCAATATTTTCGGGAGCAGATAATAACAAATTTAATAAAAATGTAATCCTCCTTTCGTTAAGAGAAATGACAAATTTAAGTACTAAAGAAATCCGTAGTTCTATGAAAAGGTT
>Ga0114979_10002044_pt1 | contig 13627 bp, 5 predicted proteins | sample S_140625_EF_Meta_FD_87315 | JGI IMG/M metagenome (GOLD analysis project Ga0114979, IMG submission 87315) | Freshwater microbial communities from Lake Simoncouche, Canada to study carbon cycling - S_140625_EF_MetaG | ecosystem: Environmental > Aquatic > Freshwater > Lake | place: Lake... | reverse complement strand
GTTATTATGGAAAATGCGGGTTCAAAAGGAAGTGAACTCAATATAGCACAAATGATTTCATGTTTAGGACAACAAAACGTAGATGGCAAACGTATTCCTTATGGTTTTGAACAGAGAACTTTGCCACATTTTACCAAATTCGACGATTCACCATTAGCAAGAGGGTTTGTAGAAAGTTCCTATATTAATGGTCTTTCGCCACAAGAATTATTCTTCCATGCAATGGGTGGTAGAGTTGGTTTGATTGATACCGCGGTCAAGACATCCACAACTGGATATATTCAAAGAAGAATCATCAAAGGGTTGGAAGATCTCATGGTAAATTATGATATGACTCTTCGTACAAACAAGGGTAAAATCGTACAATTTACCTATGGTGATGATGGTATTGATGCGGTTAAAATAGAAAATCAACAAATTCCAATTGTAGGAATGAGTATTCAAGAAATTTATGCTCACTATAATTTACCTGATGAATCAGCAAAATCAAAAATCATTGGACAAATTTTAATAAAGAACACATATACCAGATACAAAAAACAACAAGAGGCCCTCAACAAAAAAAACAAAGAATACACTGAAGATATGATTCAGTTGAGAAATGACATAATTCAATATGTATTCAAGAACAAAGGAGACAACATCGTTAATTGTCCAGTTGCATTTTCATATATCATTAATAATATTCAAGGACAACAAAATATTCAATCCAATTCATTGGTTGATATTACACCATTGGAAGCTTATGAAATGATTGAACAAAATTATGAGTTTATGGAACAAAATATGTATGTGAAACCAACTAAATTGTTCAAAGCGTTGTATAATTATTATTTATCACCAAAAGATTTGTTATTTGTTAAGCGTTTCAATCGCTCAGCATTGACCATTTTGTTGGAGACTATTTCACTAAGTTATAAACGATCCATAGTTGCACCTGGTGAAATGGTGGGAATGATTGCTGCACAGAGCATTGGCGAGGTATCAACTCAAATGAGTGAATGCGGTAACACACAGCACAAAATTATTTGCAGGAATAAGCTCACAAATGAAATTTCATTAAAATCGATCATTGTTGGGGAATTTTGCGATGATATTATCATGAAAAATCCAGATATGACATTTAACACAGGACATGAAAATAGTGTTGAAACATTATTAGACAATTTAGAGAATGAATATTATATTGTAGGTGTTTCAGAAGATGAGAAAACTAGTTGGAATAAAATTTCACATATTAGCAGACATCCAGTAAATGGTCAAATGATGAAAGTAACTACAAGAAGTGGTAGAACAGTTGAAACAACAACAAGTCATTCTCATTTAGTTCGTGGTGAAAATCATAAAGTAGTTCCTATTGTAGGCGCAGATATGAAAGAAGGAATGAGAATTCCTGTATCCAGTCACATTGATGATAGTTTTATAAAAGACACAATTGAAATAAATAACCAAACATACAAACTCGATCATTTATTTGGATGGTTTGTTGGTGCATATTTAGCTGAAGGTAATTTAAATAAAAATTCGATTGCAATTACAAATATTTCAGAACATTACATTGAAAATACAAAGAAATTTGCAGAGCGATTTGGAAAAGAGTGTAATGTAAGAAAATATCAAGGTGAATATGGAAAAGGCGTTACTACAAAATTTAATTCAAAAGAAATTGCAGAATTATTATTAACAACATGTGACACTGGAAGTTTCGTGAAACGTGTTCCTGATTTTGCTTTTACTGCACCACAAGAGTTCAAAGCAGGTTTATTTCAAGGATATTTTGATGGCGATGGAAACTTTCAATGTGATAAAAACCATCATCAAATACGTTGTTGCAGTAGAAGCGAACAATTAATCAAAGATTTAGCTCTCATATTAAATTATTTTGATATTTTTGGAGTTTTAAAAGAAAATACTAGATTTGATAAACCACTATATCATTTAAATATCAGTCCAAAATATGCAAAGATTTACAAAGAAAAAATAGGTACAGTTTTACATCAAGAAAAATTAGATAATTTAATAGAACACATTGAAAGAAACGACAAAGTATTTGTAGCAGAACAAATTGATAAAATTAATGGGCTAGAAGATCTAGTAGCATATTGTGGTAAAACATTACAACTTCCAGGACAAAGCAGAATTTATGGACATTATAAAAGAAAAAATATTAAAAGTATTGGTCGTAGAACTTTGGAAAAATATTATGAAACTTTCAAATCACATGAAAAAGCTAATTTAATAGAAAACGAACTTTGTATTCTTAAACAAGCAATAACATCCAATGTCGTGTGGGACGAAATTACTAAAATAGAATATTATACACCAGATCAACAAAATTTCGTCTATGATTTTACTGTTCCAGGTAATCAAACTTTTATGACTGATTATGGTGTCATTGTTCACAACACGTTAAATTCAGTTACATATGAAACTGATATTATCGTAAGAAATAAATCAGGAGAAATTAAAAAAGTGCAAATTGGAGAATTTATAGAAAATAAAATTAACATAGCAAAAAAACTAGAATATTATAAAGACAAAGACACTACTTATGCTGAACTAGAAGATTATTATGAAATTCCTTCATGCGATGAAGATGGAAATATTTTATGGAAACAAATCGAAGCAGTTACAAAACATCCAGTCATAAACAAAGATGGAACAAATACAATGTTAAAAATAACAACTCATGAAGAACGTGAAGTAATAGCCACCAAAGCCAAATCATTTTTAAAATTGATCAATGGTAAAATTACTGCAATTGATGGAGATTCATTAAAAGTAGGTGATTATTTACCAGTTTCAAAGAAGCAAATCGATTTTACTGAAAACAGAACACTAGAATTACGTGATGGTATTCTTTGTCCATCCAAATATATTTACTCATCCGAAGTTGAAAAAGCAAAATTAGTAATGAATGAACGTAATTGGTGGTCAAATCATCAAGGTGTTACATTTAGACTTCCATATGCTAGAAGTGATAATTTTGTAGCAAAAGTAAGTGATAAATTACGAAATGGATGCAAATCAAAGACATCTTTTACTAGTGGGTGTGTTTATACAAAACAAACCAATATGAATAACTATACTATTCCAGAAACAATTCAATTAGATTATAATTTCGGTTATTTATTAGGTGCTTATTCGGCAGAAGGATGTATGACAAAAACACAAATATCAATCGCAAATAATGATATTGAATATTTTGAACCAATTTTGAAATTATGTGCTGATTGGAATATTACAACAAAAATATACAAAAATGAAAATAAAAATAAAGAAGGATGGACCAGTCAAGATTTGAGAATTTATAATACAGTTTTATGTCATATTTTGGAAAATTTATGCGGTAAATTAAGTCATAATAAATTTGTTTCAGATAAGATAATATTTTCAAATAAAGAATGTTTGTTGGGATTTTTGGATGCATATATTGGTGGGGATGGGTATGTTGATAAAAAAGCAAAAGTTGTGTCAATATCTTCAGTATCAAAAAATCTATTAATCGACGTTCAACAAATGTTAAATATATTAGACATTTACAGTTATATTACCAAACCAAAGAAGCAAGAAACCAACAATCGCGGTAGTAAAAATATTAAACAGTTATATAGATTAGTTGTAACAGGTTCACAAATTCACATTTTGGCTTCTATGTTAAATATTAAAATAAAATACAAACAAGAAAATCTAAAACTATTATTAAACCATGAATATAAATATAATATACATAAAATTGATACTGTTGTTCCAAATGAAATAGACGGGGAAATAGTTTTTCAAAAAAGAGACGACATGTATTCTGGTGTCATATTTGATAAAATTAAAACTATTGAAGAAGTATCGAATACAACAAATTATGCTTATGATCTCACAGTTTCTGACACAAAAAATTTTAACACCTATAATGGTCTCGCGCTCAGGGATACATTTCATTTCGCTGGAGTTTCTTCTAAATCCAATGTAACTCGTGGTGTTCCAAGAATCGAAGAAATTCTGTCATTATCGAGCGAACCAAAGAATCCATCACTCACCGTTTATTTGAACAGAGAAGATGAAACCGATAAGGAAAAAGCCAGTGCAATTATGTATATGATAGAACACACCAAATTAGAAGAAATAGTTGAATCCGTTGAAATCTGTTTTGATCCAGATGATTTAAATACACTGATAAACGAAGACAAAGCAACAATAGAACAATATAGAAAATTCGAGTCCATGATGGATGAATGTAACAATGTATCATTTCTGGATGATACCAATGAAAAATCGAAATGGATTGTAAGAATGACTATGGATCCAAATGTAATGTTGGAGAAAAATATTACTATGGACGACGTGAATTTCACATTGAAAAATAGTTATGGAGATGAAATCAACTGTATATATTCGGATTACAATGAAGATAAATTGGTATTTAGAATTCGTATGAACAATGTATTGAAACAAGGTGCTAAGGGTAAAAAATCAGCCAACCCATTAGATCAATCGGATCACATTTATATTTTGAAAAATTTCCAAGATCAATTGTTACAAAACATAGTACTGCGTGGTATTAAAGGGATCAACAAAGTAATATTACGAAAGATTAAAGACAATGTGGTGGAGAATTCAGGTGTTTATAAAAAACAAGATATCTGGGTTTTGGATACAATAGGTACAAATATGATGGATATTTTAGCATTGGATTATATTGATCCAACCCGTACATTTAGTAATGATATTGTAGAAATATTCCATGTGTTAGGTATAGAAGCTGCAAGACAAGCCATTTATAATGAAATTGTAGATGTTATAGAATTAGATGGTACATATATTAATTCACATCATTTCAGTGTATTATGTGATAGAATGACAGCTACAAGTAAAATGATTTCAATCTTTAGACATGGTATTAATAATGATAATATTGGACCAATTGCAAAAGCATCATTTGAAGAAACACCAGAGATGTTTTTGAAAGCGGCAAAACACGCCGAGTTGGATACAATGAAAGGTATTTCAGCGAATGTCATGATGGGTCAAGAAGGGTTTTATGGTACAAGTGTGTTCCAAGTTGTTTTGGATTTGGATGAAATGATGAAACTAGAAGAAAGTATGAAATATGAACAAACGGAAGATGATAAAATGATAGAAGAAGCATTTGGAGAAATCGAAGAATCAGGTGATTCATGTAGTACAAAGAATCTAACAGTACAAAATAATGTAGTAAGTATAAAATACACCGATATGGGTGGGGACAACGATTACAATCCAGGATTCATGTAAATAGTGTAAATAGTGTAAATAATAAAATGTAAATTATAAATGTAAATATGTAATTAAATAACCATATTTTTTATATTCATGTATAATATAAAAAATATGAATTTGTGCAAGTACAAAAATATATTAGGAGAACCAGGTAAAGGTGCTCATTCTTATAAAATATTCAATATTTCGATGGTAGATGTACTTCTTACACTCATAGTTGCCTACATAATATCATATATATTCAAAAAATCATTTTTTTGGGTTAGTGTTATACTATTTTTATTAGGAATATTTCTACACAGATTATTTTGTGTAAGAACAACACTAGATAAATTATTGTTCCCTAATGCAGAGTAATGCAAAATCGTAAAAAAATACCGTAATACATAACCTTACTCTTCTGCTATAATCAACAATGGTTTTTTTGCAATCGCACCAGTACCAGTACCAGTTTTTTTCTCAGTATTCTGTCTTCTATTTACAATTTTTTTTATAACATTTTTTTTTGTCCCAGACGCTTTTTTTCTAAGAGCATTCACATTTTTTGGTGCAGTTACTTCGATAGATTTAGATGATGATGCAGATATATTCTCTCCACTCTGTTCAGGCGTTTCATCCATTTCCAATTTTGGTTGCTTCTTTTTATAAACGGTGGTTTTTACTCGAGTAAAGGTTTTGATATAGTTTTCCACACTATCACTACTAGAATTATGTTCATCAACACTGATCATCAAATCATTTCTACCTTCACAATCATTAAAATCTTTAATGGATATAAAAATGTTCTCATTGTTTTTTTTATTTACAATCAACTTATATACAGGAACAACATCATTAACAACACCAGGAATAACAATAAATGCAAATGCATCTCGAGTCCCATCATCAAACACCAACATATTATTTGACATGTATTTTGTATCAAATAAAAATTTGGAAGAAATAAAAAAACTATTAACACGCATTTTTGTCAATAAAAGCCAATAATCGAGCGTCGTCAAATAATAACTTTCAGAAAACAACAAATCATGAAACGTTATTAATTTTGATTTTACTCGCGCTACCAATGATTTTTTACCCTGACCCATTAAAATATCTAATATTTGACCTTCATATGTTGGTAAATATTTTTTGTATTCATCATATAATTGTTTGCGCATTGAATTAATAGATAAATTTATACCAATATCGATCAATACCTGAAACGTGCATTCAACTGTTTTATCATATTCTTTTTCACCGCAACCATTTGGGAAGCATTTTTTCCATATTCCAGAAGATATTTTATCATTCATCACTGTTTTGCATACTAGGGGAGGTGTCGACTCAAATGGTTGTGCAGGTACAATAGGTGGGGTAATAGGCGCACTACTAATAAATTTGTTAGGATTATATTTTACAATATTATCATAATGTTCTGTTAGAATTGGTTCTACTGAATCATATGTATTGTGTTTTACATATTTATTTTGTATAGCAGGAATAAGACCTTCAAAATATTCCTGCGTTATCAAGGATTGAAATAATAATATTTCATTATCATTTAGATTATATCCCATAGTATCAAAAGACAAATATGATTTGGGATCGAAAATGTATTTGTTGATTCGAATATAACGAATTAATTCGTCTGCCATTTTTTCATAATATATCAATTCGTTGTTTTTACCTGTAACAAGATTTCTTTTGGGTAATATAAGTTGACATACGTTTCCGTTGTCAGATACAATACAAAGGGGTGATTTCATCGAACATTTACTTTTCTCTCCAGGTAAACCAGTATTTTCATCATTAACACTGGTTGATCGTCTTATACATGTAGTAATCTCGTTTATCATATCATAATTATAATTATCCGTAAAAATGACGGTATTTTTTCTCTCTACCAGCTCTTTTAATAATGTTTTAATAACTTCAATTTTTGAAAAATACATGATATAATTTTTTTTAATTTCATCTTCAATGGATTCACGTAACTTTATATTTTCATAATCATTCAATAAAATTCGTATAGTGGTTCGAAAAACCTGATAAAATTCAAATTCCATTTTAATTTTTTTAACATATTCAACACGTTCAGTATCAACTCTATTTGATAATGCGATAGAAACATCCGCATTTTTAAAATCTTTTTCATGAGCGCTATTAACAACATAATGTTGATCTTTTAATAAAGGTAAATCATCTTTTATTTCATCACTTTCAATAGAAGTTGGTTGTGATAATTGCACAAATTGATTTGTTTGTGTCAGAAAACCTACAATCATTTCATCTTCGACTACTTTTAAAATAGGATTACATGGTATTTTTCCTTTACTTTCTTTATAGACATTTACTAGATGATACAATGTATTTGAATATGTATTCCATATATCTTTATCAGTCATGTAATGATAGTCATAATTTTCATTGATAGACGAAGGAAAACATGGAATAAATCCGGTGCCATGACTATCCATTTTTTTTCTACCATTTTCTTTTCTCTTATCATTCTCAGAAACAACAACCCCAATTACTTTATTTTGGTAATTTACTACTTGTTGTAAAACAACATATTTTATCTTATCTAAATTATGTATTAATTCATCCAATAAAATAGATTGATTCATTTTGTAGAGATTTGGAATACTAGGAATCGGTAAACACATATTTTGAATATATGGTTTTACAACCTTTTTAAAAAAATCGCGCATTGTAACTGATAGTTTTGTATCATACTCACTGAATAATTTACCAACAAACAATGTTTCACTTGATTTATTAAATCGATATGAATAAATAGGTTCAAAAAATGATTCCTGTTTTATTAAAATCAGTGTAGGTTTTTTTCCGTCAAATGAATGGCTAGAATAATGATTGGTTGGACAAATAAAATCCACATTGTTAGTTATATCATTATTGGGAATTTCTAATACAACTAAGTTTATTCCACTATTAAATAAAAGCGGATTGGGACGACAAACAATATCCCATAAATAAGTGTAATCGATTACACTATCATTACTTCTCAAATAACCAATAAAGTTTTCAAACGAAGAAACAATTTTATTAAAAAAATCTCGTTCGACCGTTTTCTTATAAAGGTTGGACGTCTTATATTTTTCCATTTGAGTTCTTTTTACCGTATTTGTATCAGCATCGGTCATAAATGTAGTAACGAGGTTTCCATTTTGAAATGTAATAAAAGAATCAATTGTTAAGGAGTCGATAATAATTTCCTTCATTTTTTTAATACTAGGAATTTGCATGGGTTGTTTATTTTCATCCAATTTTGTGAAAAAAATAGCGTCAGCTATACATCCAATAAAAGATTGATTTATATCTGATTATACCCCGTGTCTAACTAAACAGGTATGATCGGGTTTAATATTAGTATTATTTTTGCTAATTTGACAATTATAATTGACTTCCATAAGAATCTTTTGAATAGCAGTGGGTAAATATCCCCATCGTCCTTTTGAAATAGGGAATTTTTCAGGACCAATAACATAATTCTCCAATTCGGGTGTTTTTTCTTTTTTTTGTGGTTTTGGTTGTAGTTGTGGTTGTGGTTGTGGTTGTGATGATAATTCTAACTCTTCATTTTCCGATATAACAGATTCATCATTTTTAATAGTTTTAGTATTTTTTGAAACTTTTTCGGGTTCATTATCTATGTTAGGAATAACATTTTCAGAACACGATTTCCTTCTCTCCAATTGTTTTGGAGTACTCCAACTATTAAAACAGCATGGAAGACAATATCCATTAGGATGTTTATCTACTTGAAAACCAGGGTAATGTTTATAATTTGGATCATTTTTTGGAGGATTGTAAAACTCATAAATGTATTTGCCCTTTGGAACTGTTTTCGCGGTTTTAGGTATTATTTTATCTTCCAAATGATTGTCAGCAATTTCTTTGGGTGTAATCAATGAATCCGTTTTTAAATTCCAATATCTAGGACATACATAATAATATTTATTATCAGGATTCGAACCATATTTTATTACATCTTCATCTTGTAAAAATCCTTTGTTTTCTTTGTTAATTTTATCTAATTCCGATTGTGTCAATATAACGGGTTGTCTACGGGTAGTAGATGGACATGTTCTAGAATATCGATTATACTTGCCTTGTTCTTCTTTTAAAATTAATACAGGTTCACGATTTTCTAATCTTTCTTGGAATAAAAATGGATTACTTAATTTCATACCAACAATATCTTTTACATTATTTTCGACATCAGCACCCCCCCCTACCCCGTCACTCACACCACCAATCATTTCCTGTGAATTTTCTTCCTCTTCTTCTTCATAATCACCATAAAATATATTTAGTACATTTGCGATTTTTTCTTTAGCTTCAATTTGATCATTTTCGCTTTCTATATTATCAAACTTATTAAAATCATCCTCGTCCCCCATAAGACTCTTTGTTTCTTCTTTTTCAATATCCTCCAATTCTAATTTGTTTATTTCTTTATTCATGTCATTTTCTATCAATGAAGATTCCGAGGCTGATATAATATCTTCTAATTCTACGTTCAATACGTCTAATTCTTCAGCAATAGTTTTAGAATTAAAACACATTTTATTAATTTTTTCGAGAGAAATTCCAGTGCTACTCCTATTTTGTGTTAAACGTACCATAGTATCCAAATATATCGGAATAGTATTCAAATAATTGATATTGTTAATATTATCCATCGTGATAGTAATTTGACTTTTTTCTTTGTTCAAATGAATATTTGTTTTAAATCCTGGATTATTTCTTACAGTAACCACTTTTCGTTTTGCAGTACGCTGTAATTCTGCTTCGCTAACAATTTTTTCAAATAAATTAATAGCATCATCATTTGACATATCAGGATAGCTTTGTAATAGTGCATTTATAATTTCAGCACCACGCAATCCTTCTTTTTGTTTTTCGATAATAAATGCTTCTTGACTGGTTAGTTTGTTAAAATTTGCAACCTTTTTAAATCGTAATTGAATGTCATTTACAACATTGGTAGATTCAACGACAAAAATACTAGAAATACAGTTTGTTAATTCATTTATATTAATATTTTTATCAATTTCAATAACTGTTTCATAGTTTAAATTACTAATTTCTATATTATCTGATTCGAGTGATTCGAATAAATTAATTTTATATCCATTTTGCGATAAGAAATCATTTAAATTGTTTATTATAGGATTAATTTTTGTTTTAAATAAATTATTTACATACTCCAAACTAACTGGATCATTAAAATTTCCTACAATGGAAATAATTCCGTTATTTTCAAATTCACATGTTATTGTATAAGTGTTGTTGTTGTTGTTGTTGTTGTTGTTGTTGTTGTCTACATCTTCTATGTAGAGAGAAACCATCTTATCTCTACCTAATGTTTTAACCAATCTTAGAATAGTGGATTTGTTTAAATTCGGAATTTTTCTACCATCAATAGAAAGTTTATCAGCGTACAATCTATAAATATTTTCTTGCCTTGATGCAGGATTATATTTAATTAAAGGTATATCTTTTGTTGCATGTAATAATTTAAAAATTACATCAATTGGGATACGTGTATTATAGGATGGATACATTACAGCTCTTATATATTTAATACCATTCTTATCATATTTTAATTCACTTTTTCTCTCCGTGTATACATCGTAAAATAAATTAGTTATATTGAATGATTCAATAATAATTGGATTATTTACTTTTTTATTCTCTTCTATCAAAACTTCACGTTTTTTACTAAGATCGGTTAGAGAGAAAATGTCGTTTGAAAATAAAAATGGATAATAAACTTTGATAACGTATTCCTCGTTGTTTACACCCGTATTTATATCACTGCTTAATTGATTCAAAACGTCAGACGCCAAACACAAATAAATATTGTTGTTGATTATTTTTCCGGTATTTAATAAAAGCTCACTATTTGATGTTGTTAAAGCACGTTTGGTTTGTTCAATAAAATCATCTCGATTTCTATTATCAAATGGATTATATACATATGGATATTCGCTATTTATTAAATAGTATTTTTGCCCAATCGCTTTATTCATCCAATATGTTTTTCCATCGATATTCAATGAAATTAAATCATCAAAATCAAAAATGTTTTTATTATTCATCGATTCGGGTATTTGTATATCTACATGGTTACCTTCGCTGTCACGAATAATATTTAATAAAAAATTGTAAAGCCTGGTTTTTGTTAAACCAAATCGTTTATTTTGTGTCAATGTTTCATAAATAGAAACAGCGTTGAGAGTTTCTTGTTTCATGCAAAACAAATACATTTCCTCTAAAGCGATGGTTTTATATTTATAGTCAATTTTTGAAAATTCATCGGCGATTTTAATTTTTATAGTTGCTACTGAATCATCAAAATGAATTTGTTGTTCTAGGAAAATAACGGAGATATTATTATTTTTAATATTATTTAATTCTTCATCATTGAAAATGGATGGATAAAACAATTTATTTGTTGGATCTTCTTGAAATAATGGATTTAGATCTTTATCAAAAGGGAAATAACCATAAAAAACATATATTTTATCAATTGTATTCTGATTGATTAAATGATTTATTTTATATATTGGAAATGTTTTTTCCATGGTTGTCATATATATTCTGTCTATTTTTTTTACAACAAATATGTTTAATACATTTTGTATGTTTTGTATGTTTTGTATGTTTTGTATGTTTTATTTACTATTGAGGTGTAATAGTAAATAAGAATCATGTTTTTACATCGATATATTTTTTATTTATAAATCATAAAAAGGATTATCTGATATGGTCATACCACAATATTCTTCTGGTTTTTTCTTATAATCAATAGGAATATATATATTCGCTGTTTTAGCATTTTCCAATAAAAATTTAAAATTTTGCCAAAACTCTTGTTTGTGTCCAATACTAACTGTCATAATATGAGATAATTCATGAATTGCTACAAAAGTAAGAGTATTAATATCAATTAAATTATCATTATCTTCTTTTTTTTTGTTTAAACAAAATGCTATTTTCTCTCCCTTGTTTTCACTATATGCAGTTAATTCACTATTTGGAAGCGTTTCACTAATTTTTTTTGGATTGAATCCTTTCACGAGACGTTGAACTTTTGGATCATTTGGATATTTTTCGTTTACGTAATCGACTAAATCTTTACATTTTGTTGTAACAGTAGCTAATAAATTTGCAGCGGGTTTTACTTTATTACGATCGCGAACACAATATCGATTTCCATCTACACCTGATATAATACATTTAAGTTGAAACGAATCAGATTCATAATAAATTCTTAAACATAAAATAATAATTAATATCACAAATAAATATCCTAAAATCTGCATACCTGTCATTTGATTAAATTAAATTAAATGAAATAAAAAATTTATTTTATATAATTAGCTTATTTTATATATTTTGCATTAAAAATGAAAAATATGTAAATTAAAAGTAGTTATTTTGATAAGTTTTACACCTTTTTAATTTGTTGTTGTTGTTGTTGTTGTTGTTGTTGTTGTTGTTGTTGTTGTTGTTGTTGTTGTTGTTGTTGTTGTTGTGTTTATTGTGATCCGCAACCAATTTCTAAAGGTGGTCTCATGAAATCAGCAGTAATAGTACTTTGATTCCATGGTCCAACATTCAATTGTGGATTTGGAGGTTCAGAACGAATTTGAAGATTGGCATTACGTAAACTTGATCCAATAGTATCAATACCAATATTGAAACCAGCGTTTAATAAATTAATATTGGATAAAAATCCCTTACCATTAGGATTCAATGATGCCCATTGACTGTTTGCGTCTTTTGGTAATAATTCTGCAGGATTTTGAATATTTGGTTTTGAGCATGATGTTGGAAGACCAGGCATACTAGTTTGTGTTCCTGACATAACAGGTGCTGGTGTTATATTAGTTTGTAAAGCATCAGCACTAGAAGGTAAAATAACAGTGTCAATATTAATAGAATTTACTTGCTTTTGTGCACCTCCTTGCATACCTCCTTGCATACCATTAGATTGGTTACTGTATTGTGAACCCATAGAAGAATTCATACTCTCTGAACCATATTTACCCTTAGAATCTAGATGTTTGTAAAATTTGTAAATAAAATAAATTACTACGAATAAACATATGACTAAAACAAATATATGTTCTGACTTTGTCTTTTTAAATAAAGTTGACATGCTCATTATATAAAATTAAGGATAAAATAATTTTAAAAAATAATTTTTAATTCATATAAATATGAATATTTGTTCAATTAGTTTTTATGAGAATTTATCATTTTCGTCGTTTTAATAGTTTTCATCATTTTCATCATTTTCATCATTTTCATCATTTTCTTCATCTTCGCTTAAATCTACATCTTCTAATAAATATGT
>Ga0114979_10002042_pt1 | contig 13630 bp, 12 predicted proteins | sample S_140625_EF_Meta_FD_87315 | JGI IMG/M metagenome (GOLD analysis project Ga0114979, IMG submission 87315) | Freshwater microbial communities from Lake Simoncouche, Canada to study carbon cycling - S_140625_EF_MetaG | ecosystem: Environmental > Aquatic > Freshwater > Lake | place: Lake... | reverse complement strand
CATGTATGTTTTCTTAATTTTTTTTACTTCTAAATAAGCATCAAAAGCTAATTTTCTTGCCGTTCTTGCTTTTTCTTTTGCTACGCTATATATTTCATAATAAATATCGTTTGGTTTTTTTAGTTTAAGATTTTCATCATTTTTTATTTCTAAATCTGCTTCTGTTAGTTCTGTAAGTTCATTAAGTTCTAAAGATTCTATTTTTTCTAAATTATTTGCGCCATTTTTTATATTAGTGTCGTTTAATGAATTATTTTTTAATAGAGAGTTATTCATATTTGTATTACCAGTATTAACTGCATCAGTGGTCTCACTTTTATTTTTATCATGATTAATATCTATATCCTTGAGATTATCGTGAGCAATATCAGAATCATCGTTATGATCATCATCGTTATCATCATCAATATTATCTTGATTTTCTAAATTAAATTTAATATTACTTTTAGCATTTAATATTTTTTCTAAATTATTTTCTGTATGAGGTTCTATGCGGTGTAATGATTCTTGTGTTTGCTCTTGCAACTGCGGAGTATCATTATCGGGAGTTGTGTGTATCGTTTGAGATACACCAGATATTTCTAATGAGATGGCTGCGTGTTCTGGTGCAGGTGCAGGTGCAGGTGCAGGTGCGGTGGAAGGGGGAAGTATATTTTTTTTAATAACACATGATTGGAAAACTGGTTTATTTGACATGATAAGAGCCTGTCGTAAAATAATTTCGAATTGGAAACTTTTAGATGTAAATTTAATCCCTTGTATTTCTAAAACTGTTATTAAATCATTTTCGGGTTTTATATCATCTAGGGTTAATTTATTTTCACTTTCATCGAATACGAAACATGTAGGCATTTTTACAAGATTTTTAGAGGGTGCTATATTAGCTCTCAGTAAATAGTATTTGCCTGCTTTATATGGGCGTAGAGTAGCAGTAAAAGCATTTTCTATATCATTTTGGTCAATATCGTTTGTAAACCATGAATTCTTTTTTTCGTGAATTTTTTCTACACATGATTTTTCTAAATTTTCCATAAATTCTATAAATTTAGAATCGTCTACTGAGAACATGAGGTCAATATATGATTTTTTACCAGAGGAAGAAACTATACCCTGTTTGGAAATACATTTAGGCGTTTGTACATAAAGTATGTCATTGTTTATATTCAACTTCGTAAAGAAAGAACCACCTTGCAATGACTCGGGATGAGTTAAAATAAATTTACTAAAATCAAAAGTATCATAAACAGTACATATATTCGAAGTAGAATTAATATCCATTTAATGCTTAAGGAGAAAATATAGATAATAATAACACGCAAAAATTATATAATAATTATGTTTTTATAAATTAATTAGGAATATTTATATTTAAAAACTTTGAAATAAATAAAATGAAAGAGCCAAAAGATATGAAAGACAAAATTACCGAGTATTGTTTAGAATTTATTAAAAAAGATGAAGTTAAAAAAGAGTTAAAGAATTTATTTAAACCAATTATTAATTTAATATTAGAAGAAATATATCCATATATTTACTTGTCATTACTTCTAGTTGTAATTAGTTTTTTTCTAGTTTTAGGAATATTTATTATGTTAATTAAAAGTCACAAAAGTATTTAATATACAACCATTATCTAAATAATTATTTTTTCTAATTAGATAATATAAGATATGAAAAGAAGAACAAATTGTCGTGGTAGAAGTAAAAGAGGCGGCGGAATGGCTCCATTAGAATCAGGTCCTTATCCTGGAAGTGGTGATGGTCAATGGTCAACTTCTGTTGGAGGTAACCCTACTGCAGCAGCAGCAAACGCATACAAACCCTTTCTTTCACAGTTTGCGACCGAATCGGGTGGTGCAGGAGCAAACCCTGCTTTAGCTAGAGAACTTGCGGCAGGTTATGCTATGAACGGTCCAGGTCAATCAGGTGGTGGTTCTCGGCGCCATAAGCGTCACCATAAGCGTGGTAAAAGACATGGTTCTAAAAGAATGCGTATGAGTCAGAGACAAGCACAGGGTCAATCCCAATCACAGGGTCAATCACAGTCGCAGAGTCAGGGACAATCTGGTGGTATGTTTGCAACATTTGGTGCTCTTTTAAAAGAAGCTCTTGTCCCCCTTGGATTGTTAGCAGCACAGCAAGCATATGGAAAGAGTTATGGTAAGAAACATAGAAGTTCTAAAAACTATACTAGAAAACGTAGAGGATGAGGACAACGGCAATTTGCTTATTAAATACATAATACATAATACATAATTCAAAATACAATTATACAGGACTCTAAATATGTAAAATAATATTTAAAAATAATATTTAAAAATAATATTTAAAATAGTTTAGATATTATTTATTATACTATAATAGACATTTATAATAATAACAATGAATAAACCTCCCACCGTGAGTATGAGTACTATTACGAATCATTTAGAAAAAACAATTCAAAACTGGGTTGAATTGGATAATGAGTTGAAAAAAATAAATGAAAAAGCAAAAGATATAAGAACACGCAAGAACGATATAGAAGATAAATTAATGACTTACGTTGAAGACAATAATATGAACAATAGTGTCGTAAATATAACAGATGGTAAGATTAAGTTTTGTGAGACCAAGCAGACATCACCGCTCACATTGGGATTTTTGGAAAAGTGCTTAGGCGAGGTTATTGCAAACCAGAGCCAAGTAAAACAAATTGTAGACTATATTAAAAGTAAACGCGAAACAAAAATGGTTCCAGAAATTAAAAGATATTATAACTAATTTCAAATATCAAATATCAATATCAAATATCAAATATCAAATATCAAATATTAAATATCAAATATTAAATATCAAATATTAAATATCAAATATTAAATATGACAACAAATAGTTTAAAACATTTTAACTAATTTATATACATAATATAGGTAGTATATTATATGAGTGAATATCAATCAGGAGGAGGAGATAAAAGCAACGAGTTGAAAATATTTCCTTTGCGTAATGAAGACCTTGTTTTTAGTAAAAATCGCGATGGAGTACTAAGCTGCGGATATAAAGTAAGTAACGCTCTTCTGAATGCTACACTTGGTATGCCTATGTCTGGTGGTGGTGGTGGTGGTGGTGGTGGCGGCGTCGGCAAAGATACAAAAAAAGAGTCGGGTAAACATAAAGCAAATGAACATGAAATAAAGAGCGCAAAAATAATGGAAGATTTAGTTGTTCCATCTAGCTTATATTATGGTAAACCGGTTAATAATCATAAAGTATTCAACTACAAAAAAGGTAAAAGAGACAAGGATAAAAAAAGCAGGGACTCTTCTAGTGATAATGAGAGCGACGATAATGTTATCGAAGAGTCATTATATGATAAGTTATTATCTTTAGTCAGTGCCGATAATAAAATAAAGTATGATAAAAAAACAAGAAAAAACTCAGAAAATCGTAATAAGATAAATATAAAGAAAGATAAGAAAAGTACACCAGATGCTGAAACTAAAGAAAATAAAAAAAATAAAAATAAGAAAACTAAAAAAGTGAGGTTTAATTTAGAATAAATATATCATGGGTTATAATATAAAATTGAAACTAAATATTATATTATAACAAACATATACATTATAACATACATACACGTTATAACATATCAAATACTACACACCAATGGACTACACGACCAAATCACAGAAAGAGTTGAAAGACATTTGCAAACAGCTAAAAATAACCGGTTATAGTAATAAGAATAAAGAAGACCTTATCAAGTTATTACAACCATGTGTTAATTCTAATACCACTTCAGAAACGCAGCCAATAGAGCCACTAGAGCCACTAGAGACATTGCAGCCCTCCCAAACAATAGAACCATCGTCGGGTTCACCAGTTACTATAAACAGTAATGTATCATATTTTAATACTGACATTTTAAAATTTACTACAGCGAATAAGTTTGATTTAATATATTTAGACCCGCCCTATGAAACAAACAGAACATTTAGTGTGAATAGTTTAGATGATGATACTGGATTTGATGATGTATGGGAAGAAGATAAGTATGTAGAATGGCTAGATAAGTTGGTTGTACATTTATCACCAATGCTAACATCGAATGGAACTTTGGTATTCCATATATCATCTGAAAATAGTTTTATAGCAGAAAGCATATTGAGAAAACACTTTAAAAAAATACAAAAAATATACTGGAAACGGTGTCACGGAAAGAATACTGTAAAAAATAAATTAGGCGAAATGATGGATGTGTTGTTTGCTTGTAGTAACAATAACAATATATTCAACATGATGTATATTCCGATAGACGATAATAGTGCATGGGCATTTAAGAACAAAGATGATAGGGGAGAATATAGTTTAGGGGCATTGAAACATGATAGAACGCGGGTCGGGCATTTATATTCTATTGTAAACAATGGTGTCACATATCAAAATAAATATGGATGGAAACAAAAAAAAGAAGACGTTGAAAAGTTAATTGAAGAAAACAGGATTCACTTTGTTCCTAGTCAGCAAAATATGTATGTTAAAATATACAAGCACGAACACAAAGGTGTACCCTTGTCAAACTTATGGAACGATATTCATTCAATTACACGGACATCAAAGGACCCACGACTCTATCCAACTCAAAAACCTCAAAAGTTGCTGGAACGAATAATTAAAATATACTCAAATGAAAACAGTTATGTATTAGACCCTGTATGTGGATCTGGTACAACAGGATTTGTCGCCGATAAGTTAAATAGAAAATGTATTCTTTGCGATATTAATAAAGACACATTAGACATTATAGTAAAAAGGTTTGAAGACGCTGTTTACAATATATAAGTTATACACTTACTTACTGAATTTTACGCTCTTTACAGTATTCTCTAAATTTTTTAACAGCGCGCTGCGTATCACGTCTCAGGTTATATTTTTCGCAATATTTTTTATACACTTCCAATAACTCACTGTCTGTTAATTTGCTTCTTTCTAGTATATCTCTATGTACACACTGACTTAGTACAATCTTTAAGTTGTTCATATCTGTTGCTTCGGTTAAAGATGATCGGTATCTTGAACATAACATTTCAGGATTTATATTTTCAATACTTCCGAAATGCATAATATCATTCGACTTTTCTAAATTTTCAGTTGAACTAAGCAACTGATGATTTATTTGTTCATTTGACCCCCCGAGCGATAACGGAAATATATGGTCATCGTGCTGTTCTTTATCCTTCTTATCGTATTTATAATTTCCGTCAGGCATATATATAATCCACCTGTCTCCAACAGAAGAACCATACTCATATGTACATATTTTGCATGTGTTGTGAAATCCGCATTCCATGCTTATTGACAAGTTAAAATCCGATAGTGTTTTATCATTTTTACACCTAGAACATTTTTTTGTATTTTTACCATATTTGGTAACATATAGTTGATAAATTTCTTCAGGAGTTTTGTCCTTTTTTGCTTCTTTCTCTCTACTTATTCTTGCTTTTCTATAACGCGTGGAGCATACCCTACAGAATCCCTGTAATCCATCCCCTTTTGATATTTTAACAGTTTTGTCCTCTTCATTTATAGTAGCACCCTTTAATTCAAAATCTCTGACCGGAACGTCAACACAGCCTTCATGTTTCACACCCGTTTTACTTATACTAGTGTGTCCGAAGTTACACTTCTTAGTTGGACCGATTCTTTTTTCAATTTCATCATATATTATTGCGTGGTCTTTTGTAATATTCTTGCCCAACGCGGTACTAACGACGCGTTGTTTGCTTACTGTAGTATTGTTATCGGTCGTGGTATCAGGTGTGGTCATTTGGATAATATTTATTTGCGTTACCATATACTTAACTATTTATATTGATTTCAATTATATTATTGTGATATTATTGTGATATTATTGTGATATTATTGTGATAGTATTGTGATGATATTATTATGATATAAATACTATCATAATCATAATAATAAAAGATTTAACAGTTTAGCCAGTCTTTTGTAAGTGTAATATTTACACTTTCTAAAGCACCTTCTACCCAACCCTGGTGAATACTAATTAACTCGCCTACAATAAGAATATTTTTATCTGGTCGTTGTGCAACTTTTATAAATTCTTGTCTATTTTTAAAGTTAGAACTAAGTGGCGTATAATAGTGAGTACCATTTTTCCAGTAAAAGTCTTTTATACTTTCTATATGTAACTTACCTTCTAACTCAAGTGATTTTTCTAGTAAATTGTTTATTATCTTTCTATTTTTTTCATTATTTTTAAAATATTTTTTAAAAAATTCAGCGTCATTATTGTCGCTATATACTACCATGTAAACCCCTTTATCCGGATCCATGGGTATAACTTTTTGCATAGGACCATTTATTACAGTAACGCCTTGAATCTTTTCTTTAAGATATGGAATAGAGTCTTTCGAAAATTTTGCATATAAACGTAAAAATGGTTGTCCTTTAATTTGATAATATAAACTAGGATTTGGTGATATATTGTGAATTAGGTTTGTTACAGCATCGATATCGGTAGCAATAATAACCTTTTCGCAGTAGTATTTAGTATTTTTAGTATTTTTACTATTATTTTTTGTTGAAATTTCAAAGTAGTTGTCCTCTTTATATATTTTTGTAACTTCTGTATCGTTGATAATATTTTTACCCAAAGAGACAACTATCTTGTCTACTAAAGTTTTCCATGGAACAGAAAATCCAACCCATTTATTATAGTTATCGTCAAATTCATAATGATAAAATACATCATAGACATCTTCCTTTTCATAATCAGAATAACCTGAACATACAACGAAATGATTATATGCATCTTCACCTAAAATATTTTTAGCATATTGTTTAAATGTTTCATGGTTTTTTGTAACTTTATTTTTATTTTCTTTGTCATATAATTTTTTTAAGTATGTAAATGTAGATTTTACTTCACATGGAGGATGTATTGAAGTAGAATATTTATGTTGTGTTTCAAAAAAATTAATAGGTATTTTAAAATCTTTCATAAGCTGTAGTAATAACTTATCTTTATTTTTTCTCCCTATTCCTGCACCAGTTACTACATCAGCGTTTTCGAAACTAACGTCGTAAGACCTTCCACCATATAGTTCATCCCTTTCTATAACCAAAAATGATAAATCAGGGCATAATTTTTTAACCTTTAATGCTGCATATAACCCTGACATACCAGAACCAATAATAATAACATCATAGTAAGAATACATACTTTTATTATATAATATGTTTTTATTTATATTATGTAATATTTTTACACTATTCTTATACTATTATTATACTATTCGTATATTGGTAGTGTTATGATTACCCTAAAATACTCCAACTGTTTTTATTAAAAGGTGAAAGCAGTATTTCCGGAACACGTTTCTTCCAGTAGTCCAGTTTCTTTTGTAGTTCCAAGTCTTTCATACTTACGGGGTATATGGGTGTGTTCTTCATATTACTCTGTTCTGCAGGAGTTATAATCGGTTTAAAGCCGTAACAGTTTATACCGAAACGAGCATTTGGGTTATCTATTTTACCGCCGTTTATACCAGGTCTTCCGCAGTCATTTTCATGTCCTTCGATGCCTTGTAACTTATCCCATGTTTTTTGTTGTGTTGGGAAAAGGGCCATTTGTCCATCAGACCACCCATAGTTACACCATTCGGCACCTTTACTGTAAGCATCTTCTACTTGATTATATGATGCTAGTTTTCCTCCATAAGCTTGACATATTGCTTTTGAGTCATCGTACGTGTAGTTATTGCTTGGGATGTTATATACTTCTTTTTTTAATTTTAACTCTGGTACTACATTTTCACTAGGAGGTTCCTGAATACTAAGGTCTATTTTTGGTTTATCGGTAAAAATATCTTTAATAGATGCAGTAAAGTTAACGTTGAAAAAATATTGAAACCCATTTATAATGATAAGAATAATAAAAATACTCCATAGTATTACTTCCAATGTTCTCTTTCCGGTTGTTTCACCGACGCCAGAACCAGAACCGGAACCAGAACCTGGTGAACTTCCTACACCACTTCCATTTGCTCCGTTTCCTTTTCCTAAAGATGAAAATAAAACATAGTATAAAATAGTTATAACAACAAAAGCAAGTAAAATAATAATACGCGTTGTTGCACTAGATGAGTCTAAATTTCTCTTGCCTTCGGTTGCTAACTGAGTTATATATGTTACTGGATTTCCTTCTATCCCGGTTAATGAATTATAACTTATACTCATTTATTATATTTATTCTATATATATAATTCAAGTAATTTTTTTTTTTCGATAAAACAGACAATATGGCGTATTTCCACTAATTATATTATCATTAACTAAAATTTCAGTTACTTGTGTATCATTAAAATTATACCATTTCCCATTAGAGGTTCTTATTGTAGCACTATAATGCCCGCCATCAATTTGTCCATGGTGGTTACAAATCGCATACAGGTCATATATGTATGTTTCTTTCGCATATCCTTCTACATATTTTGAAAAGTCGACATTGTTAATTGGAATATCAATAAACTGTTGATTTTTTTTACTTTTTCCATTCATAGAAGTTATAAATCGCTTAATATCGATTATCATTATATTCGGAAGACTCCAAAACAATAATCTTTTATTGACATTCTGTTTTTTATTCTCTTTTTCATTAAACCATGCATTATCTCCTTCTAGTAACTCGCATTCACATTGTTTATTAAAACAGTCAAAAAGTGTTACATTTTTATCTGTATTTCTTATATTTACTTCTTCTTTTGATGGTATTGGGATATGTATCAACATGTATGGTTCAGGGCGTAGACTCAGGTAGTTTACGTCTTCTGAATTATATTGTGAACTATTTTGTGAAGCGGGTGTTAATACTGACACATGTATTCCAAAAAATATATTTAAAAATTCTGAATAGTCTTTTGTATATTGAGTTTTCATCATTTCATAACACGCCTTCCCCATTTCATCTTTTTTTGTTTTTATATTTCCCTTAATGTCCATAATAACTTCTCGTGTTAACGCACTATGAAATGAATCGAACAAAAATAATAAAAACTCTGGTAAATCATTTTGAGACCATCCTGTAAATAAATCACGATTTGTAATTTTTGCAACACGTTGTATCGTATTTATAAAACGTCCAGGAGAAATAACACAGTTTTGACTCCACATCAATTTGCGAAGGTCATCCCATTCTACTAAAAGAACAGACTCCGGTTTATTATTTAAATGTTTCTTATATTCTCCATCTCCCTTTGATAAAAAATCATTTAACTCGTATGTATGCGATAGACACTGTATACATGCATTTATAAAACATGTATTACCTAAATTTGCTACACCAGTTATGCCCTTGTCATTATATTCAGTAAATCTATTTTGTGATTGTGATTGTGATTTTTCTTCTGTCATGTTAAGTGTTCAGGTAATAGATAAAGTTATGTTTAAGTAATTGAGGTATATATTATTAAAGTGAGTAGTATTTAATATTTAAACACATTTATTATTTAAACGTATTTAATATAGTTAATTATATAACAACCGAATGTCTGATAGCGAAGAAGGAAATAATATAAACAATACAACTAATATATCTTTTGATAGTCGACTAAGAGGCTATAGTCGGAGACATTCTTACTATGACAATGCTTTTAATATGGATTTCGAATATGGTTATCTCGACTTAATGCGGGGTTACGGAACATTTGTTTCGAGAACACATGAAATGTATGCAAATATGGAAACATGTATATCAAGTATGATTGAAGTGCAAAATGAAAGAAGGTTGTCGGTGAATAGAAGACGAGAACGTGCGCGAAATAATCGACGGGTACACGAACAGCAGCACTTAGTTTTTGATAATGATGATTCTCATGATTCTCACGATTCTCGTGATGCGTCTAATGATGGTGTAGTAGATAACTCAGGCAATGAGGTTAGAACAAATCGATCTCGTTCTTCTCCTAGTACTATAGAAGAAAGAGATTCGAGAGATTCGATAGAAATGAATAATAATTCAAGAACTACAACAGGAACTGGTGAAGGAACCGGCGCAGGTGCAGGAACAGGCGCAGGTGCAACAAGAAGACAACTATTTGATATAGGTAGTGTTATTTATTCTATACCTAGAACAGTTTTATTAAATCCTAATACCGAACCTGCAACATTGAATAGAAGAAGAAGAAGAAGTGGAGGATTAACTATTTCAGAAATAGAAGAAAATACTGAAATAATGATGTATGGTTCTATTCCTTCCAACTATATTTTAAATACAGAATGTCCTATTACAAGAGAAACTTTTACACCTGAATCGGTAGTGTTAACTTTGAAACAATGTAAACACTGTTTTGTACCTTTCCGAATGATGACGTGGCTAGAAACACATTCTACGTGTCCTTTGTGTAGAGCTAACGTTATAAGAGTAGAAACACCTGAAACAAATACCGCTACCGATGAAACCACTAATACTAATACTAATACTAATACTACTACTACTAATACTAATAATGAAAATGATACAAATGTTGAAACCAATAACTCCGATAATATTAGTATATCGAATATATTTAATAATCTTCTTCAAAATAGTAACAATGATTTTAATAACTTGTCGATAGATAGTGTAAATGATAACTCAATAATGTTTTCTTTTGATTTACCGTCAGATCAAGTAAATAGGCAAAATTCAGAAAATAATCCATTTATTATTCCACAAATTGAAAGGCTTATGGCCAATACAGTATCCAGAAATATTTTTAATAATGGTACATCTTCCTATGGTGTAACGCCTTCTACGTCTAATAATAATAATAATAATGAACCAGATGATGAACATTATCCTGAAGTAGATTAGCATATATTTAAAATTGAACTATAAAAATTAGATAAATAGAAATACAGCAAACTATAATCCTGTTACGTACCAAATTAAATGCCCAGAAGGTCATTCTTTATGTATCCTGATAACAATGATGACCATGATGACCATGGTATTAGTGAGGGTATATTTGACTTTGGTGTATTACACAAGTTCAATTGTTACTCTATTTTGATAGGATGTACTGACTTGGTGTGGAATATAATGAAGATAATACCACAAATACTATGGTTCTTGTTTGCAGCTATATATTCGATGTTCGGTTACTACATGATGTGGGTTACTCTACACTATTCGGCTATTCACTTGTATCCCATATATTGTGCACCACTTACTATAACAGGCTTCATCTTCTCCCCGTTCATGGTTTCGGCACCACACTGTGTTGCTATGCGATGGTTAGTTAATGAAGGTGCAAATGTAATTATCACAATGTGGGTTGCTATCGGAGCATACGCTATTCAACTAATGTTAAGAAGACCGAATAATGTATAGAAATTGTTAATATTGTCTGTTGTTATTGTAAAATAATATACTTTGAATATATAGTATATTATTTTTATTTATTTTCTATTTGACAATATGTGGTTTAATGAATCCGATATATTAAAACATTTCAAGTCTTTTTCTCTAATAGAGTTAAAAGATTTAAATGGTTACGTCCTTCCTCATGCTGGAACAGAATATACAGGGCAAATTATTGCACATACAATGCGCTTTAAGCCTACCAAAAAGTTTTCAAAAGTATATATTCTTTTTTATCCTGCAAACACCATCGATACCGAAAAAACATCACATGAATATGAGGTACCCTACAAATCATGTTTGACTGTTTTCGAAAAAATATGGAAAATAAATACGCAAAATATAACATTCATACCTTATAATGTTGTAACAAAAATACTACCGAGACTTTCATCACAAGAATATAAAAAATCTCTTATAATAGTATCCGCCGACTTTTCGCATTTTCTAGATTTGCAGACAGCATACGAGGCTGAAAACTGTGCTGCAAATTCGATTCTTCATAATGCTCTCGGCGGTATCGACGATCCTAGCCCTCCCATAAAATGTACTGATATTATAGACCATCGCGATACTTTTGTGCGCTTATATTCTTTTTTACCGTCTAGTGTGCATCCGGTTCTTCAATGGGTTGGACGAACACGAAGTCCAGGCAAAAAAGGAGTAGGTTATTTATCATTTTTAATACGTGATGAACATATTGTTGTGAACAGTAAACTTCCTGATGGAATGTTTGTTACATGTTATGATGCGAATATGACAGCCCGTGAGTGTCTAGGGAAATGGTTTGATGTAATAACGGGAGATATAGGAGATATAGGAGATACCAGAACTAGAGGTGTTACAGATGCGAGAGATTTGACGAAATTCAAAAATAAAAAATGGTCTAAAAAGAAAGAAGAAGAACTTATTGCAGATGTTGTTAGAGCAGGAAAAAGTATGAGCCGCCTTACTGGAGGACGTGATATAAATGTGCCGATAAAATATTGTACGGTTACTTATTTATATAGGGATACTAATACGCCACCTGAAAAATTTATACGTGGATGGAACGGACTTCTCACAAAAGCATTCTATTTACCAGATGTATTTTTAGAGAATACATTTGATAATGGGCAATGGATTAAACCAGGGGATAATGAGTGGCCACAAGATTATAATTTTAAACTTGATGATACTCTAGCTAGTCTAGACAGAAAAGCAGGTGTGCCCATCGGAACAAGTAGTCTTGGAGAAAAAAAATTATACACGAGTGCGCTTCGTTATGTTAGGGTCTAAATAAGTAACCTATGTCTTCTTGAAGAAACTCATTATATTCTGATTCCCTTTCGTCGAATTATCTATCTCTATCAAGTATTCATCAAACAGGATTTTCTTCACTTCTTTATTTCGTATATCCGCTATTTTTTTCCTTATCTTTTCATCGGTTGACTCATCCTTCAACTTATCAATCCAGCCATCAATCGATCGCTTCAATCCAGGCACTTGTCTCTTATAACTCGGAATATTCTCCAACACCAGTGCGAACACCTGCTGTATCGGTTTCATAATCTGATTCGTTATATAGAATGCATAATTCGGTTTAATTTTATTCGCTTGAATATAGTCCGGATGTTCAATTCTTTCGCCTTGTAGTGCTTTCTTATCTGGATTTTGTATATATACAAACGGTATACGGTCTCCTATACTTGGTTTATTACCTGGGTCACGCTTACCCATGCGGTCGGCCAATACTTTATGCGCGATTTGTGCCGGATTTTTATAGCCACTTCGCAGCGACTTTGAGATGATAAGTTTATCCATCGGAACCTTCTCATCTACTAAATTTTGTAAAGATGCTTTTAGAAACTTAATTGCCGTCTCAACATTTTGCTCCTTCATCAGAATATCGATTACACCTCCATATATGTCTTTAACGATTGGCGCATTATCGCGGCGCTTCAAAACAATCCCCATACTTTTGCGTTTCGGTTTTTCCGGCTTGTCTTCATATAACATCCCGATATATCGCTTCTTCGAAAGCAGACAAAACGGCATAAGCGTCTTCTCATATACCCATGCATGCGGCGATTTCAAGAACTTTGTAGCAAGATGCCCTACCTCTTTTGCAAACTCGATTGTAATCTCAAGAGCATCCTTTCCACGTATCGGGATTCCGTCTGATGTAGCAAGATTAAATGTAAAGAATACAGAATCCGTGTTATGAACTATAATATTACCAAT
>Ga0114979_10002039_pt1 | contig 13638 bp, 8 predicted proteins | sample S_140625_EF_Meta_FD_87315 | JGI IMG/M metagenome (GOLD analysis project Ga0114979, IMG submission 87315) | Freshwater microbial communities from Lake Simoncouche, Canada to study carbon cycling - S_140625_EF_MetaG | ecosystem: Environmental > Aquatic > Freshwater > Lake | place: Lake... | reverse complement strand
TCAGCAACTTTAGTAAACGCAAGTGGTACTGCATCTTCTGGAGCAGCAATAGCAATTCAGCAAGTAACTGCGGAAGGATGGACAGCAATATTCGCAGATTTTGAACCTTATACTGGATGGGGAATATATCATGATAATCCATCTAATACATTTGGAATTACTGCGGAAGATACTACAAATAACTTAAGAAGTTACACAGTACCTTCTAGATATAGTGGTAATAGAACCGCATATGAAAAAATAAGATTTGAGCAAAGTAGTGGTCATATTTATGTTGGTGGAAATACATACGCATCTGCATTCTACGATAGAAACGATACTGCATTTTATTTAGACCCTAATGGCACATCTGTTTTAGGTGGATTGACATTATCAAGTAATGTTGCAACTGGTAGAGCTTCTTACGGACAAGGAACAGCAAACCTTGTTTTATTAGCAAGTAGTACATATGGTAGAGCTACAATTGATTTTAGAAGTGGTGTAAACTATCCTTCGGATGGTGCACAAATTTATTATGAAACTGCTCAAAATGGTTCAAGTGGTGAAACTTCTAGATTAGTTATCAGAACTGAAAATGATGCAGATGATTCTATTCTTATTAGGGGTGGTTATGTGGAGGTAAACACTACTACTGTAGATGGTGGAAGTACAAACCCTGGACTTAGAGTATTATACAATGGTAGCGCTAGAGCATACACTTATAGTGATAATACAACGGAATTTGGTTCATTTAGAGCACCTATATTTTATGATTCAAATGATACAGGATATTTTGTAGACCCTAATGGACGTTCTCGTTTATCATCAATGGATTATGGTAATGGAAGTTACTATTTAGCTGGAGGTAGTTGGGGTTATAGACATAATACCCCTTATGGATATATAGAATTTGGACCTGCAAACACATCACACGCTCACATTTATACTGATAGAAGTAACTTCTATTTTAACGTATATGAAATGTATTTGAATGGATATAGAGTTGGAATGTATAACTATTGGGTTGGTAATATGTACTTAGGAAGTGCTGGTGATTTTTACGCAACTATTTTCTACGATACTAATAGTACTGGATATTATTGTGACCCTGCTTCTACAAATAGATTAAACTTTGTAAACGCAAATAACATATACATCAATGCTGGATATATGTTGTATAGTGATATGGGTGGGTGGCAAGGTGAATATAATAAGATTCAATGGCATAGTACGCATATGTATTTCCAACACCAATCATCTGGATACTTTATATTCAGAACTGATAGTGGTGCGGAAAGAGCATACATTAATAGAAGTGGTGACCTTTGGTTAGGATATTTAGGTTGGATGTCAAACAATGTAAACCAAAGTGTAAGAACTGATGCAGGACCTACATTTGCAGAAGTATATACCAATGGTTGGTTTAGAAATAATGGCGGTGGTGGACTATATTTTCAAGCATATGGTAGAGGTTTGAGAGCATCCGATGCGCAAGGTAATTCATATGGTAACGTAGCAACTTATGGTGGTGGTAGAAATGGATGGTATGGTTGGGGTATAGATACTACGCATTGTTTTATGAGTACGACTGGTGACAACGTAGGTGTTCATGATAATAGATATAGTTGGATTTGGTATTGGGATGGTGGAGCATTTAACGTATATAGAGGATATACCTATATGGTTAATTCGGCACGTTCTCCTATATTCTACGATTCGGAGGATACATCATTCTACTTTGATGGAAATGGAACTACTAGATGGCAGGGAACTGATGATTACTCTAAAATGAGAATCGGTTTGACTGGTAAAGGTAACTGGAGAAGAAACAATTATACGGGAGACCAAAACTATTGGACAGGTGTAATGGGTTGGGGTACAACTGACCTTAATGATATGTGGAACTATGGTGCAGGATTTTTTGATTCTTGGTCTAATCCGGGTAACCAACCTCCGGGCACTTCACACTGGGTAGGGGTTCAAGCAGCTCACTATACTTGTGGATATGGTTGCGGATATGGATGGCAGTTAGCAAGTGGACCTGTATCAACAATGTACTTTAGAAATACTTGGTCTTCATTCACTGGATGGAGAGGTATGTTGGATAGTGGTAACTATTCTAACTGGGCAATTGCTAGAGGCGGTGATACGGTAGATGGTAGAATTTATTTCATATACAATAGAGCATATTACGGAACTCAAACGGATTCATCAACATTACAGGCTTACACTACTGGTAACTATGGTGCATTCATGTCTTATCATAAAGGTGGATACTACGCTATTAACTTAGGATTGGATGGTGATAACGTATTCCGTTTAGGTGGTTGGTCTTCTAGATGGCCTCGCTCGTATTGGGATGCAGATGGAGCAACTACTTTTGGTGTACCATATGTACTTCGTTCAAACTTTGATAACTATGGTGGTGGCGGTGTTTGGGTATCTGATGATGGTGACCTTTGTGATTTGAACGATGGTTACTTAGCATTAAGAGCTTCGTATGGTTTAAGAATTCACACTGGTAATAGAGGTGGTGGTGCTACTATCGCATTAAGATATGATGGACAGATTATAGCATCAAACAACATTATTGCATATGGTTCACCATCGGATATTAGATTAAAGGAAAATATAAGACCATTAGAAAACTCTCTAAGTAAGATTTTACAAATGAGAGGTGTTCAATATGATTGGAAAATAGGTACTGATGAATATGAAACAACAGGACTAAGACATGATATTGGTTTCATTGCGCAAGAAGTAGAAGATATAGAACCTAATTTGGTTAGAGCTGGTGCGGATGGATATTTAGCAATTAGAGATAGAGGTATCCCTGCAATGCTATTAGAAGCTATCAAAGAATTAAAAGCTGAGTTAGATGAAACTAAAAAAGAATTAAAAGAATTAAAAGAAAAAATGGGTTTTGAATAAAAACTATATATTTATATATATATAAAATAGAAGAAATATGGCAATTAAAATTAATACAACAATAGGAACATCTCAAGGTGTTACAAATGAAGCTTATGTTAGAATTTATCGTTATGTTGTAGATAGAAACAAAGGAGCTCTTGAATTGTATGTAAATGTATTTAAAAGTGAAGAAGAAGCTAATTTAATAGAAACATCAATAGCTTCTAGAGTTGGTTCTCCTATACATGATAGATTTCTTGCAAAAGTTGATGCAATACCACATTGGCATTCTATTCCAATGACAGCATCTATAACCGAAGTAATCGATGGTAGGTCTTATCAAAAAACAGTAGCTGATTTTTCATCTTTGCAAGGAGCTGATATATTTGCACAAGCATATCCACTTTTAAAAGCAAAGTTAGCAGAAGATTTAAAAGAAAGAAATGTTATAGCATCGGCATCTGAATTAGAAGATTGTTAATTTTATAATTAAATATTTATATACAATGATACTAACAACAATACAAAATAAAAACCTATTTGGAAAAACAATTAATGTTGTTTTGACAAATATTATGAGTTATGATTTGGGAAAGGATGAATGTAAGTTAAGATACGAATTGAGATTCAGAGACCCTAATAGAGAATCTGACGCTGTTCCTGATACTATTATAAACAGTGGAATTTGGGATGTACCATCAAATGTATTAAATGCATGGAGTGGTAGTAATACTTATTTAGCAGATAAAATGTGTGAGGAGTTTCAATTAACAAAAATTGCACATACATTATCATAATTTTAAAAAAACAAATATTTATTAAAAAGAAATACTATGGGATTAACATACGAGTGGAAAATAACTCAAATTAAAAAAACAACTAACAATAGTGTTGATAACGCTATAATTGGTACTAGATGGGAAGTTAAAGGAATTGATGAAAACGGAAACGATGGCACATTTGCTGGAGCAACTCCATTTACATTAGACCAAATTAATCCTGACAATTTTATACCATATAACGAATTAACAGAAGCAGTTGTATTGAATTGGATTAAAGAATATGTTAGTGGTTCAAATAAAGCAACTAATTATTGGGACCACATATCTCAAAAAATAAATAACCAATTAGAAGAAAAAACATCCGTTATTAATAATGTTGAGGTAGCTAATTTACCTTGGTCACCAATATCGGGTTCAGCGGAAGCTAATAGTGGTTCTTTACTGGTTTAATTAAAAATATTAACTTTAAATGTCCAAAATGCAGATTTATAAACAAATTTGTGTTTTGGACATTTTCTTTATATTTATATAAGTAATTAACTGGACTTTCTTAATTACAAACTTAAAATACAAATTCGAAAAATAAAATGGCAGAAAGAATCGTATCACCCGGCGTATTTACAAGAGAAAATGACCTTTCCTTCTTAGCGCAAGGAGTAGGTGAAATTGGAGCAGCATTTATAGGACCTTTTAAGCAAGGACCTGCATTTGTTCCAACTATTGTTAGAACGCAATCAGAGTTCGAAGATATCTTCGGTACTCCTGATGGAACTTATTATACTGAATATGCAGTACAAAACTATTTAAGAGAAGCTGGAAGTGCTACCGTCGTAAGAGTTGGTGGCATTGGTGGTTATACTCAAGCTTTACCTGTTGGTATCTTTGCATCTGGTGGTTTAGGACTTGGAGAAAAACTTATTGGAGTTTTATATTCAACTGAAACTGGTGATGAGGCTGTAGGATTTAGAACACCAACTGTAACAGCATCTGGACCTGGATTTACATCTGGTTCTTTTGTATTATCTTCTTCATTTGGATTTGTATCGGCTTCTATTTTAGAAACTGCTACAAACGATGTAATGGATACATTTGGTTCTTCACCATTTGGAGCTAAAACGGCTTATACTTACGCTTATTTTAAAAATATAGCAACTAATAATTATACTAACGCTGCGGCTGGTGGATTTGGTGGTACATATGTATCAGCATCCGCTTTACCATCACAAATTTATGGTGATATTAGTGCAGCTGAAACTCCATATGTTAAATCTCAAAAAGATAATAACAATGTTAGATACGATTTATTTAAGTTTGTAACTTTAGGACATGGTACTCCATATAATACTAAATTTAAAGTTGGTATTTCTAATGTAAAGGCAGCTGGTGAAGATGGAGCAACTGATTATTCAACATTTACTGTAACTTTAAGAGGATATAGTGATACTGATAAGAGAAAGACAGTTATTGAAACATTTAACAATGTAAACTTAGACCCTGCTTCTCCTAACTATATAGCTAGAAGAATAGGTGATAGATGGAATACTATTGATTCTGATGGTAAGATAACTGAAAATGGTGATTACTCAAACAAATCAAAATATGTAAGAGTAGTTGTAGCTGACGCAGGTTCATTCCCAATATCAGCAGCACCATTTGGACACGCAGCATATGTTAATCCAATTGCATTAGCAGCTGGAGATGTAAATAAAGTACCTGCAGTAGTTTACCAAACTGGTTCAGCAAATAATACATCATCATCTCCTGTATATTATTCTGGATTCGATTTTGAAACTATCGGAACATCATCTGATAACGAACAATACTTAAAGCCAATTCCTTCTGGTGTAGTAGTTGGTGCAAACACAACATTTGCATTTGATTCTCAATTGGCATATCAAATGACAGGTTCAACTGCATCTGATATGGTTAAAAGACAATTTGTATTAGGTTTTCAGTATGGATTTGATGGTAGTGCACCTGTTGTAAAAAATAACTTAGGTACAAATATAACTTCAGCAAATACGCAAGGATTCAATTGTTCAAATAATGCAACCAATGGTTCAATCGCATATACAAAAGCAATCAACGCTATATCAAATGCAGATGAGTGGGATATTAACTTAGTTGTAACTCCTGGAATCATTCGTTCTCTACACCCTGCAATTACTACAAAAGTAATTGATATGGTAGAAAGTAGACAAGATTGTTTCTATATCGCTGATTTTGTGACAGCAACAGCATTGATTACTGAAGCAACTGAGCAAGCAAATTCAATAGATTCTAACTATGTTGCAACTTACTACCCTTGGGTTAAGACAGTTGATACAAATAGTAACAAATTAATGAGTGTACCTCCATCAGTATTGATGCCGGCTGTATTCGCTGCAAACGATAGATTGGCAGCTGAATGGTTCGCACCTGCTGGTTTGAATAGAGGTGGTATTACTGGAGCAGTTAGTGTGTTGAATAGATTAACACATTCTGAAAGAGATACTCTATATGAGAATAAAGTAAACCCAATTGCAGCATTCCCTGGACAAGGTATTGTAGCATTCGGACAGAAGACATTGCAAGATAAGGCATCTGCTTTAGATAGAATCAATGTTAGAAGATTACTTATCACTCTTAAGAAGTTTATCGCTTCAACATCTCGTTTCTTAGTGTTCGAACAAAATACTTCTACAACTCGTCAAAGATTCTTAAACACTGTGAACCCTTACTTAGAGGCAGTTCAACAAAGACAAGGTTTATACGCTTTCAGAGTTGTAATGGATGAAAGTAATAACACACCTGATGTAATTGATAGAAACATATTAGCAGGACAAATTTTCTTACAACCGGCAAAGACAGCGGAATTTATCGTAATAGATTTCAACATCTTACCAACTGGAGCAAGTTTTAACGCATAATACGAAAATCAATAAAGTAGATATTTATTAATACAAATAAAAGGAATAAAAAATGGCAGAAATATTAGAGTTTGATAAGATGTTCTATACGAACTTCGAACCGAAGATGAAAAATAGATATGTGATGGAGATAGATAATATCCCTTCATATCTTGTAAAGGCAGCAAATAGACCTACAATTCAATTTGAAACCGTAACTTTAGACCATATCAATGTAAAGAGAAAGTTGAAAGGTAAAGGTGAGTGGCAAGATATCACTATCACTCTTTATGACCCAATCGTTCCTTCTGGAGCACAAGCGGTAATGGAGTGGATTCGTTTAGGACATGAATCAATTACTGGTAGAGATGGATACGCTGATTTCTATAAGAAAGATGTTGATTTCTATCTATTAGGACCAGTTGGTGATAAGATTGAACAATGGAAGTTGAAAGGTGCATTTATCTCTCAAGCAAACTTTGGAGATTTGGCATTCGATTCTAACGAACCAGCAACAATCGAATTGACATTGGCTTATGATTACGCAATCTTAGAATTCTAATCTAAAAATAATAAAAATAAGGGGATTTCAAAAGAATCCCCTTTTTTATGCTTTCTATTTTTTTAATTTCTATGTATTTATATATACAAACAAAATAAACAACGTTATGGCAGAAATGACAAATACAACTAAGGTGCAAATGCAAACAGCACCAAAACAAAATGATTTCCCAACCGAAACCATTGAATTACCATCTCAAGGACTAGTGTATCCTGAAGGACATCCTCTAAGAAAGGGTACGATTGAAATCAAATATATGACAGCAAGAGAAGAAGATATTCTTGCATCTCAAAATCTTATCAAAAAAGGTATTGTTTTGGATAAATTATTTGAATCAGTTGTAGTTGAACCTGGTGTAAATCCAAATGATATCTATATTGGTGACAAGAACGCTATTTTATTGGCAACTCGTATTTTAGGATATGGTGCTGATTATGAAATAGAAATGACAGACCCATTTACTTTAGAAAAGCAAGAAGTAACTATTGATTTGGGTAAAGTACAAACAAAAGATGTTGATACTGATGTTTTAAATTCGGAAAACACATATAAATTCACATTACCTTCAAATGGTAAAGAAATTGAATTTAAATTGCTTACACATGGTGATGAGCAAGAGATAACAAAAGAAACTCAGGCTTTAGAGAAATTAAATAAAAATTCATCAAGTCAATTTGATGTAACAACTAGATTGAAGTATATGATTAAATCTGTTGATGGTAATACTGATAGAGGATTCATCAATAGATGGGTTATTAATTCATTTTTAGCAAAAGATACTAAAGCTTTTAGAAAGCATGTTAAGGAAATGAGTCCTGATATGGATTTAACATTCCAATTTACATCACAAATAACTGGTGAAACGGAGGCGCTTGATATACCCTTCGGGATTAACTTTTTTTACCCTACCGCTTGATTATAGGATACAATTGCATTCACAAATTTGGGAAATGGTTCAATTCAGTAATGGATTTACTTGGTCTGAAGTTTACCATATGCCTGTATATTTGAGAAGGTTTTATTTCGGCAAATTAGTTGAAATGAAGAAAAAAGAAGCTGAGGAATATAAAAAAGCTCAAAGTAAATCTAAAGTGAGGATGCGTTAATCCTCACTTTTTTATTATCGAATATTTATACAATATAAAAGGATAAAACTATGTCTAAAGAAAAACAACCTATAAAAGAGGGATTATTCGGCGCAGCTAAAAAATTTACTGATGCATTTTTTGATGGATTGAAGACAAACGCTATTAATAAAGCATTAGAGCAAGCAAAACAAAACAAATTACCACCAGAAGTAATTGATACTATGGAGAGAATAGAGAAAGAAACCGATACTCTTAATAAACTAATACAAAAGTATTCAAAATAATTGAATAAATGGCCGATTTAGAAAATAAAAAAGCAGCAGCCTTACTGACTATATCAAGAGCTCAAGAGGAGCAAAATCGTCTATATGTAGAGGGGTTACGTCTAAATCAAGATATGACTGCGGCTCATCAAGCACAAGCTAAAATAATATCAGATGCTGGAAAAGAAATTAAAAAACTAAACCAAGCAAGATTAGATGGTCTTAAGAGTGCTGAAAAATCAGTAGATAGTATAAGCGGTTTATATCAAAACCTAAATAAATTTGAAAGAGAAAGAATTAAAAATACCCTCACATCAAATACATTAACACTTGAGCAAACTGAGGTATTAAATAAAATGGCTGATATCAATAGAGATATTGCACAACTATCAATGGATGATGTAGCTGGTAGAACTGCTTTACTTCAAGAATACAATGATATTAAAAGTACGTTAGGTACTATAAGTGAAGAAGATAAAAAAATTCTTGAAAATTTAGAAGCACAAAATACAATGGCTAAGAGTTATGGTCAAATGACTAAAGCTCAAAAAGATTTTTTAGAAAAACAACTAAAAGTATATGATGGTATAAAAGATACGATTGGGGGTATATTGGAAACCGCTAGTTTATTAACATCCAATTTAATGGGTGCTATGGGAGCTGCTGTTATGGGCGTTGGCATGGGATTGGATAAGTGGGGTAAGAGTGTTAGAAGTTTTGGAGGATATGTAGATTCTGCACAAATATCATCATTTGCTTTAGGATTTGCATTTAAAGATGCAGAAGAAGTAACAAAAAGTTTATCAAAAGAATTTGGTGGATTAAAAGATGTGTCATTCCAAACACAGCTTAATACAAATTTAATGGCCACTAATATGGGCATTAGTGGAGCTGAAGCTGCAAATGTAGTTGGTAGTTTTGCAAGATTGAACGAAGGTTCTGCCGCAACTGCTATGGATATGGCAGCAACTACAAAAGCAATGGGTAAGGCAGCTGGTGTTCCAATTGATTCTTTAATGAAGGATGTGGCTGGTTCAACAAAAGCATTTGCTGAGTATGGTAAAAATGGTGGTATTAATATAGCTAAAGCAGCAGTAGCAGCAGCTAAGATGGGTGTTAGTATGGATTCGATGACCAAAGTAACCGATTCACTTTTAGATTTTGAAACATCTATTAATAGTGAGATGGAATTGGGAGCTATGATGGGTAAGCAACTTAACTTAGATAGAGCAAGGGGTTTAGCATATGAAGGAAATATGACCGGAGCTGTAAAAGCAACATTAGATGAGTTGGGTGGTATTGAGGCATTTAATAAAATGGATATTTTCCAAAAGAGAAAAGCAGCAGAATTATTAGGATTATCAGTTGATGAGTTCCAAAAGATGGCAGCTAATTCCGATAAGTTAAACGAAGATGGTAGTATTCAACTATCTCAATTCGATACTATGAAGGAAACGTTGACAGCAATTGCAACAGGTCCATTGGGTAAAATAGTAACTGGATTTGGTAGTAGTTTAATTGCAGTTGGGCAGATGGGAACTGGATTAAGTGCATTAAATACCGCAACCGGTGGAATGGTGAAATCTTCAGCTGAATTTGTTAAAAATTTAGTAAAGGCTGGTGCTAGTAAAGTGATGGGTATGTTTGGTAAGGGTGGACCTGCTGAATCAGCATCTCAGTTTGCTGGTGGTAGTTTTTCAAAAGGAAAAGAATTACTTGCACAACGAAACGCATCTATGGCAGGTAAAACACCAGCCACAGCCGCAACTCCTGCAGCTGGAGGTGGCGGAGCTGACCAAGCAAATAAATTTGGAAAAATAAAAGCAGGTGATTTAATTAAAGGAGCAGCGGCATTATTAATATTAGCAGCAGCACTTTGGGTATCTGCTAAAGCATTCCAAGAGTTTGCTACCGTACAATGGGAATCTGTTGCTAAGGGATTGGTTGGATTAGTTGGTTTGGCAACAATTGCTTATATATTAGGAAAGGCTCAAAGTGAAATGATTAAAGGAGCTATCGCAGTAGCAATATTGGGAGTTGCATTAATTCCATTCGCATTTGCTATGAGTTTGATAGCAGGATTAGATATTGGTTCGGTATTAGCAGCTGCAGCTGGATTGGTAATATTTGGAGCAGCTGTATTTGCATTAGGTGCATTAATGTTTACTGGGGTTGGTGCATTAGTATTTGGAGCTGGTTTATTAGCATTAGCTGGATTAGGAGTGGCATTGATGGTATTAGGTGCTGGTTTAGTTATGGTTGGTGCTGGATTTTCAGCAATATCCGGCTCTCTACCTGGTATATTAGAACAAGTATCCGCAGTATCTCAAATTGATTTCATGCCGATATTAGGATTAGCAGGAGCATTAACTATGTTAGCAGGTGCATTGGCATTAGTTGCTATTAGTGGTTTACTTGCACTTCCTGTTTTGATGGCATTAGGCGGATTATCAGTTTTATTTGGAGGTGGTGGAGCAGATGGTGGGGGAAAGAAAGATAGTACCGCAGAATTGATTGATGAAATAAAAGGTTTAAGAGCAGATTTAAATGCTGGTAAAATATCTGTTCATATGGATGGACAAAAAGTTACATCAAGAGTATCAGCAATAGTTGATAAGGGTAGTTCAAATTCATATGGTAAAAGATAACGATGGGTAAGACAATAGAAGAATTATTTAAGACCAAAGTGTTAGCCGATGGTAAGACAGCGGAGCAAAAATATGATATCCGCAATAGTAAAGAATTGCCTATAAGCGCAAACACTACGGTATTGTTAGAACCATCTTTTAAAGCAGCAACGGCAATTAGAAGAAAAATATCAAAAACAAAAGGTGAAACTAGATTAGAAGAAGAAACGAGTGGTTTGCGAATATTAAATACATTATCAGCACCATTAGTGTATGGTACTGATATATTTAGATTTCAAAAAAAATCAACTAGATTAGTTGAAATAATGAAAGATAGTGTTAATTCAAATAATCCTCAAGATGCTGGAATTGTTGGTAACTTTCTTAAAAAAGCAGAAAATGTTGGATTAAAAATTGCAGGTAAATTAGGTATTGCTTTTCCTGAATCAACTATACCAACAAAGATTTCATTAAACTCGGATTTTAAAGCAGGTAAAGAGCCTGATACAATGATTACCCTTGCTAAAATTAAAGGAGATTCAAAGGGTAATTTAGTTGGCCAAGTTTTAAAAAATAGTGCACACGGTACTCCTAAACAAATTGGTAATCAATTATTGGGAGCTGGTATAGATTTACTTAAAGGTGTAGTAAAGAAAAAATTATTTGGAGCGCCTAAGCAGGGAGCTCAAAACTTAGCCGGTAAAAGTGCAGCAGAAGTACAATATGATAGTTCTGGAAAATATTCAGATACAATATCTCCAAATGATGAAGATTATTTTAAAAGAAATGACCTTTCATCAATTTTAGTTGCACAAGAAACAAAAGCAGCTGGTGGAGGAAGTTCAGTTAATAAAAAAATAGATGAGTTAGTACCAAAATCAAAAGGATTGGATATTCCTAATCCTGGCGGATTATTATCAAATGTTAGTGATAAATTTAAAACAGCAACGGCTGATGGTAAACTTAAATTAGCAGGTGCACAAAAGCAAGGACAGCAAGCAATATCAGATGGTAAAACAAAAGTAGGTGATACCAAGAAAAATACAACTGCAGGAGCTAAAGATGCTAAGATTACTTATTCATCTACAATAGATGCAAAATCAACTGATATTAAATTAAGAAATGATTTATCATCAAAACTTGATTCAATAAATGTATCAAATGATGCGGAAAAATCAAAAGGGGCAGCTGTAGCTAAACCAGGTGTACCTGAAGCGCCAGCGGATTTATCTATTGCTGGTAAAACATTACCAGTTAAAAATCCATTTGCATCAGTTAAAGAAACTTTAGATTCTACAAAAAAAGAAGCAACTACAAAATTAGAACAAGGTAGAAAAGAAGGACAACAAAAGTTAGCAGCAAAGGATGATAAAGCAATAGCAGCTGGCGTTGAATCAAAACATGATGGAGCAACAAAATATTCTGATACGGTTGATGAAACTCAAGATGATATTAAATTAAGAAATGATTTATCATCAAAATTGGAAGCACTAAATGCAGCAACGGCAACACTAAATACAAGCGGAACATCAGCAACTAGAGGAGCCGTTGGTATTACTACATATTCATCATTGAAAGATGGACAAACTCCTAAAGTAAGTTTATCAACAAAATATGGTATTAATAGTAATGATAAATCCGATTTCTTAAATGAAAATGTACAATATAAAGGTGATTCATTAAAAGTAGGAAGTGATACGTTGGATGATTATGATTTTATAACTTTAAAATTTACATCAATTGCAAAAGGTGAATCTGTAAACTTTAGAGCAACTTTGTCTGGACTTACAGAAACCACAACACCAACTTGGGATTCAGCTAAATTTATTGGTTCACCATTTCCATATTGGACTTATACGGGTATAGAAAGAAGCGTATCTTTTAATTTTAAAGTATATTCAACTACACCATTACAACATATAGCAGCTTGGCAAAGATTAAACTTTTTAACTTCATTAGCATACCCACAAGCATATGCAAAGGCAATAGCTGTGATAGCACCATTTCTTAAAGTTACGATTGGTAATTTATATAAAAATAAAGAATGTTATATTTCACAATTATCATACACGGTTGATGATAATGGGACTTGGGAAGTGGGACCTACTGGTGGTATGGGAATGGCTGATAATGAAGAATTTACAATAAACGGAGAGTCTACAACATTAAATAATTATAAATTACCTAAAATTATTGATGTAAGTGTAACATTGAATCTAGTAGAATCAAAAAGTAGTACACAACATGGTTATTTATATGGATTTGATAAATTACCAAGACAAGGAAAAAGAACTACTGAGAGTCCGGGCAAATCAGCAGAAATTACATCTGATGCAAATACTAAAAATAGTGTATCACAAGGAGAAGCTTCACTTAATACATCATTATCAAAAGTTCAGACGGTAAGTGCTGGTGCAAAGGTAAATAATCCCGGTGAATCGAAAAAAATAACTACACAAATTGGTACAGACGCTAAAGCAGAAATAAAAGCAAAAGGAAATACAAAAACCGAACAAGGTGCACAACCAACAAAACC
>Ga0114979_10002038_pt1 | contig 13641 bp, 12 predicted proteins | sample S_140625_EF_Meta_FD_87315 | JGI IMG/M metagenome (GOLD analysis project Ga0114979, IMG submission 87315) | Freshwater microbial communities from Lake Simoncouche, Canada to study carbon cycling - S_140625_EF_MetaG | ecosystem: Environmental > Aquatic > Freshwater > Lake | place: Lake... | reverse complement strand
TGGCCACGGTGCAGGCGGTCCGGATGCTGCAGGAGCGGCGCGTGGAGCGTCTGGTTCTGACCAGGCCAGCGGTGGAGGCCGGCGAGCGCCTGGGTTTCCTGCCCGGCGATCTGCAGCAAAAGGTGGACCCCTATCTGCGGCCCCTCTATGACGCCCTCCACACCCTTCTGGGCCAGGAACGCACGGCTCAGCTCCTCGACAAAGGGGTGATCGAGGTGGCCCCCCTGGCCTACATGCGCGGCCGCACCCTGGCCGATGCCTTCGTGATCCTCGATGAGGCCCAGAACACCACCCCCACCCAGATGCGCATGGTCCTCACCCGGCTGGGCGAGAACTCCCGCATGGTGGTCACCGGTGACATCACCCAGATCGACCTGCCGGCGGGCCAGTTGAGTGGCCTGGTCGAGGCCCGCCAGGTGCTGGCGGGGGTCGAGGGGGTGGCCATCTGCCAATTCGGCGATGCCGATGTGGTGCGCCACCCCCTGGTGCAGCGCCTCGTGCAGGCCTACGCCCGCCGGGATGCCCGATCCCACGCGACAGGACCCAGGCCATGATTCGTGATCCAGCAGTGCTGCCACGATCCATGGGACGAGCCCAGCGGCTCCATATCCCGGCCCAGATCGCCCTGGCTGCCCTGCTGTCTTATGCGGTGGGCTTCTGGTTCACCAGCCTCTTTCCTGGCTATCTGCCCAAGATCGGCGGGCTGTGGTCGGCGATCTCGGCCATCGTGGTCACCCAGGGCTCCCGAAAGGAGACCGTCTCCTCGGGGTCGTTGCGCGTACTGGGGTCGGCGATCGGGGCGATCACCAGCGCGGTTTACCTGACCCTGTTGCCCTTCCATCCGCTCGGCATGGCGGTAACCATCTTCGCCACGGTGCTGATCTGCAATGCGATCAACGTGCCCAGTCACGGCCGCCTAGCGGCGATCACTGTGATGGTGATCATGGTCACTTCTAGCCTGGATCCATCCCAGAGCCCGGGCCTCAACGCCCTGTTGCGCTTTGCGGAATCCTGCATCGGCACCGCGGTGGCCGTCCTCGAGGTCGTGCTCTGGCCCACAACCGCGGCGACGGCGGGTCAAAGCGCCTCTGGGCCTCGCGCCTAGGGAGGGGGATCCACACCAGATCAGCCGCCAGGTCCCCGTCATGGCTGGCAGGATGGGGAAAGTTTCAACCCGTTCTGCGCCATGCCGGCTAGCAGCAACTTCCAGCAAGCGATCCGCGAGGCCCAGAGCGGTGGCCTCGTCGGTCCCAATGTCGTCAACCGGGCCCTCCCCTACGTGGGGGGTGGGATGGTGCTCACAGCAGGTGGCATCCTGGGCGGCCTTGCCCTGATGGCCTCCAATGCGGCGCTGTTCATGCCGCTCTTTTGGGTGGCCCTGATCGGCAACTTCATCCTCTTCTTTGTGGCCCAAAACGTCGCCACCAAGGGCGACAACAGCACGGCCCTCCCCCTACTAGCTGCCTACAGCCTGCTGACCGGCTTCACCCTCAGCGGGATCGTGAGCTACGCGGTGGCGACCGCAGGTATCGGTGCGGTGGGCACGGCGGCCCTAGCCACCGGCATCACCTTCATCGCCGCCTCGGTGATGGGCCGTCGCATGAGCGACAGCGTTGGACAGGCCCTCTCCGGTGCCGTTGGGCTCGGAGTGCTGGGCCTGGTGGTGGCGATGGTGATCCAGGTCGTAGGCAGCATCTTCGCCCCCGGCGTTTTTGCCGCCGGTGCCTTTGAACTGCTGATTGCCGGGTTTGGCACCATCCTGTTTGTTGGCGCAGCCTTCGTGGATTTCTACACGATGCCCCGCACCTACAACGACAACCAGTACCTGGCTGGTGCCCTGGGGATGTACCTCACCTACATCAACCTCTTTGTGTTCGTGTTGCGGCTGATCATCGCCCTCCAGGGCGGTGGGCGCCGCGACTGAGCAACCAACCTGGGCTCCTCGTTGCATGCTTGAATAGCGGCCTGCAAGCAAGGTCTTTCAGCCCATGGCCCAATCCCCACGATCCTGTGATCGCTGGGGATTTTTTTTGAGGGCCGGTCAACAAGCCCCACCCTCTCGTGCCATCCCACACCCTCCGGCCCTAGGCCAGGCAACGACAAGCCAAAGCTGAAACGATCTCCACATTCATTCCCCCATCACCATGGCGAAAACGGCCCTGATCACCGGAATCACCGGCCAGGATGGCAGCTACCTCACCGAACTCCTGCTCGAAAAGGGCTATGTGGTGCATGGCATCAAACGTCGGGCCAGCAGCTTCAACACCGATCGGATTGATCACCTCTATCAAGATCCCCATGAGCAAGATCCTCGCCTTGTTCTTCACTATGGCGATCTCACCGACTCCACCAATCTGATCCGCATCATCCAGCAGGTGCAACCGGATGAGATCTACAACCTCGGTGCTCAGAGCCATGTGGCAGTGAGCTTTGAAAGCCCGGAATACACCGCAAATTCCGATGCCCTCGGCACCCTCCGCATCCTTGAAGCGGTGCGCATCCTTGGCCTGATCCAAAAGACCCGCGTTTATCAGGCTTCCACTTCCGAGCTCTATGGGCTCGTTCAGGAAATTCCCCAAAAGGAATCCACCCCTTTCTATCCCCGTAGCCCCTACGGCGTAGCCAAGCTCTATGCCTATTGGATCACGGTGAACTACCGAGAGGCCTACGGCATGTATGCCTGCAATGGCATTCTTTTCAACCACGAAAGTCCGCGTCGTGGCGAAACATTCGTAACCCGCAAGATCACTCGCGGCTTAGCCCGCATCAATGCCGGCCTCGAACAATGCCTCTTTATGGGCAACCTCGATTCCCTACGGGACTGGGGTCATGCCCGCGATTACGTGGAAATGCAGTGGCGCATGCTCCAGCAGGAAGGCCCCCCCGCGGATTTCGTGATCGCCACCGGCCGCCAGGAATCGGTTCGCCGCTTCATCGAACTCACCGCCAACCAACTGGGCTGGGGAGGCATCCGCTGGCAGGGCGATGGGGTGGAGGAAACCGGAGCCCGGGCGGACACCGGAGCGGTGGTGGTGCGAATTGATCGTCGCTACTTCCGGCCCGCAGAGGTGGAAACCCTGCTGGGCGATCCAACCCGGGCCCGCGAGAAGCTGGGCTGGACCCCCACCACCACCCTCGAAGAGTTGGTGGCCGAAATGGTGCAGGCCGACCGGGAAGAAGCCGCCAAGGAGGCGATCCTGCTGCGGGAGGGATTCAAGGTCGTCGGCTCGATGGAAAATCCACCCCAGGTGACGGCCAATCAGCCATGAGCAGCCTGATCAACCCCAGCGACCGGATCTTCGTGGCGGGCCATCGCGGCATGGCGGGCTCGGCCATCGTGCGGCGCCTTGAGCAGGGCGGCTACACCCACCTGCTCACCGCCAACCGCCAAACTATCGACCTCACCGATCCGCTGAGCACGGCGGCCTGGTTTGCCGAACAGCGTCCCGAGGTGGTGGTGCTGGCGGCGGCCAAAGTGGGCGGAATCCAGGCCAATGCCTCCTATCCAGCCGATTTCCTGCTCGACAACCTCAAGATCCAGAACAACGTGATCGAGAGCGCTTGGCGCCACGGAGCCAGGCGCCTGCTCTTTCTCGGCAGCAGCTGCATCTACCCCAAGTTTGCCGAGCAACCGATCCGGGAGGAGGCCCTGCTCACCGGGGCTCTGGAACCCACCAACGAGTGGTACGCGATCGCCAAGATCGCCGGCATTGAGCTCTGCCGGGCCCTGCGCCAGCAGCACGGCTTCGACGCCATCAGCCTGATGCCCACCAATCTCTACGGCCCTGGCGACAATTACCACGCCACCAACAGCCATGTGCTGCCGGCCCTCATCCGGCGCTTCCATGAAGCCACCGTGGCTGGGGCGAGCTCGGTGACCTGCTGGGGTAGCGGCTCGCCGCGGCGCGAATTTCTGCACGTCGATGACCTGGCCGATGCGGCGGTCTTCTGTTTGGAACACTGGCAACCCAGCGATACCGACCTCCAGTTTCTGAACGTGGGCACCGGTACCGATCTGCCCATTCGGGACCTCGCCGAGCTAGTTGCCGGGGCCGTGGGATTCCACGGCACGATCGAATGGGATAGCACCAAACCCGACGGCACCCCTCGCAAATTGCTCGATGTGGGCCGCCTGGCCGCCCTGGGCTGGAGCGCTCGCATTCCCCTGGATCAGGGCCTGCTGGCCACCGCCTCGGATTACGTTCAGCGGCAACGATCGGGCCAGGAGGTACGGCTGTGAGAGTTCTGGTCACCGGTGGAGCCGGCTACATCGGCAGCCACGCCGTGCGCGCCCTGAGCCGCTCGGGCCACCAGCCCGTGGTGCTGGACAACCTGGTCTACGGCCATGCCGACATCGCCCGCCAAGCCCTTGGGGTGCCCCTGGTGGAAGGACAGGTGGGCGATCGCGCCCTACTGGAGGCGGTGCTTCAGGGCCAACACCCCGCCCTGGAAGGCACCCCCGTGGCAGGCCGTCCGATTGAGGCGGTGCTGCACTTTGCGGCCTATGCCTACGTGGGTGAATCGGTCACCGATCCAGCCCGCTACTACCGCAACAACCTCGGCGACACCATCACGCTGCTGGAGGCCCTGGTGGCACCGGAGCGCGGGGATGGCCCCATCCCAATCGTCTTTTCCTCCACCTGCGCCACCTACGGCATTCCCGAGCTGGTGCCGATCACCGAAGACCATCCCCAGGCCCCGATCAACCCCTACGGGCGCAGCAAGTGGATGGTGGAGCAGATGCTCACCGACTTCAGTTCGGCCTACGGACTGCCCTGCGTGATCTTCCGCTACTTCAATGCCGCCGGCGCCGACCCCGAAGGGGACCTCGGCGAGGACCATGACCCCGAAACCCACCTCATTCCAAGGGTTCTCGATGTGATGAGCGGCAGGGAACCCTACCTGCAGATCTTTGGCGACGACTACCCAACCCCGGATGGCACCTGCATCCGCGATTACATCCATGTGTGCGATCTGGCCGATGCCCACGTGCTGGGACTCGAGCGGTTGCTGCGCATGCGGGAAAGGGAGGAGGCAACCCGGGCCCCCTTGATCTACAACCTCGGCAACGGCACCGGCTATTCCGTTCAGGAGGTGATCGAGGCCGCCAAGGCCGTGACCGGTCGGGGCCTCCTAGCTCACGTGGCCCGACGACGGGAGGGTGATCCGGCCCAGCTGGTGGCGAGCGCCGAGCGGGCCCGCCGCGACCTGGGCTGGCGCCCCCGCTACCCGGAGCTGGCCACCATCCTTGAACACGCCTGGGCCTGGCACCAGCACCGCCACGGCAGCTGAGCCCTCCTGGGGGCAAGGCAGCGTTAGCCGGATGGGGACCAGGGACGGGCCAGGGGTTCGCCGATGAACACCCCCTGGCCCGGCATGGCCACACTGCGCCAGTAGGCCTCGATGAGGGTGTCACCCCGCCGGTAGTAGGCGAAAAGCAGCCCGGGATCGGGGAATTTGCTGGGGTAATTGCAGGGTTCCACCACCGTGCCGTAGCTGGCGGTGGCACCGGCTTCCAACCAGCGCAGGGCACTCATCTGGGAGCTATCGGTGAGCTGGCCCCCCAGGGAGGTGAGGTGATCGGCCACGGCCCCGGGGCGGTAGGTGTTGGAGCCGATGGAGGCCACCTGCTGCAGGCCGGTGAAATAACCGAGCACATCAGGCCGGTGCTCAAGGACATCTTGCTGCAACAGCGTGATTCGCAGGGCCGGAGTTGCCATCCGCAGGGCCCGTTCGAAGAGCCCAAGGCGTGAATTGCGCTTGTAATCGCTGGTGCTCAACAAGTACACCATTCCATTGGGGGCGGTGCCATCGGCCGCCCGGCCCCGGTCGATCAGGGAACGGGCCTGGCCCTCGCTGGTGGCCGCCAGCAGCATCGAGGGGCGAATCCGAAGGGCATCCCAGGGTCGGCTCACATCGCCGCGGGCGTAATAAGGGCTGACGCGGGTGACCTGGCAGCCCTGGGCGCACCATTGGGGATGGAGCCCGAAGCTGACAGCGCTGGTGATCGACTGGCAACCCACCCGGTAGGGGGCCGCCCAGGCGAGGGCATAGACCTGCACCTGGGGCGGGGTATCCCGCAGCAGCTGCCTGCGCATGGCAACGAATCGCTCCGGGCTGAGGTCCGGCTGGTGGGGCGGTAGGTGCACCCGAAGCACCCGTTCGGCGGGAATGCCGCGCACCTTTTGGTAGTGGCGACCAATCGCCTCGCTGAGGGGATCGTCGGCGTTGATCACCAGGGCCAGGTGGCGGGCATCGAGCGGTCCGCGGCTGAGGGCCCGCAGGCTGCGGAATGCCGTGATCGGATCGAGGGCATCCCGCCGCAGCGCCAGAGCAACCAACAGCAGCAGCATCCCGATCAGGACCCACCGTCTGGAGCGCACGCCCACCGGATACCAACCGCCTGCGATCGGCATCATCCTGCCCAGCAGCTTGCCGCTTTGGCCACTGCAGGCCTTAGCAGGATCGATCCGTCGTAAAACAGGTCAGCTTCCCAAGGGGCAGCGGCCCTGCCGCCCCCCTTCCCGAGGCTCCACCCGAGCCCAAGTCACCAGCTGGTGGGGTCCAAGCCCCCCCCGGCCCCCACACCGGCCCCCCTTCGTTCCGCCTGATGCCCTCTCCCGATTCCGCACCAAACGCATCGGGCCAAGCCACGGCGGCAGAAGTGACGGTGCACGGCTACTGCGACACCCCGGTGGAGCTGCTGCTTGAGCGGTTCCGGCGGGGAGATCTGGAATCGTTGCGCAACCTGCGCGGCGAGTACACCCTCGTGCATGAGACCCCAGAAGGCTGCACGATCGTCACCTCGCCGGTGGGTGCGATGCACCATTACTACACGGTGGCGGGCCGACCCCCCGGTGGGTTTGCCCATGGTCGGCGGATCGTGGACATCCTGCGTCGGGCCGGGCTGACCTGGCGCTGGGACTGGCAGGCCCTTGGGGATCTCTGCCAACTCGAAAATCTCACCGGCAACGCCACCCTCCATCCCGAGATCCGACGCGTGCCGCCCGGCAGCGTTCTGCGCTTTCAGCGTGGTGAGCTCCGCATCGACAGCCGCCAGGTGATCGATGGCCTGCAAAGCGGCCCGCCCGATCCAGACCGGGCTGTGGCGGCCCTCAACGAGGAGGTGGGCCGGCTGGCCGGGGCCAACCCCTACCTCTCCCTATCCGGTGGATTCGATTCCCGGGTGATCCTTTCCTCCCTGCTGCGGCAAGGCTTCAAACCCCATCTGATCACGATGGGGTCCGATAGCTGCTCGGATGTGCGGGTGGCCCGCGCCATCGCCAGCCGCTTCGGGCTGCAGCACGACCTGGTGCGGATCGAGTTGGCTGAGGTGCTGGAACAGGGCCACGAGATCGCCAGCCTCACCAACGGCACCAAGACCGCCTGGCACTGGCACACCTACCTCTATCCCCGCAAAGCCCGCGTGCCTGCCGGAAGCAGCTTCTTCGTGGGCACCCTGGGCGAATTCGCCCGCTCCTATTACTTCGACCGCGGCCGCCTCGGCCAACTCGGCGACCGCTTCCCAGGACCGGCCCTGGATCGCTTTTGGCGCCTCAAGTTGCATCGCCACCCCACCTTCCTCGACTCCGAACTGGAGGGCCTCGCTCCCCCCTTCGCCGCCCAGCTCAGCGAGGAGGGCATCAACGGGCGTGCCGCAAGGCTGCATACCTACTGCCACGGCTCCTTTCTGCCCGGCCTGACCCGCTATTACTTCGAGCAGCGGGTGCCCAATTTCTATGCCAACGGGATCGCCATGTACCAGGCCTCCAGCAACTGGCGCTCCCCCTTCCACAACCGAGACTGGCTGGAAGCGATCTGGAACCTCAAGTCCAGCTGGAAACTCGGCTCCAACTGGCACCGCTACGCCATCCAACGCAATTGCCCCGACCTGCTCGAGTTCCCCGAGGAGAATGGCTTCAATCCCCGCCGGATGCTCAGCAAGGCACCCCCCCTCTACTGGACCCAGTGGATGCGGCGCACCCCTTACATCACCTACGATCGCAGCCGGGAGTGGTTCCAGAACCGGGATCTGCAGGACTCCCTGCTAGAGGCCCTCAACACGATGAGCGATCTCGTGGATCCGGCCACCACCCGCAAGATTCTGGCGGACCATGCCAGCGGCCAAGACCGCACCCGCAGCGTGGCCTTCCTACTCACCATGGCCCGCTGGAAAGAGGTGCTGGCAACCCTTCCGGAGGCGGCATGAGGGTCCCCCTGTACGGATGGCCCGGCGGGCCCATCGCGGAGGGCTCCAGTGCCCCGGAGCCCGACCCGAAAGGCGGGGCCGGGCAACCTGATGACAGGCTGCGCTTCACGGTGGTGGTGCCCACCCTCAACCAGGGCGACACGATCGAGGACACCCTGCTATCGATCCTCGAGCAGGATTACGGCAACGTCGAAATCATCGTGGCCGATGGCGGCAGCAGCGATGGCACCGCTGCGGTGCTGGAGCGATACCGCCATCGACTGGCGCGGGTGATCGAAGGCCCCGATCGGGGCCAATCGGATGCCATCAACAAGGGATTCGGATTCGCCAGCGGCGACATCCTCTGCTGGCTCAACTCCGATGATTACTTCCTTCCCGGTGCACTTCGGCGCGTGGCCAACCGCTTCGCCGCCGATCCTGAGGTTCGCTTCGTGGTGGGAGCTGGTGATGTGATCAGCAAGGACCACCAGTTCCTGCGCCACATCCCGGCCCTTCCGATGACGGAGGCCACCCTGCTCAACTGGAAGAACGACCGGTGGGTGATGCAGCAGTGCTGTTTCTGGTCCCGCTCGCTCTGGCAGGAAGCCGGTGGGGTGGATGAACAACTCCATCTACTGATGGATTACGACCTCTGGTTCCGCCTTTCACGCGCCACCGAGGCGGCCATGATCGAAGAGAAACTGGCCGTAATGCGTTACTATCCCGACGTAAAAACCGTGCGTCATCGCAGCAAGGCCAGCGAAGAACTCGCCTATGTGTATGCCAAGAACGCAGCCTTTGGTGCCCTGCGGCAACTGGTGTCCGAGCTGGTGGCTACCCAGTCTTCGCTTCAGGCCCGCCTCGGCCAGATTGAATCGAGCCTGCCGGTGCGCCTGCTGAAGCGCCTCTCCCTGTTTCCAACGGCGAGTTAACCATGGCCACTAACGATCTCCCTGGCGATCTTTTCGTTGGCATCACCAGCTGGAACAGCGCCCTTTTCCTTCCCCACTGCCTCGACGCATTGCGGCGAACCACCTCCGGAATCCGCACCCGGATCTGCGTGCTCGACAACGCCTCCAGCGATGCCTCAGCGGACCTGGCCCGGGAGCGGGGCGCCGAGGTGATCGTGCGCCGATGCACCCAACCGGAGGCCCTGCAACAGCTGGTGAGGAGCTCCCGGAGTCGCTTCACCCTGCTGCTCCACGCCGATGTGATCCTGCTGGCCCCGGACTGGTTTGAGCGCTGCACGGCCCATCTCGGTGGCAACACCGTGCTGATCTCGCCGGAGGACATCGGCTGCGGCCCCCTCACCCGCCCCTTCGGAGCAGGCATGCCGGAAAGCTCCTTTCTGCTGTTTGAAACGGCAGGGCTGCGGCGGGCCCGCAACCTGGTGTGGCGGCGGCGGTACCGGCTGCCCCTGCCCCGCCGTGAATTGGATTTCTCCGGCGGCCACGTAACCCACAACATCCCCCGCCGACTGGCGCAGCGGGGGCTGACCTGGCAACCGATGAACGTGTATGTCTCCAATGCGGAGCGTGAACCGCTCTTTACCCCCGATCCGGACGTGACCCTCTGGAGCGACGAGCTGGGCCACCTCCGCTATGGCCTGGGCAACTTCTACGGCATCGACGGCACCATCACCCATTACCACAACTGGTATGACCGGGTGATCACCGCCCGGGCCGGGCAGGCGAACAGCACCCCTTCCAAACCCAAGCGCGAGTTTCCGGCCGCCTTCATCAACGCCTACTCCCAGCGGTTCCTCGCGGATTACCAAGCCGGCAGGATCGACCTGCCGCGGGACCTCCGCACGGACCGGGTTCCGGTGGCCCTCTGACGCCATGGTGCCGACCCCCCAGCGACGCCTACGGCGAGCAGCCCACTTTTTGTTGGTGCCGGAGCTGCTCTATTCCCCCCCCAACAGGGCCATCATCGAGGCGCTGTTGAGCTGTGGCTACCGGGTGGATGTCTTCTCCCCGGGGACCCCCCAGGACCCTTCGGACTACGGCCCCAACGTGACAACCCACCGGGCCGATTACACGGTGCGTTGGCTGGCTCGCCACCTCCTCGACCGCCGCTGGTGGAGCTACGCCTGCTTCTCCGGAACCAGTGAGGATCCCCTGGCCTTGGTGGGTGTGCTGGCGGCCCTTACCCGCCGGCCAAGCTTCCTATTGGTGGATGAGATCAAATCCGGCAGCTACCGCGGCGACAGCCCGGAGCGCTGGAAGCAACTCTGCCGCTGGGCAATGCGCCAGGCCCGCTTCACCATCGTCAATGACGACTCCCGTGTGGAGCTGCTGCGCGACTATGCCGCCCTGGCGCCGACCGCCCCGGTGCAGGTCTATCCCGGCTGCTTCCACCAGCCACCCCAGCCCGATCCGGAGTTGCGCCGGACCTTGAGGGAGCGCTGGGGCCTGCCCCAGGAGGCCCTGGTCATTGCCTCCTCCGGCGCCCTCAACCTCACCGCCGGAGCCGACTGGCTGGTGCAGGCACTCCAGGAGGAACCCTCCCTCCATGCGGTGATCCAGCCCCTGGCCGTCTCCCCCCTCTGCCTCTTTTTGCTCAGTCGCCTAGGGCTGGGGAAGCGGCTCTATCTGCAGCAGGAACGGATGGGGTGGCAGGAGGCCTGGCGTTCGGCCGTGGGTCTGGACATCGGTCTGGCGATCTACACCAACCCTGCCCCCCAGTTCCAGCACATGGGCACGAGCTCCAACCGCCTCTGCATGTTCCTCGCCATGGGGGTGCCGGTGATCGCCACCCGCCAGCCCAGCTTCCGCTTCATCGAGGACTACAACTGCGGCGTGCTGGTCGACAGCTACTCGGAGTTTGTCGAAGCGGTGCGCCACATCGGCCGCCACCTGCCCACGATGCGGGCCAACTGCCACCGCTGCTTCAACGAGTACATCATGCCGCCGGATCGCTACCCGCGGCTGCAGCAGGCGATCGCCTCCCTCCAACGCTCCTGACGCTCCCCCCTCCCTTGGCTTCCGAAGGCAATCTCAAATTCCGTCTCTACTGCGCCGGCCGTGCTGGGGTTCAAGGTCTGAGGCGCCTGGCGCCAGCAGCCCTCGTGCCCCCTCGCCGCGACCTGGGCGGATCCTTCGCCATCGGGATCACCACCTACAGCGAGCGCTACGACCGCTTCCTCAAACCCCTCCATGGCGCCATCACCCGGATCTTTCCCGAGGTGCCCCTCACCATCGCCGTCAATGGCCATGGCACGGCCGAGGCCCAGGCGAGCTACCTCGAACGGTTCGAGCGGGAGATCTGCGATGGAGCCCTGCCCCAGCAACGCTTCGTGCTGCACGATCGGGCCCACGGCCTCACCACGCTCTGGAACGCGATGCTGGCGGCCTCACCCCAGGACCGGCCCCTGCTGATCCTCAACGACGACCTGACCATCCACGCCTGGCTGCGCCGCTGGGCCGAAGCCTTCGACTGGCCGGCGGCGGGTCTGAGCCTGCTCAACAGTTCGTGGTCGCACTTCGTGATCTCCCCAGCCACGGTGGCCCGGGTGGGGGCCTTCGATCCCGGCTTCCCCGGCATCGGCTTCGAAGATATGGACTACACCGCCCGGGCGGGCCTGGCCGGCGTACCGATCGCCAACCACCGCTGCGGCTACCTCCACCACCAGGACGACAAACCCGAGACCACCTCCTTCGATACCGTCTCCGGACGGATCTGGGGCAAGTACACCTCGGCCAACCAGGAGCACTTCGCGGCCCAGTGGGAACCTTGCGACGAAGGCCAAGGGGTCTGGATCAAGCAGCTCCATGGCTGGGTGAAGCCGCGGCAGGCGGTGGCCGCCTTCCCCAGGCCTTCGATCCCTGCTACGGCGTGGAACGGAAATGTTGTTTACCCGGATCGGGCCTGAGTGAAGCTCCTTTACGTCGCCCCATCCGCCTACCTGCTGGGGGGTGTCCAGGACTGGCTGGCGGACCTGGTGGCGGGCCAGCGGCGGCTAGGGGTGGAGGTCACGGTGGCCGTACCAAATGACGCCATCCATCGCCTCGAGCCCTACGCCGCCCGCTACCCGGAGCTCGGAGTCATTGGCTTCGCCAACCCCAGCGGCAGTGAGCTCGGCCGCATCGATGCCCTCGGTGCGCTCCTGCGCCGCCATCGGGACCACTTGGTGGTGGGGGTGAATATCGCAGCCCTTTACCCGGCGGTGCGGCGGCTACGGCGGCAAGGGGTCTTCCGGGGGCAGGTGGTCATGACCCTGCATGCGATCGAACCGGAGTACTTCGACGACCTGCGGGCCCAGCGGGACCTCCTGGATGCGGTGGTGGTCACCAACCGCCTCAGCGGCTCCCTGGCCCGGGAGCTGGGCGGCATGGAGGAGGCGCGCATCCTTTATGCCCCCTACGGGGTGGCCGTAGAGGACCATCCCGTTGGGTTAGCCGCTTTGGATCAGCTTGGCCGGAGTGGCCCCCCAGCCCCTGGCGCCCCGAAGGGCTCCGCAACCCCGCCCCAAGACCTTGGCCAGGCCCCAGGCCTCAACCTGGTCTGGGTGGGCCGTTTGGAGAGGCCCCAGAAACGGGTGCAAGACATCGGCCCGATCTTGGCGGCCCTCGATGCTGCGGGGCAGCCCTTCAACCTCACCATCGCCGGCGACGGACCGGAACGGAGTGCCCTGGAGTCGGCGCTGACCCCTTGGATCGAAAGGGGCCAGGTGCGGCTCACCGGGCCAATCCCGCGGCAGCGGCTCCACACTGAGGTCTATGGCCGGGGCCGGGTGCTGCTGATCACCTCCAGCTGGGAAACGGGGCCCATCGTGGCCTGGGAAGCCATGGCCGCGGGGATGGCGGTGGTGAGCAGCCGCTATGTGGGCTCAGGCCTGGAAAACGCCCTGGTGGAGGGGGAAACGGCCCTGCTCTATCCGGTGTGGGATGCCGCGGCGGCAGCCCGCCAACTGATCCGTCTCAGCTCCGGGGCGCTGCTGGCAGAGTTGGGCGCAGCAGGCCAGGATCTGGTGCGAAGCCGTTACTCCCGCGAGGCCTCCCTGGCTGCCTGGATGGCCGCATTCAGGGCGGTGGAGGCGCTCCCGGAGCTCCCCCCTGCCGCCGCCGGGCCCGCCCCAGCGGCGGCAGGGGGCTTGGATCGGCTGCTGGGGGCAGGCCCCTCCCAGGCCATCCGCCACCTGCTTCGCCGGGGTTTCCGCCATGGCGAAGCGGGAAGCGAGTGGCCCCATAGCGGCCACCCGGCCACCGGGCAGCAGGCCTTGCTCGAATGGGCAGCACAACTCGATCACCATGGCTGAGCGATTGTTTGGGCTGCGGGACCACCTGGGTGTGTGGCTCAAGGACCGCTGGCGCTGGGAACGCTGCCTGCGATCCAGCTCCCGCAGCTACCTCAGCCTGGCCAACCGCAACGAAACCCTGGAGCCGGCGCCCGACGGCAGTGGCTACGCCTGCCGCTGGGCCTTCACCTCAAGGCTCCATGCCGCAAGCGTG
>Ga0114979_10002037_pt1 | contig 13650 bp, 11 predicted proteins | sample S_140625_EF_Meta_FD_87315 | JGI IMG/M metagenome (GOLD analysis project Ga0114979, IMG submission 87315) | Freshwater microbial communities from Lake Simoncouche, Canada to study carbon cycling - S_140625_EF_MetaG | ecosystem: Environmental > Aquatic > Freshwater > Lake | place: Lake... | reverse complement strand
TCACTCGCACGTCGTTCCAAACGCAGCAATAAAGTTGAGTAAATCTGCCACGCTCACGGCGCCGTCACTGTTGAGGTCGTATGGACAGCAATCGCCTGTGCAGCCGTAGGCGGCGTTGAATTCGAGCAAATCGGCTACTCCTGTAACGTTGTCTTGATTGAAGTCGGTTGGACATAGAATGGCGGTGCTATTGTCGATCGTTATGGAGGAACTGCATCCTGTGGCATCAACGACTTCCAACTCGTAAACTCCTGCTGAAAGCGCAAACACACCGGTTGTGTTGCTTGAGCCTGTGGGTGCAATCGTGAATTGAAACGGACCATTTCCAGTTGCTGTGGCGGTATAGTTTGTTACACTGCCGCAGCCGGTGATGGACTGACTTAGGCTAATAACCGGTGGGGAGGAGATGAAAATGTCGAGGTTGACAATGCTATCGCAGCCGTTAACACTCTGCAGCGTGAATTGAAATTGACCGGACGTCGTTGTCACGCTACCGTCGGGAAGTGCATAGGGTTCGCAGGAAAAGATGCTCACAGTCTGTTCGGAGGGTTCACACAAACCGCAGGAAATAGGTTCGTCTCCCACACGATACACCCATTGCGGTAGCCCCCAGCCGCCGCCCGTTTCTTGATTGGGTATAGCGTTCGGTTGATAATTGCATCCGGCTCCGGGAACGTCAGGATCGTTGATGACATCCAGCGCTCCGTTGCTGACGTAGATCTTGCGATCGGGTCCCAGCTGAAGGCCATAGCATGAGAACACGTTGGAGAGCACCGAGAAGGCGCCGGCCATTATCGCGGCCGCATTGACCAGGGTGAGGTCGTATTGAATAAGATTGGAACCGTCGGTCACATAGAGCAAATTGCCGCTGCACGAGAACTCGATGCCATAAGCGCCACCTGCAGCTCCGAAACCGGGCAGATTGAGGATAATCGGATTGCTGAATATACCGGTGCCATTGTCGAAATCATATACTTCGGCGTCTTGGAAAAAGAGGTTGGTGATGGCTACGCGATCGAACTGTGGGCTGACTTTTAAGAAGCCCGCGCCGTTGCCTTGCGTTCCGCCTAGGGTAGTTGCAACAGGAGTGGTGTTGATTCCCGCTGCGGTGATGGCGAAGGCATAGAAGGTCTCTCCCGGTAGGTCGTGTGAAAGCAACCAAAAGCCATCGCCTGCAGCATTGGGAACGATGCATGCTTTTTCTGCATTGGTTGAGAAGATGGGAATGTTTTTCTGACCGGCTACGATATCGCCCAAGCCGCCGTTGAGCGTCATGTCGACCACGTTGTAGCGTATTCCATTGTTCGAGCCTTGTTCATCAACCGTTATGAGGTAGTATTGATTTGCACTGCCCGGTTTTTCGCAAATGACGGCGGCAGTTGTGGATGAAAGCATCATGGGGTCGCCACCCAGAAGTCCTGTGCCGTTGGGCATGGAATTGTTACTCGCATCCCACACCGTAACACCGTCGGTATAGAAAAGCAGTTCACCGGTTTCAGGATCGGCCACACTCGCGGCGCCTTCTGAAGCGAGAATGGCAAATCCACCTTGATACGATGGGGGAGTGGTGTTGAAGTTGATACCGGCTTGGTACCCGTAGACCCAAAAGTTGTTTTGGTTTTGGGCGAAGAGAGCAGGAATTAAACCACTAACCAGAGATATGATTAGTGCAAAAATGGCATATGGTCGATTTAAAGGCACGTATGTAAAACAACAAATTGCTTAAAGAGTTTTTGGGACGCTGCACACGCTTTCTAAGTAGGCATGAGTTCACTTTTCAGACGTTGCTCAACAGGTGATGACTGGCATTGATGTGTGAAGTCATTTTTTTGATTGCTCTTAGTCGCGACAATTGACTACCGGTTAATTCCCAGGTTGTAATTGTGGATGGAGAGATTTGAGCATATCTTAAGCTGCATTTGGACATGGCAATACGGGCCTGCTTTTGAAATGTATGCATTTCGGAAACTGTTGTTTATTTTTGCGTTATCACAACTAAAGTAACTACTATGATACTTCGAATGATAACACTCTCGCTGGTATGGATGTTTGCATTCATCAACTTGACCGCTCAGGTCCAAGCAGATTACATTGAAATAACAGCAACGGACACCATACTTCTGCGTCCAATTACCATTGAGTATAAAATAGGATTCAACCAATACGCTTATCAAGCGAATTATGATGAGTATGGAAATGTTGTTGAAAACACACTCGATATTCGGGCTGATTTGAGATCTTTGAAAACAGAACTGAGTCGTGCAGGCTTCATGTATGAGCATATCACATCTGCGGATACTTATAGCTTACCCAAGTATGACCAAGGTGTGGGTAGCTTGAAATTTAAGTTTAGGGATCAAAAAGAATTAGTTAGAATGCTCGAAACGGTTGACGAATTCAAAAACATCGAAGGAAGTGTTGAGACCATTCATCATGAGCCGGTGACCGATGTGCTCAAGCAGAAACTGTATACTAAAGTTTATAATGGGGCACTTGGCACAGCGAGTATGATGGCAAGTGTTGCCAATCGAAAGGTCGGTAAACTAATCAGTGTGGTCAATTTAAACGGCGCTGCCGCTGGTATGGATGCATCACAGGGTTTGTTTTCAAATATGTTTTCGTTGTTTTCGGGCGGCTCATCGCAAGATGCTCAGTTTAATGGATCCACTCAAATGACCTGTACGTTCAGATTTGAATTGGTCGACTGATAATCTTGAATTTGGAGCCAATTCGACTTATTTCACCAATACCTTCTTAGATACCGTTTGCTTCGCACTGGTCAAATTAACCGTATGAATGGATGAAGTCAAGAAATTGTTTTATGGTGTTCGTTGCTATTTTTCGCTGTTACCGATGTTTGTTTTGTTGAGAATGAAAATGCCATCACATTTCGTTCAGCACAAACTATTGGCATGTATATCCGCCGTCTGCTGCAATCAATGCTCCTGTGATGAAGCTACTTTCATTTGACAATAAAAACGAAACGACATGAGCAATTTCCTCCGGTTTTGCAATTCTTTGAATAGGCTGAGCTTCTTCCAGCATTTTATAGATGGCATCCTTACCGATTTTAGTTAGCGCATCAAATCCTGCAACGGCTTTTGTTAAGAGAGGCGTTTCAATAGTGCCGGGGCAGATACAATTTACTCTGATATTATATGGAGCGTAGTCTATTGCCGTGCTTTTGGTAAACTGACCGATTGCGCCTTTTGTCAGTCCATATGCAGAGCTATTTCCTTTACCGATAAACGACTGGTCAGATCCTGTGAGTACAATGGATCCCTTTTGTTGTTTACGCATAATGGGAATGACTTCCTTGACAGTGTAATACATGCCTTTTAAATTGATAGACAGGACATTTTCAAAATCGTCGATGCTGGTTTGCTCAATGTTTCCCGACATGTGAACGCAGGCGTTGGCAAATAGCAAATCGATTTTGCCCTCTTTATTAACGATGTGCTCAATGGCGTTCTTTACCTCTTCATAATTGCGTACATCGCATTGAATAAAATGAACGCCCTCTGCGCTGATGTCATGTATGTCTAGGTTATAGACAATCGCACCTTCCTGTTTGAGTTTTATGCAGGTTGCACTTCCTATGCCGGTCGTTCCTCCCGTAATGACAGCGACCTCTTTTTCGAATTTCATTGTTCTGAATTTATTTTATTCTTGATGCGCCGAATTTATTGAATTGTATGATGCTCTGATTTCATGTACTTCGGTTTTCGGGGGAGCTTTCAGTGATACTTAACAATTGAATACAATTGTACGCCATGCAAAATCTGGTTTTGTTTCGCCATTGGATATGAGTATACGCGGCAGGGCGTATTCTTTGATAGGATAGCGATATACACTAGGAACAAATTCATAGCCTCCAATCAATTCAATGATGTGGTTAGCGCACTGACTTTATTTGGTCAGGGAAGAGAAAGAATAAATACTCATGTCTTGAAAGCCGAATTTTTGGTTTGTTTTCTGTCTTTCATATTCTTATTAAATATCACTTTGTTTTTTCGCAAGTTCAATTGACGCATTGATAAAATCTTGCTTTTCATTTTTTTCTAAAAGGCCTTCAAGTAATAATTGATTGAACCAAAGTGAAAATTTTCTTGCGCCTTTATAATTGAGATGTTCTAAATCACCGAATTCTGAATTTTCTAGAGCGAATTTCGAAAAGTCCAAGAATTCTATTCCGGAAAAATCTGTTTTTCGTAATTCTTGAAATTGCTTTTCGTTGCTATAACCCTCATACAGATCATGCAATGGGCTGCGGATTAAGAAAACTCTTTTATTCAAGCTAGTTAAGTAATCTATTAATTTCTGCAAGTATTTTAGGTTGTACGCTGAAATGGCGTTTGATGAGTTTTCAGGATCGGGGTTTTGGTTAATACTAGCAACTAGTGAATCGGTCTTGTTTCTTTCTAAGTATAAATACCCGCCAATGTCTTCTTGGATTTTATAGCCGCCAAAAGCTTGATTTAAGCTGTATTTAAATAAGCCAGGCATTGCGTTCATTAATCCTTTCGGGTTTTTCGTGAAAAGTAAACGGTACGCTTCGAAATCCATGTAAGCCCCATATTTCGGTAATCTGTTCAGAATATATTCCTCATTCCATATCCAGTCATCCTTGGCGACCCTTATTTGATTGTTGCTAAACTCAATAAGAACGGTGGTCATTTCCGGATTTTCTTCGATGATTTTTTTTGTTTTGAAATAGGTGTAAAAATAGGATTCACCTGAGGCCGCATAGTTTTTGACGCCACCAATTAAGCTGTCGTTAAATGCGCATTCCGGATGAGAATGTCCGACAATCAATATGCTGGAATTTTCATTTACTTTAAAGTTCCCACAATATCTATGGAATAATAGAAATGCCGCAAGAATTGTCAATAAAACGAGAATGAAAGTCAAAAGATGAATAGTGAATTTGCGCATCGTATACTGGCTAGAATTGAAAATAAATAAACGGCTGGTCCTTTTTGCTAAACATTATGATTACGAAGACGATTAGGTAATACACTGCATGTCGCATAGGTCGTTTCCACTTTGATCCAAGCTTGGCGATTGCAAATTGTTCTTCGCGTCCAAACCACTCAATTATCATGAAAAGAATTAAGAGTACGATGAGGTTTGAAGGTCTAATGGTTGGGATTGTAAAAACGGATTTTGAAAATATCCCCGAGACATAGCCAAGTGCTTGACCGATATTTTCTGATCGAAAGAATATCCACGCAAATACGGTCATACTAAACGTAATAGCCACTTGCAAGAACTCTTTGGCCGTTGGCAATATTCTCCCCTGTGCAACGGTTTCTAGGTGGTTACGGTTTGTCTTCAGTATAATTGAGGGCATGATGAAAAGCGCATTTAGTGCTCCCCATACAATAAAAGTCCAGTTGGCACCGTGCCAGAATCCACTCACCACAAAAATGATGAAGGTATTACGGATGCGAGTCCAGTTACCGCCAATACTCCCACCTAAGGGTATATACAAGTAATCTTTAAACCAGGATGAAAGTGATATGTGCCATCGGCGCCAAAATTCTGCGATATCTCTTGAAAAATAAGGGAATGCAAAGTTTCGAAGCAATTCTATTCCGAAGAGGCGCGCTGTTCCCAACGCAATGTCGGAGTATCCGGAGAAGTCACCATAGATTTGAAATGTGAAAAATATTGCGCCCATTATCAATGTGCTGCCTGAGTGGTCAGTGTAATCATTGAATATCTGGTTGGCGAATTGTGCGCAATTGTCAGCAATGACAACCTTTTTAAATAAACCCCACAGTATTTGACGTAATCCATCAACAGCTTTGGAATAATCGAATGTTCGCGCTTTTTTAATTTGAGGCAATAAGTGAGTTGCTCTTTCAATTGGACCCGCAACCAATAAGGGAAAGAAACTGACAAATACGGCGTAGTCTACAAAGTTTCTTTCGGCCTTAATTCTTGACTTGTAGATGTCTATCACATACGAGAGTCCGTGAAAAGTATAAAAGGATATGCCAACGGGAAGAATTACGCTCAGTGTCCATGGGCTTACTTGAAGGCCAATTTTCGAGACCGCATCGGCAAATGATTCTGCGAAAAAGTTATAGTATTTGAATATGCTTAGAAAGCCTAAGTTTATTCCTATGCTGAGCCAGAACCAGAATTTTTTACTTCTTGCCTTTTCGGCATCTTGCATTTTTAATCCTGTGAAGAAGTCTAAGAGTGTTGAGAAAACTAAAAGAAGTAGGAAACGCCAGTCCCAGCAAGCGTAAAAGAAGTAGCTAGCACAGCATAACAATATGTTTTGAAGTTTGAGATTTTTGTTTGTGACGAACCAATAAAGTAGAAATACTACAGGTAAGAAAATGGCGAATTCCAAGGAGTTAAAAAGCATCTTTATGATGTGTCTTTTGGGTTATTCTGTTATTTGCTTTGTTGGCTGCGTTAAAGGCTATTGATGGTTAGATACTTAGCGGTTCCCTGTTCAATTACCGCTAGACCTTTGCTTAAAAGCAATTCCGCTCAAAAGTATCAAAAATTTTGAAGTTACTGCTTATGCTAATTTTCTCTCGTTGTATGTAATCGGTTGATGTAACAATGTTTTGGCCAATGGTCACCTTGTAGGAATAGTCATTCTTTGGTGCAATCACATTGACCTGTTCTTCGCGGTAGGTCGAATAAGGTTTATGTTCACACAAGAAAAAACCGCAAAGCAACCTCTTGAATCTTCAGTTGCTCTGCGGCTCTACGGTTAATATAAATCAACCTCAATCTTCCTTCAGGAAATCCTGCTTAGACTTCACCACCACAGCCGGCTTACCGGCCTTGGTCAACTCGGCTTCGAACTTTTTCAGATCGCTGCCTTTCAATTTTTCAAAAGCAGCAAGTTGTTTATTATATTCGGCTTTTAAGGCTGCGATATTCTCGAGTTGAGAAGAGGAAGGCGCGCCGTAATAGCTACCAATCGTGCTATAGATGTCGCCAAGCTTCTCGCGTAGTTGTGGCTCACCGGCGCCCACGTAGTTATCTCCTTTGGTCACTACGCACACTTCGCGAATAGCGTCGATACCGGTGTTGAGCGACACGAGATACGTCGCGGGCTTCGATTGACCTTTGGTGTACTCTTCAACGGCTGCGTCCCAGGTGTCAAGCTGGTACACGAGGTAGGCGAGATCCTCGGTGAAGTTGAACAGGTCTAGTGTCACCTGCTGCTGTGATTCGCGCTCTTTCAACGTGAAGGGCGATTGCGGGTCGTAGATGGTCGTGATCTTTGTTTCAAAGGTTTCCGTGCCTTTGGTAAGCTTTACCGTATAAGTTCCGGCTTTCACGCGCGGAGCAAACAGGGCGCCGCCGGCGAGGGTTTTGCCTTTGGCCGATTTTGGCGCCGGACTGCTGAAGCCCCATTCAACCGTGTTAATTCCTTTTTGCTTGCCGGGCTCGAGTTTGGCTACGCGCTTGCCGGTTTCATCCACCACCTCCATCGACATTTTTCCAAAGGTGTGACGCTTGGGAAGCAGATAACTAATGCGTGCATTCTCAGACGGATTGTTGCCGACAAACTGATGCTCCGTGCCTGTGCCGCCAAACGACGATTTTTCACTCATCACAAAAGGACGGGTAGGGAAGAAGTAAACGTTTGCTTCGAGTACTTTGGGTGTCAGCTCGCTCAACAACTCCGTATGATCGAGTATAATAATGCCGCGTCCGTGGGTGGCCATCACCAGGCTTTTGCTCTTCGCGTCGAGCTCCAGGTGGTGAACTGCAACCGCAGGCATGTTGTTGGTGAACTTCGACCAATGTGCGCCGCCATCCAATGTGATGTATAAACCGTTTTCAGCGCCCACATACAGCAGGTTCTGATTCGAAAAATCTTCCTGCATGCTGCGGATGAAGGTCGTAATCTCACTCGTTGCTATCGACTTCCAGGTAGCACCATAGTCGGTCGTTTTGAAGAGATAAGGCGTGAAATCGCCGGTAGTATGCCTTTCGAACACCGCATAGGCGGTGCCTTCGCCAAATACGCTGGCTTCGATGTGGTAGCACCAAGTGTTGGCAGGCAATCCCACAACATTGGCTGTTAGATTCGTCCAAGTTGTACCGCCATCGCGTGTCACTTGAATCTGCCCGTCATCCGTTCCAACCCAAATCACTTTCTCGTTTTTCGGCGATTCGGCGATGGTGAATAGTGTGCAGTGATTTTCGGCTCCGGAATTGTCGGCCGACAATCCACCCGATGCTTCCTGCATTTGCTTTGCGGGATTGTTGGTCGTTAAATCAAGCGAAATCTTTTTCCACGTATCACCGCGGTCGTTGGAAATGTGCAGGAATTGACTTCCGATAAACAAGCGATTTGGATTGTGCACACTGGTGGTAATCGGGGTATTCCAGTTGAAGCGCAGTTTGGGATCGCCCTGACCTGCATACGGCTTGATATTCTTCACTTGTTGGTTCTTCGTATCATAGCGCCAAACCTGCTCTGCGCCTTGCATTTCAGAATACACCACATGAGGTTCGGTAGGGTGGGGATAGACGCGGAATCCGTCGCCTTGACCGACCACTTCCCAGTCGCGGGCTTCAATACCGCCCGGACTGTCGCTCGGGCCAAACCAGGAGTTGTTGTCTTGCAAACCGCCGTAAACAAAATACGGTTCGCGATTGTCGATGCTTACATGATAGAACTGGCTCAGAGGCAGGTCTTCGATGCGCTGAAGCGTTGTCCCATAATTCATACTGCGGTATACGCCTCCGTCGGTGGCAACCAGCACGCGCTCAGAATAGTTAGGGTCGACCCACATGTCGTGAATGTCGGAGTGCATCGCTCCCATGCCTTTGAAGGTTTTACCGCCGTCGCGGCTGATGGAGCCATAGAGACCGGCCTTGTAAACGATGTCCGGATTTTTAGGGTCGATGGTGATGCGCGAAAAGTAGAACGGACGAACAACCAATGCGAAATCACCGTTGAGGAATTTCCAGTTGGCACCGCCGTCGTCTGATCGATACAAGCCTTTGTCTTTTTCGGCTTCTACCACAGCGTAGAGAATGTTGTTGTTGGAAGGAGCTACGGCCACTGCAATGCGGCCGAGCTTGCCTGCCGGGAATCCGGTATGGATCTTATTCCACGTCTTACCGCCGTCGGTTGTCTTGTAGAGAGCGCTGCTCAAACCACCCGAGTTAAATGAATACGCGGTGCGACGGAATTCCCAAAAGGCAGCGTACAGAATTTCCGGATTGGAAGGATCCATGATGAGTTCTGAGCAGCCGGTGGTTTCATTCACAAACAGAATCTTATTCCAGGTCTTACCCCCATCGGTGGTTTTGAATACGCCGCGCTCGGCGCTGTTGCTCCAGAGTGCTCCCAGAACTCCGGCGTAGACCACGTCATTATTCTTTGGATGGATTTCAATGGCACTGATGCGTTCGCTTTTTTCGAGTCCCATTTTCTTCCAGCTCTTACCCGCGTCGGAAGATGTGTAGATACCATCGCCGATGGTTACGCTGTTACGCGTCCATGTTTCGCCGGTTCCAACCCAAAGCGTGTTGTCGGGATCGGATGGTGATACAGCGATTGCACCAATCGACTGGCAATAGTCATCGAATATGGGATTAAACGTAACGCCAGCATCTTGCGACTTCCACACGCCACCGCCTGCAGCGCCGATGTAGATAACATCAGAATTGGTGGGATGGCCTTCGATGTCGCCCACACGGCCGCTCATGAGCGCCGGACCAATGTGTCGTGCCTTAAGATCACCAAAGTATTCGCCGGCTGTAAGCACGGGAGCTTGCGCAAAGCTTATCAAGGACGATGCTACCAGCGCACCGCTAAAAAGGATTTGTTTCATACGTCTGAAGGGGTAAGTTTATTCGCCGGGAAATTTGAAGTTCTCTGCACTGACGGTAGGATTCGCCTCGATTTTTTCGAAGGTTATGGCCTGTGATTCACCGTCTTTAACGCCCATAGTTTGGGAGAAAGCCACGTAAACACCGTTAACCTCCTGATAGTCGCTATACTTCGTTTGTGCGATTTTTCCTTTGGCTTCACCGGAAGTGAGCTCAGTTTCAGCCATAATGATAGCCTTGGTGTCTTTGTCGATGAAGACATACTCGATGTTAGGAACCTCTTTTCCTTCGGCCAAGGCTGTTTTCTTATCGAGTTTGATCTTGTGACAAAGAACGCCGTCGACTGTCTCTTCACCTACTAGCGTGGCGGTATAGCCCAGGTCTGCACAATGGAACAGTGCTGATGGGAATTCCTTGCATGTGCGCTTGGTGTTCTCCGACGTTTCATCGTCCGCCTTTTCCGCCTTCTGTGTCATGAAGTTGGTGCTCCACACGGTTGTTCCGTCGTAGGCACCTTGCGTGATTTCCATTCCCTGAAATGAAATCTTGGTATACATGCGGCCGTCGCGCATAGTCACAATATCCAACGGAATCTTCATCCCCATTTGCTCAACTGTTGCGATGTAACGGAGACCGTCAATCTTATCCCATGCGGCGCCGCCCATGGCTTCTTTGCAGGCGCTGATGATTTCAGTTGCTGATTGTGCTTGAGTGAAGCTCACGGCGAAGGCCAAGAGCAGGGTGAAGAGAATTTTTTTCATTGTTTTTTGGGTTTGAGCAAAAGTCGATAACTCTTGTTTGTGGTTATGTTAAATAATGCGCTTAATAATATTTGCTGCCGCAAGCTGAGTTTGGCTTAGGAAACTGAAAGTTTGTCTCGTGTATACACGTTTTCCGAAACAAGGATGAAGCGTGCAAAAAGCTCCTCGCTATACCATTGATGCTTTTTGGTTAGTTGAATGACATTCCGATGCGTTTCGTCGGTGTATGCGTAATGCTTCATCGCCGCGTAGTTTTTCCAAATACTGATAGTTGCTTGTTGAATAAAGGGCAATTCGCCTATACCAATTGCAAATTCTAATTCAGGGAATTTATACAACTCGTTGGCCGTTCGTCCGACCTTGCTCCAAAATTGCCAGAGGCGATTCCATTTTATGCGAGCACGTGTAAGCACTACCACTTTACTAAACTCGTCTAGCTCAGCACCTTTCTGAAATGGATCCAAACCTGACCACTTGCCATGCGAGATAACGTTCTTAAGAAAGAATGTCTGTATCGACTTACATTTTCGTTTGTAGCGTAAGAAATAATTATGAGTGGAAAAAAAACGTTCCGCGTGTTGATGAGTTTCCCAAACTAAAAGCCAGGCATACGTGCCGAAACTTGGGGTGAAATCAAATCCTTTACCTCCTCCGGATCCCATCGATTTAACAAAGGTAAGCCCCTCAACATCGCGCAGATGAAAAGGGGCAAGTGGCACCTGCTTAAAGGCCCAAAACCTGTCGAGCGCTGAATCCGTATGAAACACTACCACGGTAGTAATTTGATTTGTCATCTTTACTTTTTTCTCACAATAATGATCTGAACACCCATAGGGATTAGTTTTTCCAAAAGAAAAAAGGGTGAAAGAAGCACTTTCCAAACAACCAAACTCCAGAATTTATGCTGCATGGAACCTCCCCACTGAATTTTTTTTCTTTCTTGTCGCCCAAGCCACCACAACGTGAATGCCGATAAGGTGCCATACCGATGGTGCTTCACAATTTGCCATTGTTTATCGGGAAACATCTTCTTCCAGCTTCTCAAGCTAAAGAGTGTCAAATGTCTTGGTGAATGCCATCCTTGCCATGTTTCACGCTGCAATTTCTGCAATATTCCTTCGTACATCGGAACTTCTATAATCAGCGTACCTCCCGGTTTCAAGTATGTGTAGCACTTTTCAATAGTTTCCAGCGGTTGATAGTCGTGTTCAAGATAATGCCAAGCTGTAATAACATCGAACGAATAGTTCAACTCCGTTGTATGCCAATCCCCTTCTATCAGACTACAATTTTTGTACGCCGGATCATCCCATTGTGCTGCTTTAAAATCAACACCAACGGCGTTCACTTTTAGCATAGATGAAAGCTTGGCAAGAAAATCAGGTTTTCCACATCCTATATCCAACACATGAATGTCATCTGTCTTTTGTACATGCCGTAAGGTCATGTTGACCCTCTTGGTGTTTAACAATCGGTCGTCCCACTCAACGAATGGAGCGTATACGCCCCAAGCATTAGCCCCACGATAAGGGAGGTAGTTTTCAGTGTAATAAGAATGCAACTTCTCCTCTTGAACAGGGTTTATCAGGAAAACTGATTCGCATGTGTCGCAGCGATGAAAGGTAAAACTACGTGAGTCGTCCTGAGACATCATCGCCCCCGTTGCAATGTAAAAGCTGTGCCGAGAACTTTTGCAGGCATTGCAATTAATAGGTCCAGCGATTGATTCATCGATTTCGTTGTTGTTCATCATTCACCAAGCGAGGCTATGTCATATAACCTGTTCGAAGGTACTTGATTTCAGCAGAATGACATCGGATGAACGATCATGCTTACCTCTTTTAGATTTGCTTGAACCTAATGGGCAGAATTGAAAAATTAAACGAATGCATGAGCGTGAAAATCACAGGCTTTTTAGAATGGAATGTTGATGCCGGCCGACCATGCATAGACCTCGGGGGTGCCTTTAGCACCGACCACGGTAATTAAAGGTTCCGTAGCGGTAAACTTCATCGTCAAATCATATTGAGCCCAGATCATGGCGCTGCCAATTCCGACTTGTGCAATGGCACTGAGGCGGTAGGGTTCGAGCGCATAGTCGTTGCGCAGGCGCTCGCGTTGGCGGCGCGCGTCTTCCGACCATTTATACGTCATGTTAGAGCTGATGCGGTAGCCGGCTATGACGCCCAAGGCGATGTGAAATGACTTGTCTAGATTGCGCTTGGTGTTGAACTGCAGCACCACTGGCAACGTCACGTAGTTTGCATTAAGCGTGTTTTTACGGTAGTCTCGAACAGTGTCTTCAATTCCTTGCAAATAGGGCTCATCGTTGAGGCGTATGTTCTTGTCAAAGGCATAAGACTCGAATTGGAAGCCAAGTCCCGCGGCCAGGCGCAAACGGTCTTTGATGATTTCGGCCTCTTTACCGAACGGCGTAAAACCGAGCATAGAGCAGCGAGTGGTGTTCAGCTCCAGATCGGGACGGTCAGCAAATGCGCGATTGCCTGATTTGGTGAACAAACCGATGGCACCGATTTGAAAGCCGTCGATGCCGGACCATTCGTAATCTTCGGCGTGTAATTTTTCGGGCTTCAATTTTCCGTCTAATTTCAGGGTGTCTTCGCTTTCTTCATCGGTGATGACGAGGACGGTTGTGCTACCCATTTTGATGTTGACGGTGTCTTTCTTCACGGTGTCGATGGGTTCTGGGGCAATAGTCGTATTGAAATCAGTGGCGCGAAAAGCGGTTGTGGTCAGCATGAGCATGCCGGTGACTAATAGGTTGAATGTGTATTTCATGTCTTTCATTTTTTTAATGAGTGTTGATGGATAGTGATCCCCATTCGAGCGAGAAGGATTCCTTTTCACGACGCACGGTGGGCAGGGTACCGTCTGCTTCTGCGCGTCTTAGAACTTGGTCGGCCTTCTTCTTCAGCCACTGCGCAGGCGTCAGTGGTTCGGAGGATATTTCTTGGGAGTTTGGTTTAATGTGTTGCGCTAGGTAAACCGTTTCCAGCGGCATTTCCTGAACCTTGAATGGAAGTTCAAGCGGTGCTTCTAT
>Ga0114979_10002036_pt1 | contig 13652 bp, 14 predicted proteins | sample S_140625_EF_Meta_FD_87315 | JGI IMG/M metagenome (GOLD analysis project Ga0114979, IMG submission 87315) | Freshwater microbial communities from Lake Simoncouche, Canada to study carbon cycling - S_140625_EF_MetaG | ecosystem: Environmental > Aquatic > Freshwater > Lake | place: Lake... | reverse complement strand
ATTGATGGGCGCTTCTGGTGTCTGGAGGGTGGGCCTTACACCATGGAGAATCTATGGGACGCAGGGGCCCGAAGAGAGGGATCTCCCTAGGGAAAAGCCTGCCCGAAGCTTTGCGGAACGACTTAGATAGGCATAATTACACATTGCCGATTCCACCACCTAACAATTCAGCCGATATATGGCAATTGAAATAATGCGTTCATAATTCTTAGTTTTGCTGTAAATAACTGCAATGAAAGGGTTTTAACTGAGAAGGGACGCCCCCATAGACTTCCGGAGTCCGCCCCTAGGTCGGGTGCAACATGAAATGAATAGGATGAATAGAGACCCGCCCATCCGAGGCTTCATGGACATTCGTATCAGTCAATTTGTCGCCATCCTGAAAAACTCAACGGTGAAGCTATTAGCAGGTTTGCTATGTATGGCTGCCTGGATGCTGCTGCCATTCCCTGCGCTGGCCATGGCCAACAATCATGCAATTCACCCCCAGGTCATCGGAACCATGGCCCAGAAAATGGATGCGAAAACCAAGCAGGCAGAGGGCAAAGCACAATCGGCCTACGGTGAAATAACCGGCAAGCCGGGCGAGCAAATCAAAGGCAAAGTAAAGCAGGTTCAGGGGTCGGCCATGGGAGCCAAGGAAGACATCAAGCAAGGGACCAAATCCATGGCCAATAAAGTATCTGACGCCGCCGGAAATCTGGCCGATAAACTTAGCTGAACTTCGATGTCAGGGCCCTGATGTGGGCCCTAGACGTCGCCTTCTGAGCAAGGCAACGTCGTTGATTGGCCTTAATCACCATTCCGGTCAAAATCATGCTTGAATCCCTTGCCATTGTCCTAGTTGTTCTCTGGGTCCTTGGGTTGGTCACCTCCTATACAATGGGAGGACTGATTCATATCCTGCTGGTTATTGCTGTCATTTCTATCTTGCTAAGATTAATCAGTGGTCGGCGGGTCTAAGCCCCCCCAAACAACCCCTTCAGCCCCGCCTCACTCGCCACTGAGGCCCCCCGCTCGGTGATCAGGGCGGTGACCAGCCGGGCCGGGGTGACATCAAAGGCGGGGTTGAAGCCGGCGCTGCCATCGGGGCTCAACTGCACGCTCGCCAGGCCGCCCCCAGTGGGGTCGTTGGCGTCTCCGTCGCGGCGACCTTGGATATGGGTCACCTCCCTTGCGGAGCGAGCCTCGATCGGGATTTCGGCCACGCCGTCATCCAGGTTCCAGTCGATGGTGGAACTGGGCAGGGCCACATAGAAGGGCACGCCATTGTCGTGGGCGGCCAGGGCCTTGAGATAGGTGCCGATCTTGTTGCAGACATCGCCGCTGCGGGTGGTGCGGTCGGTGCCGACGATCACCGCATCCACCTCACCGTGTTGCATCAGGTGGCCGCCGGCGTTGTCGACGATGACGGTGTGGGGAACGCCCTCCCGACCCAATTCAAAGGCGGTGAGGCTCGCCCCCTGGTTGCGGGGTCGGGTTTCATCCACCCACACATGGATCGCCATGCCGGAGCGGTGGGCCTTGTAGATCGGCGCCAGGGCCGTGCCCCAATCCACCGTCGCCAACCAGCCGGCATTGCAGTGAGTCAACACATTCAAGGGCCGGTTCTGCCGCTGGGCCGGCCGCGCCGCCGCCAGCTCCTGGAACAGGCGCAGGCCGTGGTCGCCGATGGCCTCGCACATGGCCACGTCCTCCTCGGCGATGGCACCAGCTTCCGCCTGGGCAGCCTCGGCCCGTTCCGCCTCCGGCAGGGGGGCCACCCGATCCCGCACCCGCTCCAGGGCCCAACGCAGATTCACGGCCGTGGGCCGGGTGGCATTGAGCCGCTCGAAGGCCGCCGCCAGGGCCGCATCGGCTGAATCCTGCTGCAGGGCCAACATCAACCCGTAGGCCCCCGCCACGCCGATCAACGGTGCCCCCCGCACCACCATCGTGCTGATCGCCTCGGCCGCCTGGTCCATGGTGGCCAGGGATCGGGTTTCAAAGCGATGGGGTAACAGGGTCTGGTCAATGACTCCGACCGACCGACCGCCGTCCTCCAGCCAGATCGTCCGCCAGGCCTTGCCGTCAATGTTCATGGTCGCGGGCGGGCGCCCAAAGGGAAACGCTGGCCTGAAGAGTATCCGCCCCAAGATGGCCTTGGCTCCCCGTACCCAAAGGCCCATGGTCGTCCCCTCGCCTGAACCCATCGATGTGGTGGTCGTCGGCGCCGGCCTCTCGGGGCTGGTGGCGGCCCAGCGGCTGCAGGACCAGGGCCTGCGGGTGCGGGTGCTGGAGGCCCGGGACCGGGTCGGGGGTCGCCTGGTGGCAGCCACCACCCCCTCCGGTGCCACGGTGGATCTGGGGGGCCAGTGGGGCGGCGCCAGCCACCACCGCTTGGCCGCCCTGGTGCAGGAGCTGGGCCTGGCCACCTTCCCCAGCCACTACGACGGCCTCGGCCTCTTTCACTGGCAGGGAAAGGCCTGCAGCGCCCCCATCGCCAGCGACCTGCGCCAAAGCTTCCTGTTTTTCGAGCCGGATGCCCTGCCCCTTGATCGGGTTGCCATCGACGCCGCCCGCCGCCTCAAGCAGGAGTTCGATGGCTTGGTGGCGCAGGTCCCACCGTTGGCCCCCTGGACCCTGGAGGGCGCCGAACGGCTCGACCACCAGACGATCGCCAGCTGGATGGAGGCCCGCAGTGACGACCCCATCGCCCAGCTGCCCCTGCGCTGGTTGGCCCTGGTGGGGGGATCGGGGGGCTTTGGGCCGGCGGAGAGCTCGATCCTGCACCTGGCCTGGACCCAGGCCGTGGCACCCCAGGACGAAAACCCGGAAAGTTGGTTGATCCACGGCGGCATGGGCCAAGTGCCCCAACGCCTGGCCCAACACCTGGGCGAATCGGTCGTGCAAGTGCGCAACCCCGTCGTTGCCATCAGCCAGGACACCAGCGCGGTGTGGGTGCATGGGGCCGATGGCCGCAGCCATCAGGCGGCCGTGGCCATCGTGGCCATTCCACCCCCGCTGCGCAGCGGCATTCGTTTCGAACCGGATCTGCCCCCGCAGCAGCGCGCCCTGCTGCAGCGCTCGCCGATGGGCTGCATGGTCAAGTGGCTGGCCGTTTACGCCAGACCCTTCTGGCGGGAACGGGGCCAGAACGGCCTGGCCCTGGGCGATCTGCCCTGGCTTGATTTGGTCGCCGACAGTTCGCCCCCCTGCGGCTCACCGGCCATCCTGGCCGGCTTCGTCGCTGGCCCTCGGGCCATCCGCCTGGGCCAGCTGGCCCCCGCCCAAAGGCGGGCTGCCGTCCTGGCGGACCTGGAGGCCTGCTGGGGCCCGGAAGCGGCCCACCCCCTCGATTTGATCGAACAGGACTGGACCCAGGAGACCTGGAGCACCGGCGCCTTCACCACCTACCTGAGCCCAGGGGCCTGGACTGGCTTTGGCCCCGCCTGGCGCCAAGGCCACGGCCGGCTGATCTGGGCTGGCACCGAAATGGCGACCCGCTGGCCCGGCTATGGCGAGGGGGCCATCCTGGCGGGCGAAGAAGCCGCCGACCAAGCCCTGGCCTTGGTGGGTTGAACCCGCACTGCCCCCTAAGGCTCCCTTGGTGGCCCCGAGTGGGCCACCCGAGACGGCCGCCCACTCGGGGCGGACCTGAAGTCAATCCGTCTTCTCCCCAGTCTCAATGAGGCCCAAAGGCCCACTCTTGCGTCCCTCCGCGCCGATCGGCACGCGGTCTGGCGACCCGCTGGCGGAACGGCGCCGAGCCAGGAAAGCCAACAACACACCAGCTCCGCCAAGCCCCAGGGTGGCCAGCAGCGACGGCCATGGCGACCATTTTGCCGAAGAGATGGCCCCAGCCGCTGGTGACCTAAGTGCCGATGCATCCGGGGCCTGGACCCCAGGTGGAACGACCCCAGGCGGCATGGCACCGGGAGGCATGGCCCCGGGAGGCATCATTTCCGCAGGCCCAGCTCCTGGAGGGACCATCCCGGGGGGAACGGCGCCAGGGGGAGGCATCATTCCCCCGGGCATGGGACCTGGGGATCCGCCAATGGAGCCCGGGCCAGGGGCCATCGGCATGCCATTGGGCCCCTGCCTGAGCCGTTGTTGGGGCCCGGCACCTGGTCCCCCCCCAGCCGGGATCCTCGGCCCGCCCATCCGCCTCGGATCCATCCCGGAAGCTCCGGGACCCTGGGGCGCCATGCCTGGCAAGAAGGGATTGATCCCAGCCCCTGGTCCCATCGGTGCGAAGGGATCCCCCAGCCCATTGGGGCGGTTGGGGCCACCAGCAGGACGGCCAGCCCCTCCCGGAGGGCCGCCCGGCCGGGGAGCAAGGGGGCCGGAGGGGGGGGTGGCCGGGGCCGACCTGGGGGTCGTGGAGCCCTCGGGCTGCCAAAGAATCAACGGTTCGACCAATACCTGGGGGGCCAAGCCAGCTGAGGCCGATCGGGCCGAGGGTGCCGGGGCCCCCAAGCCTTTGATGGGCCCCACCGATGGCTTGGACAAAGGAGTGGCTGGGGCGAGGCCTGGGGCCACAACCGCCGGAGGCCCCTTGGGGGCCAGGGGCTGGCGGGGAAGTCCATCAGAGCCTGGGGCCGGTGTTGCCGCTGGGGTCGGCGTCTGGGCCAGGACCGGTGCAGCCAGCAAGGCCATCACCGCCGCAGCCCCAAGGGTGATCGGCTGGTTTTGGCCCATGGTTGCACTGCCGCTTTGCCGGTAGAACCTAGCCACCAAAGCTGCAAAGAACACAACACAGCCAGTCTCCTGGGGAGGCGGGCTCCCCAGGGCCAGATCAGGCGTGCTCCCGAAGGAAGCCGATGGCCCCCACCAGTTCAGCGGCGAAATGGTCGATTTCCGCCTCCGTGGTGGTGAAGGCCAGACTGGCCCGGGCCGAGCCGGTGAGGCCGTAATGGCGATGCAGCGGCTGGGTGCAATGGTGACCGCTGCGGATGCAAATCCCCGCCGAATCCAGCAGGGAGGCCAAGTCGTTCGCATGGAGTCCCTGCACCGCGAAGGCAGCCAGGGCGCCGCGATCGGGCTGTTGTTCGGGGGTGGGCCCGAGGATGCGCAACCCCTCGATGGCTTGCAGCCTCGTAAACAGTTGCCGGGTCAGGTGCTGCTCCCAGGCATGGATCCGGTCCATGCCGAGGACTGAGAGATACTCCAGGGCGGCCCCCATGCCGATGGCCTCGCCGATGGCCGGGGTGCCGGCCTCGAACTTGTGGGGTAATTCGGCCCAGGTGCAGCGATCCAGAAAGACGTCCTGAATCATCTCGCCACCGCCCAGAAAGGGGGGCATCGCCTCCAGCAGGGCCTCCCGGGCCCAGAGGAACCCCATCCCGGTTGGACCGCAGAGCTTATGGGACGAACCCACCAAGAAATCACAGTTGAGCTGGGCCACCGAAAGGCTCTGGTGGGGCAAACTCTGGCAGGCGTCCACCAAAATCAGGGCACCGGCGCTGTGGGCCAGTTCGGCAAGACGGGCCACCGGATTGCAGGCCCCGAGGGTATTGCTGACATGCACCACGCTTACCAAGCGGGTGCGCTCGTTCAACTTGCTGATCCAATCGTCGACATCCAGCTCGCCACTCTCGGTGACTCCGGCATGGCGAAGCACACAGCCGGTGCGCTGGGCGAGCAACTGCCAGGGCACGAGATTGCTGTGGTGCTCCATCACCGTGAGTAGCACCTCGTCGCCCTCCCGCAGGAAGGCGTCCCCCCAGCTGCGGGCCACCAGATTGATCGCCTCACTGGCGTTGCGGGTATAAACAATCTCGCGGGGGCTGGCGGCAGCGATGAAACGGGCGACCGTCTCCCGGGCCCCCTCAAAGGCCTCGGTGGCCCTGACACTCAGTTGGTGAGCCCCCCGGTGCACGTTGGCGTTGTCATGGCCGTAGTAATGGCTGAGGGCCTCCAGCACCTGGCGCGGCTTCTGGCTGGTGGCGGCGTAATCGAGATAGACCAAGGGCTCGCCAAGACAGGCAATCTGATCCAACAGGGGAAAATCAGGCCGCGTCAGCTCCGCCAGGTCTTCAACGGCGGGCAGCGAATGGCTTAGATCAATCCCAAAAAGGGTTGGCGCCGCATCGGCGGGCAGGGGGCCGTGGGGCGCGGAGGGGCTGACCATGGTCATCGGGGCAAGGCTTGACGCAACAAGGCACTGGCAGGCTTCCAGCGGCAGGCGGACTCCGGCAAGCTGGCCAGGATCTCGTCGCAGAACCCGTCCAGGAGCAAACGCGCGGCCTGATCGGCACCCAGGCCGCGGCTACGGAGATAAAAGAGCTCTTCCTGCTGCAACCGGGTCACGGTGGCCCCGTGGGTACAGCGCACGTCATCAGCAACGATCTCCAGCTGGGGAATGGCATCCACCCTGGCCCGATCGGAGAGCAGCAGGTTGCGGCTCAACTGGGAAGCACTGGTGCGCTGGGCCGCCTGGGGCACCTGCACGGCCCCATGGAAAACGCTGCGACCGGCATCGTCGACGACGGCTTTCTGCAGTTGGTCGAGCTGACCATTCGGGCCTTCAAAACGCACAAGGCTGTGGAGGTCGACGATCTGCCGATCGCGTGCCACCTGCAATCCGCGCAGCCGGGTGGCTGCGGCACCCTGCACCTGGGTAATGGCGGGCTCCAGTCGCCCCAGACCCCAGCCGCCCACCGCCGTGGTCAGGTCCAGTTCGCTGGCGGGGGCCTGGGAAACGGCCAGGTGCGCAAGCAAACAACTCGACTCCGTGCCCTGGGCCAGGACGCCATGGCGCAAGCGAGCCCGGGGTGCGAGCTGGGCCTCCACCAGCACCGAGGTGAGGCTGGTGCCCGCAGCACGATGGACCTCCAACAAGTCCAGGCTGGCGTCCTCCTCCATCACTAACAGCAGCCGCAGGGGCCGCACGCCGCTGCCCTGGCCGCAATCACTCACCAGCTCCAGGGGCACAGCCACATTTCCCCGCACCCGCAAAGCCAATACCTGGCCGGCAAGGGCGGCGTTGAAGCGCACCAACCAGGAGCCTGTGGTGCCGGTCGCCTCAAGCACCGTGCCCAGAAGGCTGTCCTGAAGCCCGGTTTCCAGGCGGGAAAGGCCTTCCGGCAGGTCCACCCCAGCCAAAGGATCTCGATCACCGTCCCAGTAAAGCCGCAGGGCCCCGCTGGCAGGGGGATGGTCCGGCTTAGGCCCCAGCAGCTCGGGCGCTGGCAACACCTGGGGGGGCACGGCGATCAGGGGGGCCAGGCTCGTGAACCGCCAGGCCTCCTGGCGGGTGGGGGGCAGACCTGCGCGCCGGAGCTCGTCCCGGGCCGCGGACCGTCTCCGGGGCAGGCTCCCTAAGGATTCGCCTGCGGCGGGCAGGGACGGCTCGAACGCCCGCAAAACGGACTCAAGCCAGGCCGTTGAGGCCGATCCAGGGGCCGTGACTGGCGACATTGCGAGGGAGACCATCTCAGGCCACCTCCAGGGCCGGAGCGTCAGCTTCGGCCTGATCTGACGATGCAAGACCCTCATCGACCCAGTCGTAACCGCGGCGTTCGAGTTCCAGGGCCAGTTCTTTACCAGCGGTACGCAGGATGCGACCCGCAGCCATCACGTGCACGAAATCAGGGGTGATTTCATCCAGCAACCGCTGGTAATGGGTAATCAACAGGATGCAGTTGTCAGGGGTGGCCAACTGGTTGACCCCGGCCGAAACAATGCGTAGCGCATCGATATCGAGTCCAGAATCAGTCTCATCGAGGATGGCCACCAAGGGATCCAGCAGAGCCATCTGCAGGATTTCGTTGCGTTTTTTTTCACCACCGGAAAATCCCTCATTGACGCTGCGTTCGAGGAAGGCCGGATCCATCTGCACCACCCTTAGGCGCTCGCGCACCAGATCTTCAAAGGCGAAGGTGTCGAGCTCTTCGCCCCCTTGGGCTAGGCGACGGGCATTGGTGGCGACCCTTAGGAATTCAAGGTTGCTCACCCCAGGAATCTCGACGGGATATTGGAATCCGAGGAAGACGCCGGCGCGGGCCCTCTCCTCTGGCGCCAGCGCCAATAAATCCTCCCCTCTGTAGCGAACCGTACCCGCCGTGACGGTGTAAGCCGGATGGCCTGCCAGAAGTTTGGAGAGGGTGCTTTTTCCGCTGCCATTGCGACCCATCACGGCATGAATCTCGCCGGCCCGCAGGGTCAGATCAACCCCTTTGAGGATGGGTTGATCCCCCACCGTGGCATGGAGATTACGGATCTCAAGAAGGACGGGGGCGTCGGGTCGAATCACGGGAAACAAAAATAGAACAAGAGCTGACTGGTGGAACAAGCCAGGCCCAGCGACCTAGGGGCCATCGGCAAGACCGCAAGCCCTACCCGACGGAGCCCTCAAGCTTGAGGGCGAGCAGCTTATCGGCCTCAGCCGCAAATTCCATCGGCAACTGGTTGAAAACATCGCGACAAAAACCACTCACCATCATCGACACGGATTCCTCCAGGCCAATGCCGCGACTTTGCAGATAAAAGAGCTGATCTTCTGAAATTCGGCAGGTGCTGGCTTCGTGCTCAATACTGGCGTCAGGCTGCTGGGATCGCAGGTAGGGGAAGGTGTTGGCGGCGGCCGTATCACCAATCAACATCGAATCGCACTGACTGTAGTTGCGTGCCCCGACCGCCTTAGCGCCGATCTGCACCAAACCGCGATAACTATTACTGGAACGACCTGCACTAATTCCCTTACTAATGATGGTAGAGCGGGTCCCTGGGCCGACATGGATCATTTTGGTGCCGGTGTCAGCCTGCTGAAGGTTATTGGTGAGGGCTACGGAATAAAACTCACCACTGGAATCCTCACCCTGCAAAACACAGCTTGGATATTTCCAAGTGATGGCCGACCCCGTCTCCACTTGGGTCCAACTGATATGGCTACGGGCACCACGACACTGGCCACGCTTGGTCACAAAATTATAAATACCTCCCACACCCTTCTCATCACCTGCATACCAATTCTGAACTGTAGAATATTTAATATTGGCATCATCAAGTGCCACCAGTTCAACCACGGCTGCGTGGAGCTGATTGGTGTCGAACATCGGGGCCGTGCAGCCCTCAAGATAACTGACACTAGCGGCTTCTTCCGCGACAATCAGTGTGCGCTCAAACTGGCCCGTATCGCCAGAGTTAATGCGGAAATAGGTGGAAAGCTCCATGGGGCAGGAGACACCCTTGGGAATAAAAACGAATGAACCGTCACTAAAAACCGCTGAATTCAAGGCCGCAAAAAAATTGTCATTAATGGGCACAACTGTGCCCAGATAGCGCTCTATTAAGTCAGGATAGTCCTTTACGGCCTCACTGATGGAGCAAAATATGACGCCATGTTCAGCCAACTTCTCCCGATAGGTTGTAGCAATGGAAACGCTATCGAAGACCGCATCGACAGCGACATTACTCAGGCGCTTTTGCTCACTAAGAGGTATACCTAACTTATCGAATGTCTCCAAAAGCTTTGGATCAACCTCATCGAGGCTGGCCTTTTTAATTTGCTGCTTGGGAGCAGCGTAATAAATCATTTCTTGATAATCAATTGGCCCATGGCCCAAAGAGGCCCAGTCGGGCTCTTCCATCCGCAACCATTGGGCATAGGCCCTGAGTCGAAAATTCAGCAAGAAGGGAGGCTCCTGCTTTTTGGCTGAAATCAACCTCACCACGTCTTCGTCGAGGCCCTTGGCGATTTTCTCAGTCTCGATATCGGTGACAAAGCCGTAGCGGTACGGCTGACTCACCAAATCTCCAACAGAAGCGGTGGTGCTAGTCATGGTATTAGGGGGGATCAACCGCTGGTTAGGGACTTAACCTCAGCAAGGCTGATGGTCTGCTGATCACCGCGGAAAGGATTATCTTCGGTCAGAAAGAGCATGCAGTGGCATTCCTTGCGCTCACGCATGGGCACGCAGGGACAATTCCAGAAGGCCTGGGCCACCTCGGCCTTTTTGTCCTCATAGTGGCGACAGGGGCATAGTGCCCCTCCCAGCTCATCCTTGTTCCGAGCCAGCCCCTCCAGGACGACAGCGGTGACGCCTGGATCACTGCAAAAATAGGTACCGGTGCGCTGGGCGTAGGTTTCAGCAAAGCGACGGATTACTTCCAAACTGTTGTCGGTTCCGCCAGGGCCTGTAGCGCTGCTGGGGGCCGTAGGAACAGGAGCGTCGGAAGCGGACACGGCAAGCAGCGGCGGGGACAGGGAAGGGGTAGAACGAATGGGAAAAACCAGCCGTCCAAACTTGCGAAACCTCAGAGTTTCGTATGTTGGGAGCCTAGGGCACTGGGCGAGGGGGCTGGGGCCGTTCTTTCAAGCTGATCCATTGTGCTCCCTGGGGGATGGGATCGCGGGCCCACAACCGCCAACGAAGCACCGAAATGCGTGGCATGGTGGTCAGGCACGCTGCCAGCCATGGAGCCCCAACCCCGCAACCGATCTAGTGCCACCGCCGATGCACCGCCCACCCGGGAGGCAGCCTTGGCTGTGCTGTTGCGCCAGGGGGAATGCACCGCCGCCGAACTTGCCGAGCGACTGTCCGTCTCCGTCCAAGTGATGCGACGCCACCTGCGCGGCCTGGAGGAAGATCAGCTGGTCGAAGCCAGCAGCTCCCAAGCCGGCCCGGGGCGCCCCAGCAATCGCTGGCGGCTCACCGAGACCGGCCATGGCCGCTTTCCCGATGGCAATGAGGCCTTTGCCCTGGGCCTGCTGAAGTCCATGGCAACCACCCTGCCTCCCGAGATCCAAGAAGCACTGCTGCAGCAGCAGGCCGTGGTCAAAGCAGCCAACTACCGCCACCAGATCGGCGAGGGACCCCTGCACCACCGGCTGCAGCGACTGGCCGAACTGCGCTGCAGCGAGGGTTATCTGACCGAATACCAACGCGAGGCGACCGGCACGCTCCCCAGCGATGGTCCCAACCAGGCGTGGCTGATCAGCGAGCACCATTGCTCGGTCATGCGCATCGCCGAAGCGTTCCCCGTGATCTGCGACCAGGAACTTCTGCTGATCCGCCAGACCTTCCCCGATTGTGAGGTCGAAAGGGTCCATTGGCGCCTGGAAGCTGGCCACGCCTGTGGCTTCCGGCTCATGCCCCTGGCCGATACCCCTCCGGCGACAGCGACCCTCTCCCAGCCATCGTGCTGAGCCCCGACGATCTGGACTGGATCGAAGGCCTCGCCCTGCCCGCCAGGGAGGACCATCAACTGCGGCTCCTAGCCCACGGACTACGAACACTCCAGACCATCGCCGCTCGCCGCCAAGGCCCGACACCAGCCAGAGTCAGCATCGAATCCTGGGTCCTGGGGCAGCCCCAGATCGCCGATGATCCGGGTTTTGTCCAAGCTTTTGTACGCGAGCTGGTGGGGCTAGGCGCCCAGTTGGATCGGCTCGCCAAGAACCGATCCATGACCCCCCTCAGCCTCGAACTGGCCGATCTGCTGGCCTGGATCGAAGAACACCGATCCCCCAGCCCCCAACCTCGCTAAGCCGGACCCTGGCTGCGATCATCGTGACCGAATCTCCGCGCCATCCCCGTGACCGATTCCCCAACTGATGCCCTGGCCTTCTTCCGCCATAGCTGCGGACGCTGGCGAGCCCGCCGCAGCAGCCATCACCTGCTGCATCGCCGGGCCGAGGCAGGGAGTTCGTTCATAGAAGTGGTGGCCCTAGAGCCGGAGGACCCCCGCCTGATCGCGATCGCGATCCTGCACGGTCAGGATCCAACCGGGCTGGTCGGAGGCTGCCAAGTGCGCTGGAGTGGCTCGATGGCCTGGGACAAAGCCGGCGAAGCCCACGAAGGCGAAAGCGTCTTCGGGTTGATCCCTACCGATGACCGGGGTCGCGAAGGGCTGCTGCTGCGGGATCGGGGCTACGCAGAAACGGCACCCGTCGCCGGCCGCTTTGCCATGGACACCCACGACGAGCTGCTCCTGACCACGAACTACGAAACCATGAACAGCGTCGAACGCTTCAGCTTCCTTGGCCCCAACGTGAGGCTTCGGAGCAGCACCGTCGAAGGGCTTTCCAACACCGCCTCCTTCTGCATCGAAACCCGCCTGGCCGAGGACGAAGCCGGGGCGGAGCCCCTGGCCAGCTCCGTCGCTGCGACACCAGGACCAGCGCCAGACCCCACGGCACCGCCATCACCAGCCAACCGGCCCCTCTCGCCCCTGGGTTGGTAATCCCAGTTGATGCTGGTGGCCAGGCAACCTTGCCAACGTTACGGTCTGTGAGTCCTGCGCTCCCCAGCCGAGACCAGCGGGGGGGGGAGACTTCTAAGATCCTTGCCACGGTTGCCGGACCCCGCGTGGCTCTTCCCCTCCTCAACTACGCCCCCACCACCAAAAATTCCAGGGTGACTCCCTTCCGGGTGGGCTCTGATGAGGATCCCAAGGCCGCGTCCATGGATAAATCCATGGACCGGGAAGATCAGAATTTTTTGATCGAATCGGCCTATCGCCAAATCTTCTTCCACGCCTTCAAGGTTGATCGGGACCGCACCCTGGAAAGCCAACTGCGGGATGGCCAGATCACCGTGCGTGATTTCATCCGATCCCTTTGCCTGTCGGACACCTTTAACCGCAGTTTCTATAATCTCAACAACAATTACAAGGTGGCTCGTCACCTTGTCGAAAAGTTGCTCGGACGCACCGTTTACGGCAAGTCCGAGGAAATTGCCTGGTCTGCCGTGCTGATGACCCGGGGCGTCAAGGGTATGGTCGACGACATTCTGAATTCAGAAGAATACCTCGATAATTTCGGATACGACACGGTTCCTTACCACCGCAACCGGGTCGTAGGGTCTCGCCGGATCGGTGAAACCCCCTTCAACATCACTTCGCCCCGCTACGACGCCTACCACCGCGGCATTCTTGGATTCCCCCAGATCGTCTACACCGGAACGGCCAAGGCCTATCCGCCTCGCGCCCAGCAACGGCGTGGCGGCTACCCCGAGGATTACCTCACCTGGGTGCGCAGTCTGCCCGCCCTGCGGGGCGTGGGCGCACCTGCCGGCAACACGGCGATGGATTATCTCGCCAAAGTCCCTTACCGCAGCATCGGCCGCTGAGACTCGGATTTCAAACCATTCCAAAAGCCAGGGAAGCATCCCTGGCTTTTTTTGCGCCCTCCATCGCCCGAGGGGCCCGGTGCGAGGGTCAGTGGATGCTGACGGCCCAACCGCTCACGCAACAGAACGGCAGTGACCAGTGCAGACTGACCCACACCCAATTTCACTGCCGTGAGCGAACTCACCTCGTTGGCCATGTTGACGCTGCACCAATTGCGTCAAATCGCCAAGGAGGTTGGGGTCAACCTGTACAACCTCAAATCCAAGGAAGAACTGCTGGAAGCCATCACGTCCATCTCTGACCTTCCCGACCTGGCGCCCATCATCACAGCCGCCATGGCAATGGACGCCGAGGTTGAACCAACCCCCCAGCCTGGGCCCGAAACCCGAGTCGTCTTCCTCCCCCGCGATCCCCAGTGGGCTTACGTCTGCTGGGAAATTGCTGACAGCGATCGCCAGCTGGCCCTTGAAGCTGGGGCTTCCCAGCTCGCCCTGCGCGTCGCCGATGTCACCGGCCTCCAGGTCGGCTCCTCCCACCCCCACACCCTCCAGGAGGTGGTCGTCGACAGCCATGTCACCGAGTGGTACATCCCCGTT
>Ga0114979_10002032_pt1 | contig 13658 bp, 10 predicted proteins | sample S_140625_EF_Meta_FD_87315 | JGI IMG/M metagenome (GOLD analysis project Ga0114979, IMG submission 87315) | Freshwater microbial communities from Lake Simoncouche, Canada to study carbon cycling - S_140625_EF_MetaG | ecosystem: Environmental > Aquatic > Freshwater > Lake | place: Lake... | reverse complement strand
TTGGCCAGCATGTCCGTGTGCGCGTAGGCGGCAGCGTTTTCAATGATCGCCCGATATTCTGGCGACAAGGCCTCATACGCTTTGATGTTGACGTGCAGATCGATGTTCGGACCGGGCTCCCACCAGCCTGGGTAGGCGTAAAGGGGGGCCACTTTGTGTAGACCAAGTCGCTCGTCGTCGTACGGCCCCACCCATTCGGCCGCATCGACTGTTCCTTTTTCAAGGGCCGAATAAATTTCGCCGCCGGGGATATTGGCTGCAATACCACCGAGTCGCTCCCAAACCCTTCCTGGGAACCCACCCGTACGAAACTTGACGCCCTTGACATCGGCTACCGATTTAATTTCTTTACGCCACCATCCGCCCATTTGGGAACCGGTATTCCCCATCGGGAACATCATGATGTTGTATTGCCGGAAAAACTCGCGCATGAGGGTCAGGCCATTGCCCTCGTAAAGCCAGGCCGTCATTTGACGCGCGTTGAGGCCAAACGGGATGGTGCACCCCAGAGCAAAGACAGGGTCTTTGCCGAAGTAGTAGTAACTAGCCGTCCCTGCGCACTCTACCGTCCCTTGCTGGACGGCATCGACTGTTCCGAATGCAGGAACTATTTCGCCCGGGGCATGGGTTGAGATGACGAATTTTCCGCCGGTCATTTCGCTGACCTTTTTGGAGAACACATCAGCGACTCCAAACAGGGTGTCGAGCGCCTTTGGGAAACTTGAAGTCATGCGCCACCGGACTTGTGCCTGGGCGCCGACAATGCCGGGAGCAACACCGGTCGCAAGGATCCCCGCGAGACCCGTGTTCTTAATAATTTGACGTCGATCCATCACTAACTTCCTTTAACTTAAAGATGAAGATTTAAGCGAACTTCTTCTCGGGATTGTAGTGGGTTTGTCGACCTGTTCCGCCCGTAACTGACGGCGCATGGGGATTTTCGAGGCCCGTGTTTACCCTCGGTTTTGGAGGGTTTGGTGTGGTGATTCGCTCAGTCGGAGACGGGCTTTTGAAATTGCCGCCCGGACTTGAGTAGGCGCCGTTCCCCCCAGGTGCTGCCGTGAACGGACTGATCCCTCCAGGGCAAGCACCGCAAAGACATCCTCGCTGATCAGATGAGCGACCTTGGGTGCGAACTGTTTAATTTCATTGAGTTTTAGTGCGGTGAGATCCCGATCCGAATCAATTGCCGCACGCACGGCCAAAGCGACCGCCTCATGGGCTTCCCGAAACGGGAGTCCGAGTCGAACCAGATAATCGGCTAAATCGGTGGCAGTTGAGTATCCACGGGTCGCCGCTTCGCGCATGCGGGCCGCATGGACAGATATCCCCGGAACGAGTTCAGCAAAAATCGCGAGGGTATCGATCACGGTGTCTGCCGCATCGAACAAGGGTTCTTTGTCCTCCTGGTTGTCCTTGTTATACGCAAGGGGTTGCCCTTTCATGAGCATTAGCAGACTAACCAAGCTTCCAGTGACCCGACCAGTTTTGCCCCGCGCGAGTTCTGGTACGTCCGGGTTTTTCTTTTGCGGCATGATTGAGCTGCCAGTACAGAATCGGTCCGCCAGTTCAATGAACCCAAAGGCTGGACTTGACCAAAGCACGAGTTCCTCACTGAATCGTGAAATATGGGTCATGATCAGCGCGGCGCCGGCACAAAATTCGATCGCGAAATCGCGGTCGCTGACGGCATCGAGCGAGTTCTCGCAGATTTCTTCAAATCCCAACAGCTTGGCGACCAGCTCGCGATCAATCGGGTAAGGGGTTCCTGCCAGAGCCGCTGCTCCGAGTGGGAGGCGGTTGACCCTTGCGCGGCAGTCATGCATGCGTTCGGCGTCCCGGCGCAATTGCTCGACATAGGCCATGAGGTGGTGTCCAAAAGTCACAGGTTGCGCGACCTGCAAGTGCGTAAATCCTGGCATGACGGTATTGGCGTGCTGCTCGGCCAGGTCAACAAGAGCAGTTTGTAGTCGTACGAGCCAGTGTTGTATCTCATCAATGCGCTCACGCAGCCATAGTCGGAGGTCGGTGGCTACCTGGTCATTACGCGAACGACCCGTATGAAGGCGCTTGCCTGCATCACCCACCAGAGCGGTCAAACGGGCTTCGATGTTGAGATGAACATCCTCAAGATCGATCGACCACTTGAACTGTCCCCCGGCGATCTCTTCGCGGATCAGGGCCATTCCGCGCTGAATATCTGCCAGATCACCGCTGGTCAGAATCCCGCACGAATGAAGCATGCTGGCGTGTGCGAGTGACCCCGCAATGTCTTGTAGGGCGAGTCGCTGGTCAAATTGGACCGAAGCGGTGTAACGCTTCACCCGCTCGGTGATGGGCTCCGAAAAACGCCCCGACCAAGCGTCGGCTTTGTGCGAAAGTTGGTCTGTCATAGTGGCTCCTGACCGGATGATATAGGGCAACTTCCGGTGCAGCCCATTGTTCTCGCGCGCCCACCCCCGATTCGAAACACCAAAGCCGCCTGAGCGTCGGCAACAATCGGAACCTGGAATCCTCGTAGGCGCCGCGCTCTGGTCGCCGCCCCCGCCAATCTTGGACTCTTCGCGAACGGTTCACCCGCTTCGTCGACTCGTGGATGGTGCTGAGGTGCCGGTGTTGCCGGACTGCTGCAACCCTGGGGTGGCCCTGCGTGTGGTTCTCCTGCTTCTGGCCGGCATCACGATGGGCGCCTTGTTGGTTGCCGAGCATCTGGCGGCGTGGTCGACGCTGATGGTCGCAAATCTTAGCCTTGCATCGGTTACTGCTGGGGGAGCGCTGACGTCCCTTTGCTTCCTGCGCCCTTTCGTTGTCGGTCGGTCCCGAGTGCTTCAGTGGTCGGTTGGGCTCGGGGTTCCTGCGGCTTTCATGGGGCTGGTTGGCACGGTGTCTATCGTCCTTGGGGCGGCAACGCCGCTTGAACCCTGGCTGTGGGTTGGTCTACGCGTGCTGGCCAGCGTGGTCGCGAGTTTTGCCATCCTGAACCACTTTCAGTTGCGGGCAAGGGCCTACTCCCCTTCGTTGTCAGAAGCCAGACTGATCGCCTTACAGGCCAGGATCCGACCGCACTTTTTATTCAATAGTCTCAATACGGTGCTCGGCCTCTTGCGCTCCGATCCGCGGCAGGCCGAGTCCACCCTGCAGGATCTGGCTGAGTTGTTCCGGGTTTTCATGCGCGACACCCGCGAACTCGTCCCCTTATCGGCTGAGATTGAGACCTGTCGCCAGTACCTCGCGATCGAAACCCTAAGGCTCAATCCTCGTCTTCATGTCAGGTGGGCTTTAGACAACCTTCCAATGGACGCCCTGGTGCCTTCCTTGCTAATTCAACCGCTGATTGAGAACGCGGTACACCACGGCATTGAACCCTTGGCGGTCGCTGGTCAGATCGAGATTTCGGGCCGATTGAGGGTTGACCGGATTCGTATCGAAATTATCAATCCCTTGCCCCCGAAAGGGTTGGGATCCGGCCGAATGGGCAACCAAATGGCGCTGTCCAATGTGCGAGAACGATTAATGCTGCTGTTCGACATGGAAGCCGAACTCCGAATGGACACCGAAGGGGATCGGTTCCGCCTCACCCTTGATTTTCCCTACCGATCCGAACGCCGGGGGCGCCATGACTGAAACCAGCATCTTGATCGTTGATGACGAAGAGCCGGCCTGCAGGCGCCTTCGTGAACTCTTGGCAGATCTCGTAGATGAATTCCCGCATCGCATCGTCGGAGAGGCGGGTAATGCACCAGACGCGTTGGCGTTGATTGATTCACAGAGGCCGGGCATCGTCCTGCTCGACGTCCAGATGCCAGGGATGTCAGGGCTTGAACTCGCGCGCCATATGTCCGCCCGAGTGCATGCTGAACCTGATCGCAGCCAGCCACTCGTGGTTTTCGTGACGGCACACGATGAATTTGCGGTCGAGGCGTTCGAACTGAATGCGGTGGACTATCTCCTGAAACCCGTGCGAGCGCAGCGCCTGCTGGCCGCGCTGCGCAGGGCCCTCACGATTCGCCCCGCCGAGCACTGGCACGCGATCGATCAATTGGCTCGCGCGACGCTGACCCGCCGCCGCCATCTCTCGGTCCATGAACGCGGACGTGTGATTCTGGTGCCGGTTGAGCAGGTGATTTATCTCAAGGCTGAGCTGAAATACATTACCGTCCGCACGGTCGAGCGTGAGTACCTCATTGAGGAATCTCTCACCGCACTTGAGGAAGAGTTCGGCGAACGCTTCGTTCGGATCCATCGCAATGCGTTGGTGGCAAGAGACTCTATCGGCGGGTTTGAGCGGGTGGCGCAGGGCGAGAGCGAGGGGGGGGATCCTTACTGGCAGGTTGTATTACGTGAAATCACCGAGCGCCTACCAGTCTCGCGCCGACAATGGTCCATGGTGAAGGGGCTGGTGTCCTAGACCTCGTTCGCCGGGGGCGGTGTAACATCGTTTCCCTTACGACAAGAAGGGGATCGTGGTGCAGGAGTCTTCCACGAAGCGAGTGGTCATCGCCACCCGCGAGAGTCGGCTGGCACTTTGGCAGGCCGAGCATGTTCGGTCGTTATTGTCGGCCGGTTTGCCTGAGGGTGCGGTTACCTTGCTCGGGATGACGACGCAAGGCGACCAAATTCTAGATCGCGCACTTCACGAGGTGGGCGGCAAGGGCCTGTTCACAAAAGAACTTGAAACGGCGTTGATGGATGGTCGCGCCGATCTTGCGGTGCATTCCCTCAAGGATGTTCCGATGCAGTTGCCCGACGGCTTCTCGCTGGCGGCGATTTTGCCTCGTGAAGATCCGCGCGACGCCTTCGTTTCACCCGCCTATGCCTCCTTCGAGGCTCTGCCGGCAGGGGCAAAGATCGGGACCTCGAGCTTGCGTCGCGCGTCTTTGCTGCGAGCGCGCTTTCCGCACTGTGAAGTACTCCCGCTTCGAGGAAACCTGGATACTCGTCTGGCGAAACTTGATCGGGGTGAATTTGATGCGATTGTGCTCGCGGCCGCAGGGTTAAAGCGCCTTGGTCTTGCCGAGCGAATTCGGGCAGTGATTCCGCCAGTTGACAGTCTGCCAGCGCCTGGTCAGGGGGCGTTGGGGATCGAGATTCGGTCGGATCGACACGACATGGCTGCCATGCTGTCCACGCTTGAAGATCGCGATACCCGATTGGCTGTCACGGCTGAACGCGCCGTTTCGCGGGCCTTGGGCGGAAGTTGCCGGGTTCCGCTGGCTGCCTTCGCGACTCGAGAGGCGTCAGGTGGGTTGCGGCTTGAAGCTTTAGTTGCGTCGATCAACGGAGCAAGAATCGCCCGCGTGGTGCTTGAGACCCGCGAGGAAACCTTGGCGGCAGCAGAAGCCCTCGGCGAGCAGGCCGCGCTTGCACTACGCGACCAGGGCGCCGAAGCGATTTTGGCGTCTTGATCGGTATTGCAGTGCCGCGCTTTTTGCGCGTGTCCGAGCCTAAGCGGTGACTTCCAGCGCCAGAGTAGTCTTGTTAACTCAGCCGGCTCCGAGGGTGACGACCATCGCTGTAGGTCTGTCCAGGCAAGGCTATGATCCTCTCGTACTCCCGTTTTCGATCTTGGAGATCGCTCCTTTTGCCGATGCCGTCGCGGTTGCTCGATCGCATATTTTTCGTGCTGGCGATCCCTTCGCAGGAGAGGACCCGGGTTGGGATGTCGTCGTCTTCGTAAGTCCAAGCGCAGTGCTGGCTTTTCAGGGCGAGGCTCAATCGTCCGACCTGAGCGAATGGCCCGACGCCATCGCGGTTGCCACGGTTGGCCCGGGGACGTTCGAGGCTTTGACGTCGGCTGGGTTGCCGCCGTCGGTGCGCTGCATGGCTCCGAAGCGAGCACCCTGGGACGCCCGTTCATTGCTGGACTCAATCCGGGAGGAGGGCGTCAGAGCCGGTCGGATACTGGTGGTTGGCGGCGCTACGAGCGGGACCGATTGGGCAGCAGAATTCCAGCCGATGGGCATCGCATGTGATTGGTTAACGGCGTACCGCAATCAACGCTGCGAGCCCGATAGTGGAGCGATCGACCGATTAAACGTGCTTTGTTCACGACGGGCGGCCTGGGTGGGGGTCGTAACTCAAGCATCAACGGCTGAGGCCCTGAATCGCATTGCTGCGGACTGGCCGTTAACAGCCCAGAGGTGGATGCACGCGCAGCCCTTTTTGACAATCCATCCCCGAATCGAACAATCATTGATCAATGCGGGTTTTCATTCGATTCAGCGAATCCCACCGGGGGCGTCTGCTCTGGACGCCGCGTTATCATCAGACCTGTGGTCAATCCCTCGACAATACCCCTGACTGAAGGCAGCGCTGCGCCCGCAATGGCGGGGCCGGAAGGACTCGCCGGAGCGTCTGCAGCGGAGTCTGGCCTTGAGTCGGTGGTGATGCTGGAGGAACCACCTCGCCCGAATCCGTGGCGTTGGCGTTGGTCTCTGCCAGCGATTGACCGGCCGCTCGTTTTGTCCGTGCTTGCGATCGCCTTGACGTTGTTTGGGGGATGGTGGATTGCGAAGCGTGCCGATGTAGTCGAGCGTGAGGTGGTGCGTCGATTACAAGGGGCAGAAAGGAATCTCGCGGATACGGGCTCGCAGTTGCGGCAAGCCACTGACGCTTTGCGTGATTCCCAAAATCGGCTTGCGGCACTTGAGGCCAAACTGAGTGATTCGGTGGCGCAGCAGGCGCAACTCGAGCGGCTCTATCAAGAGCTAGCGCAATCCCGCAACGATGCGGTGTTGGCCGAGGTGGAATCAACCTTGGTTTCTGCATCTCAACAATTGCAATTGGGTGGGAATGTGCGCGCGGCATTGCTCGCGCTGCAGGAGGCGGACGCAAGGCTCGACCGAATCAGACTACCCTTGCAATCCCCGATACGGCGGGCCGTGGCAGCGGATCTGGTGCTCTTGCGGCAGGCCGAGGCGGTTGACGTCGGTGCGCTTGCCGCAAAACTAGAAACGATCTCTGAGGGCATAGACAAGATGCCCTTGTTATCGGAGCCTCGGTTGCCGGGCAAGCCCGATGACCGCACAAACCCTAAGATTAATAAGCCCGCGGCGCCATCGATTGAATCGTCGCGTGAATCGTCGGGAGCAACTTCGGGAGCAACGTCGGATAGCCTCCTGAGCCCCGCTCGGCTCGCTGCATTACTCGGTCTGGGCCCCGAGGGTTGGACGCGACGTCTGGCCGATTGGTCGCTGGTCTTTCAGGAACTCGGCCATTGGGTGCGCGTGCGGCGAATTGACCGGCCAGATGCGATGTTGCTGGCGCCCGAGCAGGCCTGGTTCGTCCGTGAAAACCTGAAGCTGCGGCTTGCCCAGGCACGTTGGGCGTTATTGACCCGAAACGATGCCATCCTCCGGTTTGATATCGAGCAGGCTGTCGAAACGCTCGAGCACTGGTTTGACCGCGATCAGCGTTTAGTTGCGCAGGCCATCCTGACCTTAGATCAGATTCGTTCGGTCAGTAGTAACGTCCCGTTGCCCTCGATCCATCAGAGTCTCTCCGCGATCCGATTGGTGCGGGCTGCCCGCGAGCCAGGCTAGGTTCGCGATGCGCTGGTTAATCTGGTCGATTTTGCTATTCGCAGTCGCTGTGGCGGTCGCTTTGCTCGCACGCGTCAACATCGGCAACGTGTCGATCCTCTGGCCCCCTTATCGGATCGATGCATCGGTCAATTTGGTGGCGCTGATTCTGACCTTAGGATTTGTTTTTTTTCATCTGTTTCTGATTGGGATCCGCCGTGCCCTGGAGTTACCCGGTCGGGTGCGCGAGTACCGAGAACGTCGCCGCGCTCAGTTGGCCACAGATGCGCTGCGCGATGCGGTGTTGGCGTTTTTTGAGGGACGGTTCGGTCGTAGCGAGCGCATGGCACAAACGGCTCAGGAGGTGCCGGCGTTGGCTGGAACGGCGGCATTGGTTGCGGCACGCGCGGCGCATCGTCTGCAGGAATTCGGTCGGCGTGATGCTTGGCTCAATCGGGTGACCGACGACGCCCGTTTGCAGCAGGCCCTGCTAATGACCCGGGCGGAATTGGCGGTGGAGGAGCGTCGGGCCGAATCTGCGATCGAGGCGCTGACGGCGATGCAGGCTGGTGGTGCGCGGCATCTCTACGCTCAACGTGTGGCATTGCGGGCTTATGAGCAGGCCGGAAATTGGTCAGCGGTCTTGCGCACCCTGCGTTCGTTAGATAAGCGCGATGCGCTGCTCCTGACGGTTTCAATGCGGTTGCGAATCACGGCCCATACAGCGCTCTTTGATGCAGCAACCGATGATTTGGTCTCGGTGCGTCGATCCTGGAATGAAGTAGCTGAACGCGATCGACAAGTGATTCCGATTGCCGATGCGGCCGCCCGAGCGTTTGTTCGGGCAGGTGATCGTGAAGCCTCTTGCCGGATCATCGAAGCCGTACTCGAACAGGAATGGTCGTCCCGCCTCGGCGCTCAATATGCGCGGATCGAAGGGGTGGCGCCTCGCGATCGTCTCGCGCGCGCCGAGCAATGGCGGGCACGATATCCAACGGAGAGCGAATTGCTCCTGCTTCTTGGCGAACTTTGTCTCCTCGAAAAGTTGTGGGGCAAAGCGCGTGAATATCTGACGCAGGCGTTACGCTTCGCCCCCGGATCGGCGCCGATTCATGGGGCATTGGCGCGTTTGCATGAGGCCTTGGGCGAGTCAACACAGGCTGCGGAACACTGGCGTGCGAGTGCGATGGCGAGCGCTGAATCGGCGCACGTGACCCGGAGTGTCGGCTTGAGTATGTCGTCACCGATGAACGCACCAATGAACGCACCAATGAACCCACCGATCGGCGGGTCGGTCGGGCCGTCGCAGAGCAAGACCTGACGACTTGCTATCATCTCGGGCTTTGAATCCATCGCCGAACTGGAGCACCGCATGAATCTCGATCGAGTCGGGGCAGGGCATCGAGTCCCTGAGCACTTCAACGTGATTATTGAAATCCCGATGAATTCAGATCCGATCAAGTACGAGGTCGACAAGGAGACCGGTGCGATTTTTGTTGACCGCTTTATGGGCACGTCAATGCATTACCCGTGCAATTACGGGTATGTGCCTAAGACCATCGCTGATGATGGCGATCCGGTCGATGTGCTGGTGATTACACCGTTTGCGTTGATTCCTGGGGTCGTGGTCAGTTGCCGTCCCATCGGCGTGCTCAAGATGGACGACGAGGCCGGTGGCGACGCAAAGCTACTGGCGGTGCCCGAGGACAAGATTCTTCCCATCTACACCCACTGGCAGAAACCAGAAGATTTGAATCCGCTGCGCCTGAAGACCATCCAGCATTTCTTTGAACACTACAAGGATCTCGAGGCCGGCAAGTGGGTCAAGGTGCATGGTTGGGAAGGTCCCGAGTCCGCCAAGCAAGAAATCATCGATGGGATTCGTCGCTACGAGGCTAGCCTCTAACCTCCGGCTGGGTTAAGAACTCCGGGGCCAAGCAGGGGGACAATCAGCAACGCCACAATGTTGATGATTTTGATCAAGGGATTGATCGCCGGGCCGGCCGTATCTTTGTAGGGGTCGCCGACCGTATCCCCGGTCACGGCGGCCTTGTGCGCCTCGGATCCCTTCCCGCCGAAGTGGCCCTCTTCGATGTATTTCTTGGCGTTGTCCCAGGCGCCGCCGCCGGTGCACATGGAGATGGCCACAAAGAGCCCGGTAACGATTGTCCCCATCAACAGCCCGCCCAAGGCCTCGGGCCCAAGCACCAAGCCAACGGCCACCGGGACCACGACCGGCAGGAGCGACGGCAGGATCATTTCGCGGATGGCAGCCGTCGTCAGCAGGTCGACTGCGTGGCCGTATTGCGGTTGCGCGGTGCCGTCCATGATGCCTTTGATTTCGCGAAACTGCCGCCGCACTTCTTCAACGACGGCACCGGCTGCGCGGCCGACGGCTGCCATCGCCATCGCCCCAAACAAGTAGGGGATCAGGCCCCCGATAAAGAGGCCGACGATGACAAGTGGGTTCGATAGGTCGAAGACCACATGATGGCCAGCCGATTCGAGGGCATGTGTGAAATCGGCGAAGAGCACCAGGGCGGCGAGCCCTGCGGATCCAATCGCGTAGCCTTTGGTGACGGCCTTTGTGGTGTTGCCAACCGCATCGAGCGGGTCGGTGACTTGTCGAACATGGTCGGGCAGATTGGCCATTTCGGCGATTCCGCCGGCGTTGTCGGTGATGGGTCCATACGCATCCAGAGCCACGATGATGCCCGCCATGGACAGCATCGCCATGGCCGCCGTCGCGATGCCATACAGGCCAGCCAAGCCGTGCGCGGTCAGAATCGCCATGCAGACGAACAGGACGGGCCACGCGGTGGAGCGCATCGAGACGCCCAGCCCCGCGATGATGTTGGTCCCGTGACCGGTCGTGGAGGCCTGCGCGACATGTCTTACCGGGGCGTACTCGGTGCCGGTGTAGTACTCCGTAATCCAGACCAGGGCGGCCGTTAGGATTAGCCCTACCGTCGCGGATCCGAACAGTCGAATCTGACTGCCCGTCTCTCGGATGGCGTTATCTGGCATCACGGCCTGGGTAATGAAATAAAAACCAATCAGTGAGAGCAACCCAGCGACTGCCAGTCCCTTGTAAAGCGCTGGCATGACATGCGTCATGCCGGGCGGGGCGCGCACGAATTGGCAACCCACAATGGAGGCCAGGATCGATAAACCGCCCAGCGCGATCGGATACAGGGCTGCAGCCATGGGCGCAGCCGGGACTGCGAGGGCGCCCAGCACCATGGTCGCGATCAACGTCACGGCGTAGGTTTCGAAGAGGTCGGCTGCCATCCCGGCGCAGTCGCCTACGTTGTCGCCCACGTTGTCGGCGATGACGGCGGGGTTGCGGGGGTCGTCCTCGGGGATGCCCACTTCAACCTTGCCAACCAGATCCGCGCCGACATCAGCGCCTTTCGTGAAGATCCCTCCGCCGAGTCGCGCAAAGATCGAAATCAGCGACGAACCAAAGGCGAAGCCCATCAGGGGCTTGAGCCGTTCAGAGAGCTCGGCGCCAGCCGATGCACCTGCGATGGCGCTTACATTCCCGAGGTCGCGCGTGAGGACCCAGAACAACGCGCTGACGCCTAGAAGGCCGAGTCCGACAACGAGCATCCCGGTGATGGCGCCGCCCCGAAACGCGACGTTCAGCGCTGCTGGGATGCCCTGCGTGGCTGCTTGGGCAGTGCGCACATTGGCCCGAACCGAAACGTTCATGCCAATGAAACCGCAGGCTCCAGACAGCACGGCCCCGAGCGCGAAGGCCCAGGCCGTTGCCATACCGAGCGCTGGGATCAACGCGAGGATCACGAAAAGGATTGCGCCAACGACAGCGATGGTCCGGTATTGACGCGCGAGGTAAGCAGCTGCGCCTTGCTGAATTGCCCCTGCGATGTCTTGCATCCTGGCGTTGCCGGGGGAGAGCCCGAGGATCCAGCGGCGCTGAAAAAAGCCGTAGGTCACAGCCGCAAGGCCGCATAGTGCCGAGAACTGCAGCGTCAGGTCGCTGGACATGGCGCGATCTCCAAGGGGTCTCGTTCTCCATTGAAGCACGCACAAAGGCGGTCTGCGCCCGTTAAGAGCCACAAGCGCGGGCAGCGCTAAGAGGTTTCTCCACGCGGATCGCGTAACGGACTCCGCTCGTCGAGTTCATCAAGGTAGTGCGCGACACCTGAACGTTCTCGATTTAACCAGCGTTCAATTGCGGTCTCAAATGCTGGATGCGATAACCAATGGTACGAGGATGTCGCCACCGGCAGTAGACCCCGAGCCAACTTGTGTTCGCCCTGCGCACCGCCCTCGAATCGCTGGAATCCGCGCTGGATTGCCCACTCGATCGGCGCGTAATAGCAGCATTCAAAGTGCAGGCAGGGAACTCGCTCCATCGCGCCCCAGTAACGTCCCCAGGCGTTGACGCCGTCGTGCGCGATCAGGCTGCTCGCGATCAGACGGTCCCCCGCTTGCGCCAGGACGAGTGCAAAGTGCTCCGGCATGGTGTTGAACACCTGATTCCAGAATTCATGATTCAGGTAGGGCGGACCGCCATGTTCGTAATACGTCCGTTCATAACAGGCGATAAAGAACTCGCGCTCTTCGACACGGCTTTGAGCGACATCGACGACGCGTACCGTCACTCCTGCTTCGGCAACTTTGCGCCGCTCAGCGCGGATTTTCTTGCGCTTGGGTTGCGCCATTGAATTTAGAAAATCCTCGAAATTGGTCCAGCCGTCGGCCTGCCAGTGAAACTGGACACCGGTTCGGCGCAGCCAATGGTCGGCGGCTTCGTCGGCGGTTTCGTCGGACGCTTCGTCAGCGGCTTCGTCAGCGGTTTCGGGTGCGGGTACGTGCGCAAGTTCGGGCGCAATCGCCAGCGCGACTTCGTCCGCTGCTTGCGGAAAAAGCAGATGCACCGACGACAACCGCCCCGATCTGGTGAGTACGGGCAGTGCTTTGGCCAGCGCAGCCCGTACCTGTGCATTGCGCGCAATCAAACGCGGACCGGCGACGGGTGTGAATGGGATGGCCGCTACGAGCTTTGGGTAATACGGAATTCCATTGCGTTGATGGGCGTTGGCCCACGCATGGTCAAACACGAACTCGCCCCAGGAGTGGTCTTTGGCGTATAGGATAGCGGCGCCCATGAGGGTGCCATCGTCGCTTCGTAAGAGGAGGTGCAGGGGCGTCCAACCGGTCTCGGGGCTGGCCGAACCGCTCGATTCGAGGGCTGTTACCCATTCGTACCGAACAAAGGGGTGGCCGAGGGGGCAGATCGAGCCCCGATCGGTTGCGTCGGCCTGAATCAGCTCAGCCCACTGCACGCGATCAACGTCGGCGAGACGTCCGACGATCTCCGTGCGATATTCTAGGTCTTTAATTGTCGAACCGTTCACGATGAATCCGCGCTCCCGCGTTCGAATTGCTGCTGTGCAGTGCAACCCAGTCGTCGGCGACTTCGAGGGGAACCTGTCACAACTATTGGAATCGACCCAGGCGGCCCACGCGGCTGGCGCCGATCTGGTATTGACACCGGAACTGGCTCTGGCCGGGTACCCGCCAGAGGACTTGTTACTGCGTCCCGCATTCTATCGAAGCGGCGAGTTGGTGTTCGATCGACTGCTACGCGAGACCCAGGCATGGCCCGATCTTGTTCTTGTCGTGGGCCAGGCGGTTGAGCGTGCGGGCCTGCGTCATAACGCGGCGACCGTTGTTCGGGGCGGTCGCGTCATCGCGGAGTATTTCAAGCAGGAATTGCCGAACTACGACGTATTTGATGAGCAGCGGTATTTCACGCCAGGAAGCCAGTCCTGCGTGATTGAGGTTCGAGGGTTTCAGGTCGGCATCCTGATTTGTGAGGATTTCTGGCGCGCTGAGGTCCCCGCCCGCGCGCATGCAGATGGTGCCGAACTCATTCTGGCGCTTAACGCCAGCCCGTATCACCTGGATAAACAGCCGCTGCGACTTGAGACGGCCCGCGCGAATGTTTGTAGTTTGGGGTGCGCATTTGTCGCGACCAACCTGGTGGGTGGGCAGGATGAACTGGTTTTTGATGGCGGGTCTTTCGCGCTCGACGCGCAGGGCACGATTCAGGCGCAGGCGAGGCAGTTCGCGACGGATTTGTTGTTGGTGGATGTGGCTGAAGGG
>Ga0114979_10002031_pt1 | contig 13662 bp, 9 predicted proteins | sample S_140625_EF_Meta_FD_87315 | JGI IMG/M metagenome (GOLD analysis project Ga0114979, IMG submission 87315) | Freshwater microbial communities from Lake Simoncouche, Canada to study carbon cycling - S_140625_EF_MetaG | ecosystem: Environmental > Aquatic > Freshwater > Lake | place: Lake... | reverse complement strand
GTATTACTTCATTTATCTCGCTACCGGTAACTCATCCCACTGCGTGGTGTAGTTTGGTGACTTATTGCCTGATTTCATTTGCCACTCTTGCTTTGTACCGTTTATTCCTGCTGCCGCTGATCTCAGTACTGTATTACCAAAACGCGTATTGATCTGATCCATCGCTTTCATGAGATGTGCCGACTTGCCTTTACTTTCGATATCTTCAAACAAGGATTGCTGCACAGTAGGCTTGCCACTAATGAGGTTCAGAATGACGCCCGCTTTCTTATAACGAAAGTTTGGTTTATAAATTTGCTTCAGGCCTGCAAGCGCTGCGTTAGTTAATGTCAGCGTGTTATCGCTTGGGTCAGGCAGTGGAATCGTGATGCTCTGATGATGCTGCGGCTCATATTGCTTAAATGGATTAGTTTGAATAAATACGGTGAGCGCGCCCGTAGTGCTGTTTTGGACTCTCAGTTTTTCGGCTGCACGCGCTACATGGGTAGCTACTGACTGGGCAAGCTCTGCCTGGCTCGTAACGAGCTTTCCAAAACTACGTGAGGCAATGATTTGTTGTTTGGCTGGCGCCACTTCTTCAAGCTCTAAACAAGAAGTCCCACGCAGCTCATAACAAAGGCGTTCCATTACCACCCCAAACTGTTGGCGCATCGCTTGTGGTGAAGCTTGCAAGAGATCAAATACGCTATGAATGTTTTGGGCTGTGAGTTTTTTGGCAATCTGTCTACCAACACCCCAAACCTCACCAACGGGTGTCTCAGTCATCCACTGATAGAGCTCTGGCTTTGCCATGGCATTGACATCGCACACTCCAGAAAACTGTTTATGTTTCTTGGCTAAGTGATTGGCTAACTTGGCTAAGGTCTTGCTCGCTCCAATACCGACACAGACTGGCAGACCAGTGGTGTCTTTGACTTGCTGCTTGATTTTTGTTCCGAGCTCAATTGTGTCTTGATATTGTTTTAAGACTGTCTCGACCTGCAAAAAGCTCTCATCGATGCTGTAGACCTCAAGATTTGGCGTAAAGGCTTTAAGCACTTGCACTACGCGGCTACTCATATCCCCATACAGAGTGTAGTTCGATGAATAGGCCTGAATGCCGTGCTTCTTAGCAAGGTCTTGCATCTGAAACCAAGGCGTGCCCATCTTGACGCCTAACGCTTTGACTTCCGCGCTACGCGCAACTGCACAGCCATCGTTATTAGAGAGCACTACCATCGGCACCTCTTCTAGCTTGGGCTGAAACACGCGCTCACAAGATACGTAGAAATTATTGACATCAACGAGTGCAAAGAGTGGGTTCATGATTTTGCTTCCTTGTTGTATCTCGTACTTACATTGCTGTACTTACGTACCACCCCAACAACCACACCCCAAATTTGCAACTCACTACCTTCGTTAAAGGTGATGGCTTGATAGTTAGGGTTTTCTGCTTGGAGCTCAATACGGCCGCGTAATTGATACAGGCGCTTGATGGTGTACTCGCTATCAACTACCGCTACTACGATGTCTTTGTGTTTTGGCTTAAGGGCTTTATCAACGACTACCTTGTCGCCATCACAAATGCCCGCTCCCAGCATAGAATCGCCCTTCACTGTGAACATGAAAGTGGCTGGCTTGTTCTGAACGAGGTAATGGTTCAGATCGAGGCCATCCTCAGCGTAATCTGCCGCTGGACTAGGAAACCCTGCCGAAATCCGGTGGCTCAGGAGCCTGGTCTCATAGGCGGCAAAATACGCCCCCAAGGCTTGTGGGCTCTGGCTTAGGCTGACTTTGGTGGGACTCATTTGCTGGTTCATATTCGTTAATATACTGTATATTTATACAGTATATGTAAAAACCATAAAAATGAGGCTATTTTTGTTGTTTTGAGGTCTTTAGGGGATCAGGGATTGCATAATGGGTCAGATAGCTGCCGCTGCAGTTACCCATAAAAAACAGTAGGAGACACATGAAGACGTACAAGATAGCGTCCATTCCGGGTGACGGAATTGGCAAAGAAGTTATTCCTGAGTGCGAAAAGGTTCTGAATGCCTTAAGCAAAAAACATCCTGAAATCGCTTTTGATTTTGAGCACTTTGATTGGGGTGGTGATTACTACCGCAAACACGGCATCATGATGCCCGATGATGGTCTGGAGCCTTTGCGCTCTAAAGACGCCATCTTGTTTGGTTCCGCTGGTGACCCAAAAATTCCTGATCACATTACTTTGTGGGGCTTGCGTCTCAAAATCTGTCAGGGCTTTGATCAGTATGCCAACGTACGCCCTACTCGCATTCTTCCCGGAATTGAAACACCATTGCGTAATTGCAAGCCTGGTCAACTCGATTGGGTAATTGTGCGTGAGAACTCTGAAGGCGAATACTCTGGTGTTGGTGGCAGAGCGCATCAAGGGCACCCCATTGAAGTAGCTTCCGATATGAGCATCATGACGCGCGTTGGAGTTGAGCGTGTACAGCGCTTTGCTTTTAAATTAGCGCAGTCACGCCCTCGTAAGCATTTGACCGTCATTACAAAATCGAATGCGCAGCGTCATGGCATGGTGATGTGGGATGAAATCGCCAACATCGTTGCTAAAGATTTTCCGGATGTCACCTGGGATAAAGAATTAGTTGATGCTGCAACAGCACGCATGGTCAATCGTCCTGAGTCTTTAGACACCATTGTGGCTACCAACTTGCACGCGGATGTGCTGAGCGATTTAGCTGCAGCACTCGCAGGTAGTTTAGGCATTGCACCAACTGCCAACCTAGATCCAGAGCGCCGCTATCCATCGATGTTTGAGCCTATTCATGGTTCTGCGTTTGACATCATGGGTAAAGGCCTTGCCAATCCGATCGGTACTTTCTGGTCCGCAGTGATGATGCTCGACTTCCTAGGTGAAAAAGCCCTGGGCGCTAAATTAATGGCCGCGATTGAAAAAGTGACGGCCAATCCGAAGTTACACACTCGTGATCTTGGCGGCAACGCGATGATGAGTGATGTTACTAGTGCAGTTATCGAGGAGATTTCTAAATGAAGCTATTTAAATTACTGAGTGCCTTACTAATCGCCTGCCTACTTTCTTTTGGGTTGCTATCGGGGGCTAGCGCTCAACCCTTCCCAGACAAAACTATTCAGTACATCATTCCCTTTCCTGCTGCGGGCGAGTCTGATTTAGTGGCGCGTTATCAAGCTGATATTTCTGCCAAGAAATTTAATCAGCCCATGGTAGTGATGAATCGTGCTGGTGCTGGCGGTGCTTTAGTATGGAGTGCTCTCAATACCTATCCTGCTGACGGCACTACCGTAGTGGGTGTCAATATCCCCCACACAATCTTGCAGCCCTTACAAGAAGGTATTCAGTACAAGACCGAAGACATTAATGCGATCTACTACTACCATTTCACTCCAGATGCTTTGATGGTCTCTGCGGATAGTCCATATAAGACCTATCAAGAATTTGTTACTGCAGCTAAAAAAGATCCGGGCAAGATGTCTTTAGCGGGTTCAGCACAGTTCTCTGCAAACCATATGGCTGTAGAGCGCTTAAATAAATTAGCGGGCGTCAAAATCAACTATGTTCCTTTTAAAGGTACCGGCGATTTAATTACTGCCTTGATTGGGATGCACGTAGATGGCGCTATGGGCTACCTGCCATTAGCGATTCAGCAAAAAGGTAAGGTACGTACACTAGCTATTGCTACTGAGAAACGTAACCCCGCTCTTCCAGATGTGCCAACCTTTAAAGAATTAGGTCTGAACTGGGTAGACGGCGCTTATCGCGGTGTTGCCGTGCCTAAAGCTACGCCGCTGGTATTGCAGCAAAAGATGTCTGACTACTTTGCAAAGCTCAATGCTGATCCTGAAACTAAGAGGAAGCTAGAAGACTCCGGGTTTGTGATTGTGGATGTGCCTTTGGCAAAAATGCCAGCCTTCATGAAAGAGAAAATTCCTCAAGCCATGGAAGATGCCAAGAATGCAGGAATGATTAAGTAGATCTTTCTCAATCTTTGTTTTGCTTCCAATAAAAAACCACCGCATTCGGTGGTTTTTTATTGGACATGCCAGGATAACGAGAGGTTTTATGCTAAACGTCACTCATAAAATCACCACCGCCATCATCCCAAGAGCTGGCACCACCATCATCCCAAGAGCCTGCATCGCGCACACCAAAATTAGGATCTGTGGATGCTGGGCCGCCAACTTGATTCATATTGGGGTTAGCATTTGGATGGCTATTATCGTGACCACCCATGAGGTTGCTTGCTAATGCTTGGCCAGCATACATGCCAGCACCTAAAGCCGCACCAGTTGCAAGACTACCCATTAAGCCACTACCCATACCGCCGGCTGCTGGTGCTCCAGGATTACCAGGATACCCAGCAGGACCGCCTGGAGTGCCAGGGTAACCAGCGCTTGGTGCGTTATAGACTTGCACCGCCTCGGCCTTACGACGTCTCATCACAATGATGATGCCCACTACTAAGATTGCGATCAAACCCCAAAAGAGTGGACTACTGAAGATCGATGTTGCGCCAGCAACAGAATTGCCTGAACTATTGGCAAGTTGTACTTGGAGTTTTTGCACAGATTCTGGTTGAGCAAAAGGCAAGCCTGGCGCCAGATTCTCTGCTCGCACAAATGCGCTTCTAGCGGCGTCTAACTTACCTTCTTTTAAATAGAGTTCAGCAGCGATGTAATGTGCTTTAGCGCTATTCGGATGATTTTGCAGTACCTCTTTCATCATGGCGTTAGCTTTATCTAACTGCCCAGATTGAATGGCTTGAGAAACTTGCGGCAATGTTGCCTCTGCTAAAGCAAGATTACTTGTGAGCAATACTGCGCTGGCGAATACACCAACCATGAACTTCAGTACATTTTGCGTTTTCATCATGACTCCTTATAGGATGTTTCACTGCAATTTTGATTATCACCAGTTTAGGTATTTTTACTATTCCCTATTGATATGGGGGCTTTTAAGGGGAATTCAAGGCGGCAGGACAGTCCTTTTTAAATAAATTCCCATAATTTTTGTAGTTATATTAATTCATTGATGTTATGATTTAACGTAGCTACAATATTTCGGATGAAATTCACTTATGATGCAGCAAAAAATGATTCAAATATTACAAAACATGGCCTACCTCTTTCAGATGCAAAGTTGCTCGATTGGAATGCAGCCTTTAGCTGGGTCGATCAAAAAAAGATTATGGCGAAGAAAGACGTATTGCCTTGGCTCCGATTGAGCAACGCCTGCACTGCGTAATTTATGTTGAGTCAAAAGTAGCGATGAGAATTATCAGTTTACGAAAAGCAAATATCCGTGAGGTATATCTTTATGAAGAAAAAACTAATTAGACCAAGCGCCGAAGAGGATGCTGCTATTACTAAAGCAGCCTTATCTGACCCTGACAACCCACCTATCACAGAAGAAGAGTGGAATGAGATTAAGCACAGGGTAGTTCGTGGTAGAGGAAGACCTATAGGTAGCGGAACTAAAGAGCAAGTTACCTTGAGAATTGATAAAGATGTTTTGGATTTTTATAAATCCAAGGGCGAAGGCTGGCAAACCTTTATCAACCAAGTGCTTGGTGAAGTGAAAAGAGAATCTAAGTCGATATCGAGTGTTGAAAAGAAGCTGAACAAGGGCGCTCTGATTACTAACAAGTTTAAGGCTGCCGCTTAGTATCCTACTTCACTTCTACCATCCCACCTTCTGCCGAAATTAAGTAAGCCTTATTCGGCTTATCTTTGCGGATGCGTGTGAGCTCAGTCTGATAGCCCTGTAGCTGCTTGCGGTACTTTTCATACTTCTCAGTACCTATGTCTGGAATCGTCAGCTTGTAGTCAATGATGGCTAGGTGGTCATCTAACTCGACCAAGCGGTCCATGCGATAACTCTTACCCTCTTCACTAGCAATATCGAGCTCATTCCAAGCTTGGATCCATTGTCCTGAAGTGAGGTAGCGCTTCAATTCTGGCGCTTCTAATACTGCATTGGTTCGGGCAATTAACTTTTGAGCATGTGCTTGATCTATACCTAGCCAATTCATCACCTCTTGCTCACTTGGCATCGGGGGTTTATCTGGATTGCTTGAGTCTGCGGTGAGGAACTCGAGTAGCTTATGAAAGTTAGTGCCCTCTTCTAAAATTTCTGGATCAGGCTCTTCTTTTGCCGCTTGAGCAGGACGTACTGTAGCGCCGCTCTCAATATCTAGTAATTGTTGCTGGTGACTTAGCTTTGCCTGCTTCCATGCAATCTGGAAATCTTCAATACTAAAATTTTCGGAAATCGAAGCGCTTTCCTTAGGCTGATCCGACTCTTTCACTTTATCGCTAGAGGTAGGTGCGGCCATCTCAATAGACTCTACCATTGGAAGTTTGCCAAATTGAGCCCTGGCATACCAAGATTTCTGATCTAGGCCAATGGGATTATTTGCCGTAGGCTCTTTTGCTACTCCGCTGATCCATAAGCCCTGCTTAGCTCTGGTCATTGCAACGTATAGCAAGTTCCAGTTTTCATTTTGGCTAATGAGCTCCTCGTCCTCCCGAATTTGACTACGCGGTGAAGTTAATCCTGACTTGGTATACATCGATAGATGCGATGGGCTTCTCTCATTTGGTGACCACTCTAATAAAACACCAGAGTGATCAGAAGCACCAGCCGTATGATTAGCATCCAAAATAATCACAAAAGGAGACTCCAATCCTTTCGCCCCATGAATGGTCATAAGGCGTACGCGCTTATGCCTATCCTCTTCTGACATCTCGCTGTCTTCATCTATCTCCGCAAGCTCTACTTCAGCCTCAAGCTCCACATCACCCTCATCCGGTGTTTCGTCATCATCGCTACGACGCATGGCATTAATCTCATCAATAAAGCGATTTAAGCTCGGATAACGGCCGCCATCCTGATTTAAAGAGAGCTCTAAAAAAGCATCTAAATTAGCAACTACCTGTGCGCGAGCCAAAGGCTGAGCGCTTATTCCATATGCAAAACGCAAATTACTTTCTTGATAAATTTGATCTAACAAGTCATGTACTGGCAAACGCTCTGCTAGTAAACGCCAATGCTCTAAAAAGCGTGCGGCCCTTTGTGCTGATGCGTCTTGGCTATCTTGCAAGACATCCCACCAAGAGCGATATTGGGTATTTGCTTTGGTAATAGCGAGGTTTTGCATTTGCTGCTCAGTAAAATTAAAGATTGGACTTCTGAGTACTTGTGCAAGCGGCAAATCATGGCGTGGCGAAAGCAAGACAGTGAGCAAAGCAATCAAATCATCAATTTCAAGTGTGTTTAATAGGCCACCAAGCCTAGAGCTGTCATAAGCAAGCCCTGCTTCACGTAGCGCTCTCTCAAACTGCGGTAAATATTTACGGCGTTTGACAAGCAATAGGAAGTCGCTCTCTCTAGCAGCACGCCAGAGTTTGCGCCCATCTTGCTCATCCATCACCTGGTGAGTTGCCATCACCTGATGAATCAACTTACTAATCTCTTGACCCTCAACATAGCGCTGTATAGCTGCAACCGTTTGGTTCACATCTGCAATAGGCGCATCAAATGCGTTACCTGATCTAGGTGTGAGCTCTTCTTTGACGTAAGGGATTAGGGGTAATAGCGCAGCCTCACCCTCTTTTGCATAGACTTCGTTTGGCAGACCCTCTTGTAAAGGCTCCCACAAGGTCTCTTGCTCATGAAACTCATAGGTAGGCGGCAATTGTGACTGAGCAAAAGTAGCATTCACGGCCGAGTTAATTTTGTTAGCATTGCGACGCGTTGTATCTTGATCAAGTGCGACAGCATGCAGATGAGTTTTTAAGAACTCTTTAGCACTAGCGAATAAGCGTGGATCTGCTCTGCGAAAGCGATAAATGGATTGCTTTGGATCACCTACGATAAAAACACTAGGCTTACTCTCATCATTGCCATAGCCGTCTAACCAAGAACGTAGAATTTGCCACTGCAATGGATTGGTGTCTTGAAACTCATCAATCAGGATATGTTGATATTTAGCATCTAAGCGAGATTGCAAGTAGGCTGCATTAGCGCTATTTGCCATCAACTGACTCACGCCAATTTCTAAATCATCAAAATCTCGCACGCGCATAGCTTCTTTAGATGCAGCAGCATGGTCCATCATACGCTCACTCATGGCAAACCAAGCGAGGTTTAATTCATAAACATCTTTTTCAGCTTGCCAGGCTACATAGTCTATGAATGCCTGCGCCCACGCCTGCTTATAGGCAATATGCTCTGGCTCGAGATGACTTAAGCCTTCGTTTTTAAGATAAGTCTTCACTGCTCCAAGAGCTTTATTATTATTGGAGCGAGATTCGCTATCGGTATTTAAAAATACTAATTGCAGATTTGCAGCAACTTCCATGACGTCACCACCGCGCTGCATGCACTCTAGAGCAGCAACTAAACGTGGCAAGAAATCACTCTCTTGAGTGCTACTGTGAGCAAAGCAGCGAAGCAAGAACTCAAAATCTGCTCTTGCCTGTGGCGCATTCCACATTTGTAGCAAAGGGTTTTCTAGATTGAGTCTGGGTAAAAATTGTTTGAAGTGCTCAATGGGGGTAATACCTCTTTCCTTACAAGCCTGCATAAAGAAAGTCCAGGCGCCACGTTGCTTCATCAAGCCATAGTTGCCCATTAAGAACTTTTCTGTATTACTTGCACCTAAGTGCTTAAGAAGAACGTCATAGTGCGCTTTGAGATCTGGCGGAAGGTCACCCCACCAATCATCCAAGCACTCCTCTAATAATCTTTTGCCATCCTCGCGCAAGCTAAATCCGGGCTGCACTTCTGCTGAAATGGGGGCAGCATTTAACAGTCTGCCAAACCAGCCATGGAAGGTATCAATCACAATCGACTGAGGACTAGCGAGCACCTTGTTATAAAGCACCTTGGCTTGAGGTAGTAATGCTCTCGCCTCCTTGTCATCTAAACCTCGTTTGCATAGCTCATCTAATAGCGCTGCATCACTCATCGTTGAAAATTGCTCTAGCAGACTATAGAGCCGATCACGCATTTCTTGCGCGGCTTTACGTGTAAAGGTTAAGGCTAGGATTTCTGATGGTTTGGTACCAGCAAGCAATAGACGAATCATGCGGGCCACTAATAGCCATGTTTTACCGCTACCAGCACAAGCGGAGACTATGACTGATCTGCGAGGGTCGCATGCTATGGCGTTATCAAACTTTTTCACCACATCCCCTTTCTGCAAATTCCTCTTGCTTCGCAGTATTTACAAACTCCATCCGGGGCAAAAGCAGTCATCTCTTTTCTAGACCATAGATTTTGCATATCTTGAGTAATTTGTTGGTCAAATTGAGGCATCAAGTCAGGTACGCCCTCTACCTCTAAGGACCGGAGTAGTTTTTTATCTCTCTTAAGATCTACTTTGAGTGACACCCACTGAGCATGATCGATCTGATGATTCTGAAGATGTGCACTGGTAGGATTTTCATTGGCAGCACGGGCATAAATCAGTAGCTGCGGATCATCCAAAACATGTTCAGCACGCTTTTTAATCTTGGTCATCGACTGATTTTTATAATCGATCACCTCAGCCTGTTGCTCGTCTTGAATATTGACATCAAAACGATCGGCGCGCCCTTCAATCCGAATCATGTGATTCTCGCCATCAAAGTCGACAAAATGCATGTCAAAGCCAACCTTCAGTTCAGCATTTTGATAGCGCCATCCTTGCGCCTCTCTTTGAAGTTGCCAATCTACAAAGCTGGGGATTTGTTTTTGCCAATCTCGTAAGGTACCTAGTACCCTACCGTCACCTTCAATAAGTCGTTTAAATTCTTTTTCGGAAATGGCAGATAGCTCGCGCTCCATCCATAAACGACGCGCCTGCGTATTTTGGGTGTTCTGGGTAATTAGTGATCCAACTTTTTGCTCTTCAGTCTTGAGCGACTGATAAAAATTTCGCAGCAGAGCATGCAGTGATTGCCCTGCTAACGAAGCATCAAAGCCATCTTCAAATACTTTTGCTTTTCGCAGGCCCAATAAACTGCGGACATAATATTTATAGGGGCAGTCTCTCAAAGCCTTATAGGCACTTGGACTCATGGATAGTGGCAAAGGTAAATTTTGATCTAGTGATGCAACTGCCTTTTGTAGTGGTCTTGCTTTTCCACCATAAGAGTCAGGCTTAGCAATGACTGCTTTCCAATGGGGCAATTGCGTCTGCAAACGCTGTATCCATGCTGATGGCCTTAACGGCTCGCCACTCTTACTCTTACTTTGCCAGAGCAAATCAACGCTTGGGTAAGAAACCAATAGTTGCGAGAAATCACGTGCTTGCTGAATAAACTGAGCATTGATAGTAGATGTTTTTAGTAGGCGATTGAGTGCATCTGAGAAAAATAAGGGCGGCTCGGAAAATGCGGGTAATTGCTGCTCATCGCAACCCACTACCACTACGGCATCAAATTGACGAAGACGTGTTGAGCTGAGCGGCAAAATACTCAAGTTTGCTTGTGCTTCTTTGCCAGCTTCTTCGTATGAGGCCTCCTCTAGAACGGATTTAATCAAACTAATCCACTCCGGTAGACGCATCGCAACGTTTTGATAATTGCTAGAGCGCAAATCAAAGGTATTAATTACCTCCAATAATTGCTTGCCTGCAGCATCCTTTTCTAAAGCGAGAGCCATTCCAGAATCTTGCAAATTTTGTTGCAAGAGTCCATACGCGTTTGAACAATTGAGATCTAACTCTTGCCAGGCGTAGTGCCGTTCTCTCACAAACTGCAACAGTTTTAATAAGGCCTCATTGGGGGCAGCCTCATGAGTGGCTGCATAGTCATTAGCCCGCTCAATGGCCATATAAAACGTTTCCCAGCCTGACTTTGCCTGGCTAGCAATCAAGATATCTTCAAGTTGCGCCAGTAATCCAATGCAAACCTCAGGAGGCTTTTCAACACATGCAGGAATATCTAAAAATGGATTTTGCAAAAATTCTAATAAGCTACTAGCCGTTGGTCCTTCCTTGGGAGCGCGAATGAGCTCTAGCCAACTATTGATCGCTGCTGCCGCCCTTGTGGTGTCAATCTTCCAACCAGTTTCATCACGAATATTTAAGGCTGGGCCTAAGCGCGCCAACAATGCTCTTACCCGTCTTGCCGCTAGACGATCTTGCGCTACTAAAGCAATATTTGTTTTACCTGCAATTAAATATGACTCAATCGATTTAGTTGCAGCCCAGGCTAACTCTTCAAAACGTCTTGCTGAAATTAAACGCCAATCTTGATAACGTGCCACCTGGATATTGCCGCTCAGTTGCTGCTCTTGCTCTATATTGAGCTCAATGAATTCTCCTGTAATGCTTTCTCCTACAAGAGCCTCAGACCATAAAGCAACTGTCTGCCAATCTAATGCAGCCTCTATCACGGGAGCGTATTGTGCATAGTCATTTAAGTACTTACCCATGACCTCTTTATCAATAGGCTTGGCATCTGCAGTCTGAACCCAGATCAAGGGGCGAGCCTGATGCTGATTGACTTTTGCTAAATCTAAGTGGGCAGCCATCGCCAAATGTTTACGAATGACTGGATCACCAATGTTTGTTAGGTAACGCCAGAAAGTTAAGAGCACTGCAGACTCTTCATCGACCACCTTGCGTGAGAGTCCTACATAAGCTTTTGCAATCGCTTGATCTAAAACAAGCTCTACTTTTTTCAGCCAGGTTTCGGTATCGAGTGTATGGGTTTGTAGCAAGTCATTTAACTCACTTTGCAATTGCGGGACAACCACTTCTGATAATGAGTCACACGCATCGATGACGGCTTGCGCTAATCCCCATGCCCCTGCTTCGCTCTCTGCCTTAAACCAGCTTTGCAACACTCTGTGTTTACGCAAATTGACAAAGACCGATAACCATCTTTCTAAATCCGTTTGCTTTTTTGGAAACTTCCATGCGCCTGGAGCTACCTCCAACCAATCAGCAAAACTAATGACTTGCGGCAAAAAGGCAATTTTATCGGGCAGATCCTTTGGTCGGTTTTGCTCTAAGGCTGCCCTCACTCCAATAAGTGGTCCAGCAGTACTAAGGACTACTAAGGGGCGTTTTTGGGTTTGTTTTGCACAAGCCCAAATACCTTTTGCTAATTCGGTAAGCGCTTGGGTATTGGGCGTAATTGCCCAAGCCTGGGGCTGCTTTTGCTTTGAAATGGTTGGAAATGGGTGAAGCATTACAGGGGCTGTTAGATTGGTGTTTTAGGGCTTATTTGGAAAATTCGGCAGAATGTTTGGCTTATTGCTAATATAAGCTTTGTAACGCCACAATTAAATAACTCGCTAAATAAGTCTAAATAAGGAATTTTCATGAGTGCCGGTATTAAATACGTAACTGACGCCTCTTTCGAACAAGACGTCCTCAAGTCTGACAAACCTGTTCTCCTCGATTTCTGGGCTGAATGGTGCGGTCCTTGCAAAATGATCGGCCCAATCCTGGAAGAGCTTTCCGGTGAGTATGGCGACAAGTTGCAAATCGCAAAAATGAACGTGGATGAGAACCAAGGTGTTCCAGCCCAATTCAATATTCGCGGCATTCCGACCTTAATCCTATTCAAAAATGGCACTGTGGCTGCTCAAAAAGTAGGCGCTTTGGCCAAATCCCAGTTATCTGCCTTTATTGACAGCAATATCTAAGGATCCCATCCCACAGGTTCACGAGTTGAGCCTGTGGTTTTTACCTGCTTCCCCTACTTGCCAGACCCGTTTTTTAGTGTAGTATTGCGTTTAACAGTAGTACAGCGCCTCGCTCTTTTAAAGCAGAGCGTTCATTTCCAGCAATTACCTCCCCCATCTTTTAAGTAAATCTCCCAAATTCTGATTTTCCACATCTGCTTGATTTCCATCGGCGCAGCGACACCCCAAAACCAATTGATCTAATCCCTTTTTTCTTTATCAACACCAGAGAACCACATGCAATTAACTGAACTCAAAGTCCTCCACGTATCCGCCCTGCTTGAAATGGCAGCTAGTTTGGAGATTGAAAATACGCAACGGATGCGCAAACAAGAATTGATGTTTGCCATTCTGAAGAAGCGCGCTAAAGCCGGTGAAATGGTATTTGGCGACGGTACTTTAGAGGTGTTGCCAGATGGCTTTGGTTTCTTGCGCTCTCCTGAAGCCTCTTACATGGCTTCACCAGATGATATTTATATTTCCCCTGCACAGATTCGCCGCTTTAACCTTCACACTGGTGACAGTGTGGAAGGTGAAGTGCGTACACCAAAAGATGGTGAGCGTTACTTTGCATTAGTCAAAGTCGACAAGATCAACGGTTTGGCTCCAGAGGCCCTCAAGAACCGCATCATGTTTGAGAACTTAACCCCACTGCACCCAAATCGCACGATTTTGTTAGAGCGAGATATCAAGGCAGAAGAAAATTTAACCGGCCGAATCATCGATATGATTTCGCCGATTGGCTTTGGTCAACGCGGTTTGATTGTGTCTTCGCCTAAATCCGGCAAGACAGTGATGATGCAGCATATCGCTCATGCTATCTCCGCCAATAACCCTGATGCAATCTTGATTGTTCTTTTGGTTGATGAGCGTCCCGAAGAAGTAACCGAGATGCAGCGCTCCGTTCGCGGTGAAGTGGTTGCCTCTACTTTTGATGAGCCAGCAGTGCGTCACGTTCAAGTTGCCGAGATGGT
>Ga0114979_10002029_pt1 | contig 13667 bp, 11 predicted proteins | sample S_140625_EF_Meta_FD_87315 | JGI IMG/M metagenome (GOLD analysis project Ga0114979, IMG submission 87315) | Freshwater microbial communities from Lake Simoncouche, Canada to study carbon cycling - S_140625_EF_MetaG | ecosystem: Environmental > Aquatic > Freshwater > Lake | place: Lake... | reverse complement strand
CGGTTTGTTCTTTTTCCTTATAATGAATTAGTAATTCATTTAATGTTGGTGGGTGTCTATTTGGTTGTGCTATATTTTTTGCTATAATTTCTGCTATATTTTCTGCTATATTAGTATTTATTAATTTATCTAACGCTGTTTGAATTACAAAATACCATAACAACATCTCATATTTTTTTCTTATAATATCTTCATCGTAGAACATTATCAGCACATCTAATGTTTTAATCTGTAAAGAAAATGCAAAATCATATGCTTTAAAAAACATTTCTTCCGAATCAATTGTTGCTATAGAAGGTAGAATATATTCATTAAAATCTGAGATAGGACCAGCTCCACCTATAATTTTATTAAAAAATTGCAGTTTTTTGTTGGTCTTTTTTTTCATTTTTTTTGAGTATAATTTACGAGTTAACTTAGTTAAATAGTTGTGCTTTTTATTTAAATTTCTATTTTTTCTTTTTTGTTTTTGTTTTGTTTTTCGCATTTATTTTATATATTAAATATATATATTATTATATATTATTTTTAATATATAATGCCAACAAGACAAGCACCATCTAAAAGTGCAAATGACTTTTCAATAGGAACAAAGAAACGAGGCAATGATGGCAATATATGGATAATAATACAAACAAAAACCAGCAAGAGGTGGTCTAAAGTAAATAAAACAAAAAAGACAAACAATCAAGGAAACAATCAGACAAAAAAAGCAAAAAAAAACGACATCACATCAGATAAATTAAGACAATTATTAAAAAAATATAATGCATCATTTAGTGGTTCGAAAGAAACCATGGCTCAAGGTTTATTTAGATTGCGCCATGCAACTATTGAAACCTCTGATTTAGAAGTAATTTATAATTTATTAGATAAAGCCCAACAAAAAAAAGCAACACAACTCATAGAACATAGAACTAGAAAACCAATTACTAATTATAGGGGAATGTATGAACCATTAAAAAAACCAATAAGTTCAATGACACGAGAAGAGTTAATAAAAAATTTACAAAAATTTAGAGACAGTTGGGAAAAAATTACTACGCGAGATCAAGATTTATCAGATGAACGTTTAAATAGTGAACCAACACAAAGACTACGTAATCAAATTAAATTTTATTATAGTGATGATGCAAAACTGTTAGCCGAAGAATGGTTACGTAATTACGTATAATTTTCTGAATTTTATGTAAATAAAATTGAAATCTATTTATTACACTTTGTATAGTTTATACTAAATAATAATTAATACAATGCCACCTCTTATACTCTCTCTTGATGGAAATATTGGTTCTGGCAAATCAAGTGTTATGCGTTATTTGGAAAAAAACCTTGCTAATTATTGCGCTTCAAAAGGCAATACTTGTAAAATCTGCTTTTTGCAAGAACCAGTTTCTAGTTGGGAATCAATTGGAGATGCAAACGGAAAAAGTATTATTACGCACTTTTATGAAAATAATGAGCGCTACAGTTTTGCGTTTCAAGTAATGGCATATACTAGTCGTTTGTCTTTATTAAAGGAAGCACTAAAAGAAGGTTATGACATTATTATTAGTGAGCGCTCCGTTTATACAGACAAATTTGTATTTGCAAAAAGTCTATATGAGGCTAACAAAATGAGTCTTATTGAGTATATAATTTATTTAAATTTGTTTAAAGAGTTTCAAACTATTTTTCAAGATTTAAAAATTGTTTATATTAGAACATCTCCTGAGATTTGCAATTTGCGCGTGCAACAGCGGGGTCGTCTGGGAGAAACTATACCTATTGAATATTTAAAAGATTGTCATCATTATCATGATGTATGGTTAAATAACCAAGAAGCAATTGAACAAGGGTTAGTATTAGTCATTAATGGAAATGAAGAAACAAATACAAGCCAATTTATAGACAATAATTTTTATGACGAAGTAACAAGAAAAGTGTATGATTTTATTACACTATAAATTAATATAAACTGTTATATTCAATATTTTTTTTATTATATTTTAATTTATAATAATTCAATATTTTTTTTATTATATTTTAATTTATAATAGTTTACTATATTATAAATGCCATCTCAATTAAGTTTAGCAAATTTTTCTAGAAAATTAGCGTCATTGTTTAGACAAAAACGCTCTAACAGTAATAGTAGTAAAAAAAATAAAAGTGCTACTAAAATTCAGAGAACTTATAGAGCACATGCTACGCGGCGAAAATTAGAAGCAAAAAAACTCGAAACACAAGCTGAGCATCTTTTTTGTAAAAGTAGAGCTGCTAGAGCAAAGGCTGCAAAACGCCTCGACGACATGGCTCGCGATGTTGATGAAGAAGGAATTGATATTATGGTCTATCATTTATGGCGCGACCTAAACAACAAGGAACATGCAAAGTGGATTGCCAAGGCAAAAAAAAAGTTGACACAACAAAACAAAAACGCAACAATTAATCCTGTATCTGAATAGTTAATGGGTTATTATTTAGCATAAAATAAATAAAGAATAAAATATTATGCTGTATTATAAATGCCATCACCCCCAAATTCTTCTGGTAGATTATCTACATTTAATGCCTCAAGAACACTAATGGATTCATTTAATGCGTCACCGTTATCATTATTTACTAAAAGTAAAAAAAATAGAGTTGCTACCAAAATTCAATCAACTTTTAGAGGACGTAGAACGCGACGACAATTTACAGCCAAAAAACAACAAACACTAACACACAAACAAATAGAAGATGAAGCAGAGCGTCTCTTTGGCAAAGCTAATAAATCAAAGGCAAAACAAGCTATTATAGATATGGGGCGCGACGTAGACCAAGAACGTATTGAATATATGATTGGTGAATTGTTTATTGACCTAAAAAGAGATAACCCCAAGAAATACGTATGGTGGATAGAAAAAGCTAAAAAAAAGTTGTCAAAGTAAACAAGTTAGCAAAGTATTAGATTTTGAATTTTTTTTATTATAAAATGTTATTTAGCATAATTTTGTAATTTTATAATTTTATAATTTTGTAATTTTATAATATTATGCTATATTATAAATGCCATCACCTCCAAATTTTGGAAGACTACCCACATTTAATGCCTCAAGAACATTACTGGATTCGTTTAATGCGTCACCGTTATCACTAAATAGCAAACGAAAAAAAAATAGAGTTGCTACCAAAATACAAGCATTATTTAGAGGACACAATACAAGACGGAAAGTCAAAGCCTCAAAGAAAAAAAGACAGTCCCGCATTCGAAGAGCATTATCAAAACTAGATGCCCCCATGTTAGATTTTGGAAGACTATTGTCGTCTAGTGGTCGCACACTACGTAGCAATCGTAAATACTAATTATACACTTAATTATTAGTAACATTACGTTTTTTATTCCTCATTTTTGTCATATAACTTAACGTACTAAGTAATTCTTGCTTATTATCTGATATTAAAAATTCATTAGACTTTGTAATTAGTCTAATATTTCTATATTTAGAATTACTCCAAATACGCTCTAATGTAAAATTATCATCTTTACATACAAATGTTGTTCTTTCTTCGCCACTAGTCATAAATTTAGTATAAGCGTCTTGTTGTTCTGGATTAGCTTCATAAACAATTGGAATAGTAGAGTTAATAGTGTGCATTTGAGATGTAATATATACTTCAGTCATCATTAAATATTATATATTATTTATTATAATATAAAATATTTTTATCAATTTTTTCTATACATAAATGCTATTAACTAATGCTAATTAGCAATAGTATTTAAAAAATTACTTTTTTAGACTTTATGCTTATTTTAACTTATCTTCTTTTTCTTTGTCTTGTATGTTTTCTTTGTCTTGTATGTTTTCTTTGTCTTGTATGTTTTTTTTGTCTTGTATGTTTTCTTTGTCTTGTTTGTCTTGTTTGTTTTCTTTGTCTTGTTTGTCTTCTTTTTTTACCACGTCCCGAGCTATGTCCGTCCGCAATGTCCCATTTTGAATGCAACGCTGTATCACTTACTTGTTCCTTTTTTTTTTGATTTGCAGCAAGTCCACGTGCAAGCAGATTTGTTAAAGCAGGCCAGGAATCTGTACCAATTAGATTTATCAATACTTTTTTTAAATCTGCAATTGAAGCTTTATAATCCTCTTCTATAATTTCGTGGCTTGTTTTAAGTATTTTAATTTTGTTTGAAGCTTCTCTCTCTACATCCTCGTGTTTTTTAATAGCTTTCTGTAAAACTGATAGCGTGCGAGGTTCAACGTGCTGCTTTGGTGGTTCAACATGCTGCTTTGGTACATGGCCGTCCGCAGTGTCCCATTTTGCAAACAACATGTTGTTACTTACTTGTTTCGTTTTTTGTTCCGTTTTTTGTTGACTTGCATCAACAATGGTTTTAGTTGTTTTAGACTTGGACGGAGTAACTAGTTCTTCTAATTCTGCAAGTGTCGAATCCCTACGCTGTTCCAGTATTCTTAGTTCGTTATTTGCTTGTAGTTGTGCTGCAGTTGATGAAACAACTGCCCGTTGTTTGTCCTTTGTTGCATTGTATTGTGTTTGTAAAGTTTTAAAGTTTGCAGGATACTCATTATTATAAATTAGTTCTGCATTTTTAATTATCTTTTCTACAGCTTCAAGTATTTCCCATTCTTTTTTATTTGTTATTGTTGCCATAATTGCTATATAATAATATATAATATTATTTTTACTAAATATTATTATATAATAATATATAATATTATTTTTACTAAATATTATGTAACTTTATATATTAATAAATAGTATTACGCAAAAAGCATTTTTTTAAATAAAAGTAAAAGTAAAAAATTAACGAATTAATGTAATTTTGATGATTGTGTTAATTAGTGTGGAGCTGTTTACGAATAAAATATTTTGTATTATTATGTATAATAATAGTATAATACATAATAACGCAAAAAAACACAAATATACATTTATTATGTTACATCCTATGTTTTCAGATTCTACATATTTTAATGACTATATAGACTATTTTAAAAAATGTAATAGTGCTTTAACTAACTCTATTAAATTTGTTTTACCAGAATCTCCTTTAATGGACATAGATTATCCAAACAACAAACAAGTCAATGTTAAGTCATGGTATAATTATTATACTTGTTACAATAACGTACCTAAATTGGATAAAATAAACACACAAGACTTTATTAGTCAAACAAACAAAATAATAACTATTATAAACGAAGAAGCTGCTATTTTAAAAAGTTATAAAAAGTTGTTTATAATAGGAGTTTCACAAGGCGGAACATTATTATTTAATATATTAAAGTTTTTACCACATACATTAGGCGGAATATTTTGTATTAAATCACTTTATATGTATAAATATATAAATTTAAATACGCATAGTAGTGTTCCTCTTTTTTTTTATAGTGGAAATAAAGACACGATTTATAATTTAGAATTTCAACAAAAATGTGCTAAATTATTAGAGCATTATTATGTTATTAAATGGACTATTATTGACAACTTGGATCATCATACTAAGATACAAGAAGAATATGATTTTATATTTAGAAACTTTATAGTATTAACAAAAACATAAAAATAACAATAATTCAAAAATTAACAAATATGTAAATATGTTTTTGCAATACTTATTATATTAACTAATTATAATAAGTATGTCATGTAAAAAATTAATGTGTAAGCACAAATTAAATGATAAATCAATAACTATGAAATGGTTTAAGAAAAATCACCCTGATAAAGGTGGTACAATACCGAAAGACGATTTTAACACAATTTTAGAGTGTTATAAAGCTAATAGTTTTTGTGAAAGCAGCAATAAAACAAGTAAAACAAGTAAAGCAAATCAAGCAAATAATAATACCACTCATTCATTAAAGGTAACCAAAAAGAATCGAGCAAAAATTTTTAGATGTATGCGTAAAATAGCTAATTTTAGCAAAATAGCAAATCATCATAAATTTGACAAATCGGTTTTTGACCCGCAACAATATAATAAAGACATTAATGATGCTTCACCAAAAATGCTTCAATTATTAAATACACTATTGGCATTAGATAGCCAAGACCAAAAAAATCACGGCCAAAAGTTTAAACATTTTATATTTTCCGATGTTAAAGATGGGGGTGCTGGTGCAAAAATTATTGCATCTGCATTAGCAGCAAATGGCTATACTAATGTAATTAGTGCTAAGAAAATTCCATCACAATTAGCACCCAAACTCTATTTAAATATAGCAAATTCAAATTATAATAATTTTGCCTTATTATCGTCAAATACAATTTATGGAACCACTTTTAACGAAAAAATAAAGAAAGAGTTGTTAAAAACATATAATGAACGTCCAAATAATATACATGGAAAAAATATAAGGTTAATAATATTAGATAGCGGATTTAAAGAGGGAATAGATTTGTTTGATGTAAAATACGTTCATATTTTTGAACCGTCACTAACAATTGCTGATTTAAAACAAACAATTGGACGTGCAACAAGAACATGTGGACAAAAAGGTTTAGAGTTTCAAGACAATATTGGTTGGCCTTTATATGTATATAATTATTATTTAACAGTTCCCGAACTAATGAGTAATACACTATATACTAGCAAATTTATGATGGAAAACTATATTAAAAATGCTAATGAAAAAGATGAAGATGTTTTATTATTTAAAGATATAGAAAAATATAATGATGCAACAATGAATTATAGCGAATTTGATAAGGCTATGAATAAATTATCAGAACAATTATATAATTTAGCACCAGTATTTGCTGTTGATTATGAGTTGACAAAAAATTTACATGCTTTTCCGGATTTGAATAGTGAATTTATGGAAGACAAATTATTTTTAATGGGTGGAGCAAAATCAAGAAATCAGAATATGCAGTCTAAGTTTTTTAAAATAGACAATATAAAATGTTTAGGAAAATGCGGTAAAAAAGCAACGTATGATATTCCTGTAAGTGTTAGTTTTATGAAATATGTGTATACTAAATATAAACATCCGGAAAACTTATTAAAATATAATAAATTGGGTAGACGCACCTTTTTCTGTAATTATCTTAAAGATAGTACCAACAATTTTTGCAGCCAATTAAATACTGAATGGAGTCTGCGCTATACGAAAATACCATCAATTATAGAACACGCTAAAAATAAAAAAGATGTAAAATCAGACTTAGATAGTTTAGAACTTACATTTGATGAAGACCTTTATAATAAGTCAGATGAGGCTAGTAAAACAAATTATCCAATTCTTTTATATAGTGGAGAGAAAAACAATGCAATTGTTAGCGTAAGTCCTAACTCAATTATAGGCTCACCATCAAACACACGTTCAAACACACGTTCAAGTATAAGCCCAACTTCAAGTGTACAATCAAATACAGGTGTAATACAAATCAATAACCCATTAAAAAAGTTTGATTTTATTAATATGAGAGATTATATTAAAAATGCGTATGCGCATAAAGATTTTAAATGGGAAAAAATGGAAATAAAAAACAATTGCATAGCTAATCCTAATGCTCAAGCAAATATTATCTCTCTTAATCCTACACAAAAATTTATAACGCATTATTTTACTCCGTCTTCTCCATTTAAAGGACTGCTATTATGGCATTCAGTTGGAACAGGTAAAACATGTACAGGTATAGCAACTGCAACAAGCAGTTTTGATAGTGATGATTATAGCATATTATGGGTTACAAGAACAACTCTTAAAAGCGATGTATGGAAAAATATGTTTGACCAAGTATGTCATTTAGTAATATTAGATAAAATTAATAAAGGTCTAATTATGCCAGATGATATTGCCAAACGAAAACAATTATTATCAAAAAATTGGCTTGAACCCATGTCTTATAAACAATTCAGTAATTTGTTAGCTAAGAAAAATAAAATATATAATATATTACTTGAACGCAACGGTAAAGAAGACATATTAAAAAAGACACTTATCATAATTGATGAAGCACATAAATTATATGGCGGCGATTTAAAAGCTAGTGAACGACCAAATACAACAATTATGGAACAGTTAATAAGAACCAGCTATAATGTTTCAAAAAATGAATCGTGTAAGCTACTATTAATGACCGCAACTCCTTTTACAAATAGCCCATTAGAACTATTTTCATTAACCAACTTATTTATGACACATGATTCGGATAAAATCACTACACACAAAGAAGAATTTAAACAACAATTTATGAATTCACATAATGTATTAAGTGAAAAAGGCGTAAAGCACATTGCCAATAAACTATCAGGATATATTAGTTATTTAAATAGAGAAAAAGACCCAACCCAATTTGCTCAGCCTATTATGATTCATGTTCCAATATTAATGAGAAGTGTTGAAAATGAAGATTTGAGAGATGCACTATATTTACAATCAAAAATTAGCACCGTTTCAAAAGAAGCAGAAGCGCTTATTGAATCTCTCAAAACTAAAATTAAAACTATGAAAACTGACTATAAGCAACAAAAACAACAATATAAAGACACAAAAGCCACTTTATCCAAAGAAGAAGCGTCAGCTTTTAATGATGCATTAAATAGTCTATTAGAAAACATTAAAGACTTAGAAGAAGAGTTACATACAACAAAATCAGATAGTCAAGCCGAAAAAGATAAAATAAAAGAACTTAAAGAAAAAATTAAAATTGTCAAAAATTCTCTCATTCAAGAATATATATTATATACAAATTGTAAGCATTTGCATTATAAAAATAATAAAACCCAAAAAGTTAATACAAATACTATAAAATAATAATAAAATAATAATAAAATAATAATAAAAATTTAACAATATAAGCTTGTTTATACATCAACACACATTGGTATTATTAAGGGAATAATATAGCTATTATTTACAATTTTAAATTTTTCATCTCTTATTTGTTTAGTTATTTTCCATCGCTTATTTCTATAAGAATTTATATTTTTTTTTGCTTCATTGTATAAAGCAGGTGTGTCTTTGAGTGATTGTTTCAATTCTCTCAATTTTAAATTTTCATTTTTATAATTTTCTTCTAATACTTTAATTTTATTAAACTGTTTACGTAGCTCAAGACACCGTTTATTAGTATCGTATTTTTTTGAAAATACACATTTTTTTATATCAATTAGTGTTTGTGTTTTATACTTTAAACTATAATATCTGTTAGTAAATCGGTCTGTAATATCAATGCTTTTATTATTAACACCTTTATTTCCACAATACGGACAACGCGGATCGCCGTTTCTAAACCAACTAATTAAACAATTAGTATGGTATCTATGATTGCATTCTGGTAAAGTATAACATTGTGTACATTCCAACTCTTCCCTACATATCATACATTCTTCGCTTACTGGTGCAGGAATGTTGAGAATATTTAAAGCATTATGTGAGGTTACATTAAGAATGCTTAACGCTTGCGTTAAATTATTTAAATTGGTCATGTTATAATAGTATTTAAAATAACTTTTAAATAATATTTGAATATAAATTACTTTTTCAACATAAACTTTAACATACATGCATATTAAATTTACCCGCTACACATTAAACAATCAGCTACTTTTAATTTATCTTCATCTTCTTTCTCTCCATCTTTTTCTTTATCATCATTACTAATTTGTTTTTTACTTTCAGGTTCAATCGTAAATTGTTGAGCTTGATGTTTGGCTTTTCGGCGTAAATAATAAATTCCAGTTTTTAATCCCGCTTTCCAACTATAAAAATGCATATTTGTAAGTATTTTAGAATCAGGGTCTTCCACCCATAAGTTTAAACTTTGAGATTGACAAATATATACCCCTCTATCACGCGCCATATTAATAATTTCTTTCATCGACATTTCCCATACCGTTTTATATTTGTCTTTTACCTCTTGTGACAACACTTGAATATGGCTAACAGACCCCTTATTTGCAATAATACTATTTTTCATTTCTTCATTCCATAAGCCAAGCTTTAATAAATCTTCCACTAAATATTTATTTACTAATATAAAATCGCCTGCCAATGTTTTTCTACTATATATATTACTTGTGATTGGTTCAAAACACTCGTTATTTCCTAAAATTTGACTGGTACTTGCTGTTGGCATAGGCGCAACTAATAAACTATTACGTATTCCGTATTCCATAATATTAGTTTTTAATGTAGTCCAATCATAGCGCCCTTCTAATGGCCTAACATTCCATAAATCAAATTGAAATTGCCCCCTACTTATTGGAGAACCAACAAACGAACTATATGCCCCTAAATATTTGTCATTTGGATTATTTGTTCCTGTTCCTGTTCCTAGTTTGTCAAATTCGGCTTTAATTGGCTTACACGAATCAAGTAATTCTAAAATATTACTAGACTCTACACTATTGTTAATGTTAATATTGTAATCTCGGCACTCTTCACAATCCGTAGTAAAAGACCAATTTCCACATTTATAATAGTCATGTAATTTTAACATAGATTGGTAACGTTCTTTTGAAATTAACACGCTCTTTTCTAGAGCCGCGTAATAAATGGTTTCAAATATTTTAATGTTAATTTCTTTTGCTTGGTCTGATGTAAATGCTAAATCCATCTTAAAAAACACATCTGCCAATCCTTGAATACCAATTCCAATTGGTCTGTGTTTAAAATTTGAACGCAGCGTTTTTGGTGTCGGATAATAATTAACGTCAATAACATTATTTAAATTGTTTACCAATACTTGGACAACCTGATACAATTTGTCATAATCAAATGTTTTATCGCTATTGACAAACATAGGTAGTCCTAATGAACCCAAATTACATACAGCTGTTTCTTTTGAGTCAGAATATTCTATAATTTCGGTACATTGAGAAGTAATTAGTCCATTAAAAATACCAACATGTTTTAATGGTTCATTAAAACAATATGTTTTATCAGTTCGCTTATTATCTACTACATTCATAATATATATGTTATTATCTTCATAGGCAATAGAAGTTTCATAAACTAACAATTTACATTTTTCACTAGTTAATCCAAGTTTATTCAAAAATTGGACGTTTGAATAATTTATAGTAATAAAATTATTATAATGTTCAGTATAATTAACACTGAGATTTAGTCCACATGTTTGTAACATATATTTAATATTCATCATAAATTGTTTGCTACTATTATTAATAACAATTTTATTAAAGCAACTAATTCCAACACTATCTATATATCCAGAAAACCACATTATTTTTGAATCCAATGAATAATTGCTAGGAACAAACTGTCCTGCGCTATTAAACCCAATATTATAGGCATCTAATAGTATATTAGTGTTAGTAATAATTGGAAAAGTGGATTCAATAATAATCATTCCATTTTTTAAGTCTTGTGCTTCTACTGTTTTAGTTGTATTTAAGTGTTCATCTTTTACATAAAATTTATGATATTTAGTACAAGTTAATACACAACCATCACTAGTATGAACTTCTAGTAATTCACTAGACGCACTTGTTTGATAAATTGTTGTTTTACTGAAAGTTTCACCATTCCAAACTTCTACTTCTGTATCTTTTAATTCATCAATTCTTAAGTGTCCATTACGTGTTAAAATAAGTGTTTCTGGGGCAACACATAAATTAGAGCTTTTAATTGTTCCAAGGTTTTGCTGGTTTGACTTCTTATTTGCCGCATCTTTATAACAAATATAAGGATTTCCGGTTTCCATTTGCGAGTCTAAGATTTTAACCCATAAATCACGCGCCAAAATTTGTTTATTATAACGCTGTTCTGACTCATATTTTATATACAATTGATTATAATCATCACCATAACAATCACATAATCCAGGACATTTATCCGGACAAAATAAACTCCACATTTTATTGCCAATTACTCGTTCCATAAATAAGTCGCTAATCCATAGCCCGTAAAACAGGTCACGACACTTGCTTTCTTCTTCGCCATGGTTTTTCTTTAACTCTAAAAAGGCTTCAATGTCTGGGTGGTGTGGTTCTAAATAAATCGCAAAACTGCCATTTCGTTTCCCTCCTTGGTCTACATAGCGCGCTGTTTTATTAAAAACACCTAACATAGGAATTAATCCATTTGATGTACCATTTGTTCCTCTAATATATGACCCGTTTGCTCGAATGTTATGAACATGTAGTCCAATACCACCAGACCATTTTGAAATTTGTGCACACTCTTTTAATGTATTAAAAATTCCGTCAATTGAGTCGTCTTCAACTGCTAATAAAAAACACGAACTTAGTTGTGGTCGTGGTGTTCCCGCATTAAAAAGAGTTGGTGTGGCATGAATAAAATATTTTTGTGACATATAATCATACGTTTCTTTAACTTTTTCCATATTTGAACCATGAATTGTTAGTGCAGTCCTCATAAACATATGTTGCGGTCTTTCAACAATTACTTTGTTGCATCTCATCAAATAAGCTCGTTCCAGTGTTTTAAATCCAAAATAATCAAAAAAATGGTCACGCTCATAATTAATCATAGAATTAATAACATCTTTATGTGTTTCTACCAGTGTCATAATATCATTTGATATTAATCTAAAACTATTATTATTTACATCAATATAATCATATAATGTTTTTACTGTTTCATAATAACAAGATTTTGTATTTTTATGTAAATTTGATACAACAATAGCACTTGCTAATTTTCCATAATCAAGATGAATTGATGACATTGCAGCACATTGTTCAGCAGTTAATTCATCTATTTTAGTAGTTTGAATGTTATCATATAGTTGGTCAATTACTTTCATCGCTAACTGTGCATACATTACATTTTGTAAATTGAATGTTTTACCTAACGATTTAATGCGTTTTAATATTTTGTCAAATGATATGGTTTCCTTTTTTCCATTACGCTTAATTACATGCATATCAAAGTCTGAAACTTTATTATTATGTTTCATAATAGCTTATTAAAGTAACATAAATTAATTTTAAATAAAAATTATATATATTTAAAAAATATATATATTTAAAAAATATATATATTTAAAATTAATTTATGTAGTTTGTAGTTTGTACTTTGTACTTAATTAAAATTAATTAAACAACCATTGGCTGGAAAATCACTTATTAATTTATCATGTTCCCGTTTCAGTTTTTGCTTGCTAGTTAACCGTGTTTTGTAATCACCTGAATCACGCTCTACAACTAGATTATTCCAAAATATTTCTATATATGGCAAAGCATTTTTAAACCATAAATTGTTACGCAATACTAAAACACAACTCACAACCTCCAATTTCCAATATATATTTGAAACATATTTTTTTGTAGCGTTTTTAATAAGTTGCATAGCAATCCATATATTATATTCGTCACATGAAATATTATTTAATGTAAATGGTGGATATTCATAATATACTTCATTGTTATCATAAAACTGCATAATAAAACCACGATAAAATGGACAAGACACATCTTCTAAAAATTCTTGTTCATTTAAATATTCAGTAAATTTGGTTTCTAAAAAATCGCATTCATTCAAATCACATACTTCCATTTGCAGTTGCATCTGAATCCAATATTCCATTTTTGGAATACTGTCAATTTCTCGCGACACAACATTTTTAATTTCAATCATTCGTCCGTATAATTCGCTTGATTCATCGCAAACTATACCATCTGGAGAGGCTGCTATATAACTATATTTGCTATGTGGAATACAACCAAATTGACTTATTTT
>Ga0114979_10002027_pt1 | contig 13676 bp, 13 predicted proteins | sample S_140625_EF_Meta_FD_87315 | JGI IMG/M metagenome (GOLD analysis project Ga0114979, IMG submission 87315) | Freshwater microbial communities from Lake Simoncouche, Canada to study carbon cycling - S_140625_EF_MetaG | ecosystem: Environmental > Aquatic > Freshwater > Lake | place: Lake... | reverse complement strand
CACGTGCGTGATGCCTTGCGCTGCATCGTCCACCACCACGGCCAGTTGATACGCCCACAAACCATCGGCACGTTTTAAAACAAAGTCACCGACATCTTCTAAAACGTTTTGTGATTGAGGGCCTAGCCTTCTATCATGCCACTGCACTACAGGTGAGCCGCGCAAGATGCTCCATTGTTGGACATTGAAACGCCATGCGCGAGCGTGTTTGCCATTCAGTCCATGTCTGCACGTGCCTGGATAAACGGCGGCTTGATGCCGTTCCAAGCTCAAACCCAAAGTGGCTTGTTGTTCTTCAATTTCTTTGCGCGTGCAGCCGCAGGGGTAGACCAAGCCTTTGGCAATCAGTGCATCGAGTGCTTGTTGGTAGAGCGTGTTGCGACCCGATTGCAACACCACGTCGCCATCAGAGGTAAGTCCGCAAGCAAACAACTGCTGCAAGATTTTTTCTGTAGCACCCAAAATGCATCGTGGACCATCGACGTCTTCAATGCGCACAAGCCATTCACCTTGGAATGCACGTGCATCCAGCCAACTGGCCAACGCAGCCACCAAAGAGCCTGCGTGCAACTCACCCGTCGGGGAGGGCGCAAATCGTCCGCGAGTCATGCCAAATTAAAGGGCGTCGAGGGCCAGTTCTAAACCGGAAACGAACGCGTCTTCTACGCGGTGGCCAATGCACCAATCGCCGCACAAACCGATGCCTTGTTTTTTGCTCAGCATGTGGGTGGCACCCAAGGGTTGCAATGTTTTGGCATATCGCCAGCAATGTACTGAGGCATGGGCGGGCGTGGCGCGTATGCCCGTAATTTCAGAAAATGCTTTGATCAATTTGGCTTGAACGCGGTCGGGCGCATCCTCCAAATGCTCTTGCGACCATGCCGCACTGGCTTGCACGGTCCAGCGCTCGACCTGTTGGCGGCCTGGCTTGGAGGATTCACGCGCCAACCAAGCCACACGGTGGTGCACGCTTCGTGCGGCGTTCCACTGTGGACCCAGCGTGATCAGGCCCGGTTGCACGGCATTGGGAAAGGCTAACATGAGGGTCCAACTGGGCGCAACTTGCACTTCGTCCAACGCTTTGGCCTGTTCCATCTTGATTTTGGAGTTTCGCAACAAATCGATGGCTTGGTTGGAAGGGATGGCCAGCAGCACTTGGTCAAAACCACTGAACACCGATTGCGCACCTTCGGGTTCTTCGCTGTGCAGTTGCCAAAGTTCTGGGTGCAAGGTGTCGCGTTCAATTTTGAACACCTTGGATTCAAAGTGAATGGTGTCGTTTTGCACCAAGGGCTGCGCCCAAGCCTTCACCAAGGCATTCATGCCTGGCGTGGCCACCCAATGTTTGTCCTGCGTGTTGCGAGCCGCTTCAATGACTCGGCCCATGGCGTCGAGCACACGAACAGCGTTAGCGCTCCAAGGCTTGCAAATGTGGGGGGTGGTGGCCAGTGCTTGTGAAAAGCGCTGATCTCGGACCGTGAAATACTGTGCCCCATGGTCAAAACTGCCAAAGCTGGTGCTGCGAGTGGCCATGCGACCACTGGCACCTTTGCTTTTTTCAAACACCGTGACACGGTGCCCGGCTTGCATCAAAGTACGTGCACAGGCAATGCCCGCCATGCCGGCACCAATGACGGCAAAATTTTGAACACGTTTTGTCTGAGCGATTGTTTTGGTCATAGGGATACTCTACACGCGATGATGGGGTTGAAGCAATGCCTGTTTGGTTCTGTTTTGATTCAACTGAGCCAACCACCAAGCTAAAGCATGGCCAAGGTTTTGGCCATGGGGATTTCGCCAAGCAAATTCAAGGTGGCTGATTCGTTGCACACGACTGACTTTTTTGGCGACCAGTCGGCCACTGTCTAGGTAAGGCTTCGCCAAGCTCTCGGGTAAAAAACCACCTCCCAGCCCCCTGAGCTGTGCGTCCAATTTGGTCAGCATGTCGGGCACGGTGAGCACATCCTGCCCACCCAAGAGTCCAATGGTGACGCCCTCGCCACGAGGCACTGAATCGGCCACCGCCACCGCGCGGTGTTGTTGAAGCACGGCATCACTGAGGGGTTCGGCTGCTTGGGCCAAGGCATGATGCGGCGCCACGGCATACACAAAACGGACTTCACCCAATGTGTCGTGCAGTAACTCGGCGTGGCTGGAGGGTGTGATGAACACACCAATGGCCAAATCGGCTTGACCCGATTTGAGTGCGGCCAAGGTGCCAGACAGGGTTTCATATCGAATGCGCAAGCGGGTAGGTGGGTTCAGGGCCAAGAAGCCTTCGCAGAGTTCCATCATCACCGATCGGGAAATGATGCTGTCAACGGCCACTGTTAAAACCGACTCCCAACCCGTGGCCACGCGCTTGACCCGATTGGCCAGGGCATCGACGTCTAGCAGCATGCGTTGGGCTTCTCGAAGCAAGGCTTTGCCTGCCTCAGTGGGCTTGGCTTGACGGCTGCTGCGGTCAAACAGCAGCACATCAAGGGCGTCTTCAATTTGCCTCACCCTGTAAGTGAGTGCGCTGGGCACCAGGCCACGTTGTCTGGCTGCCGCGGCAAAACTGCCTGTTTCCTCAATGGACAGCAGCATGCTCAGGGCGTCGGGGGTGAGGAGATCGCGTGAAGTTGAGGACATTTTGAATTCGAATAATTTGAATGATAACGACAAATTTAGCTATTTAAATTGAATCGGTTGCAATATAAAGTTCAGTCACTCCAGGTTTCAAAACGAAAGGCACACAGTGATTCAAATTAGACGTTCCGCTGAACGTGGCTATGCCGACCATGGTTGGCTTAAATCGTTTCACAGTTTTTCATTTGCGGGTTACCACGATCCCGCCTTCATGGGCTGGGGCAATTTGCGAGTGATCAACGAAGACCGCATTGCCCCCGGCACAGGTTTTGGCACCCATGGCCACAAAGACATGGAAATCATCAGCTATGTGTTGTCGGGTAACTTGGCACACAAAGACAGCATGGGCAACGTCAAAGGCATTCCGCCCGGTGACATTCAACGCATGAGCGCCGGCAAGGGCGTGATGCACAGCGAGTTCAATCATGCTGAAGGACAAGCCACCCACTTTTTCCAAATTTGGATTGAACCCAACGTGCAGGGCATTGCGCCCAGCTACGAACAAAAAACGGTGCCTGCGGCCAGCAAGCGTGGTGCCTTGAAAGTGGTAGCTTCGCCTCAAGGTGAAGGGGATGCCGTCAAGATTTCTGCAGATGCCTCTTTGTACGCAGGTTTGCTGGACGGTGAAGAAAAAGCCTCACTGCCGTTGGACCCTGCGCGCAAAGCTTATGTGCACGTCATTCGCGGTGAGTTGCACGTGAACGGGCAAGCATTGAAGGGGGGCGACGCCGCCCTCATTCAAGCTGAATCGAATCTTGAACTGACCCACGGCAAAGAGGCCGAGGTTTTGGTTTTTGACTTGGCGTCTTGATTTTTTAAGTCGCTTTACTTTTTATTTTTTAGGAGAACTCTCATGGCTAAAACAGTCGTTATTTATCACTCAGGTTACGGTCACACACAGCGCGTGGCCCAATTTGTGGCTCAAGGCGCCAACGCCACGTTGATCACCATCGACGCCGACGGCAACATCACCGATGCCGATTGGGAAACTTTGGACGCCGCTGACGCCATCATCTTTGGCCCACCCACTTACATGGGCATGGCCTCTTGGCAGTTCAAGAAATTTGCCGACGCCACCTCCAAGCGTTGGTTCACCAGCGCCTGGAAAGACAAAGTAGCGGGTGGCTTCACCATCTCTGCCAGCCCCAGCGGTGACAAGCTGTCCACCATTCAATACTTCATCACCTTGGCCATGCAACAAGCCATGGTGTGGGTGGGTCAGCCTTCTTTGAACGACGGCACGATCAACCGCATTGGATCTAACTCAGGTGTGATGGCGCAAGTGGGTCCAACCAGCCCCGCAGAAGACATTCCACAAGGCGACTTGGACACAGCCAAGGCTTATGGCGAGCGCGTTGCTGCCGTGGCTGCTAAATTGCGTGCTTGATTTAACGAAGCCCATCAGGGGGCTTTACTGTTTCTAAAGAAACATCGACGGCGCGGCGCTCGTCAAACACGAAGCATCCGCCGTCGTAGTGAGAGCCATCGGTCTCTTCAAAATATTTCAAGATGCCGCCCTCTAGCTGGTAGGTGTAGGGCAGGCCATTTTGTTGCATGAAGATGGCCGCTTTTTCGCAGCGAATGCCACCGGTGCAAAAGCTGATGATGGTTTTGTCTTGCAGCTCTTCTTTGTGAGCCCGAAGTGCAGCCGGAAACTCCGTGAACTTGGTCAAACGCCAATCTATGGCGCCCCTGAAGGTGCCTTCGTCCACTTCGTAGTCGTTGCGGGTGTCCAAGGTCACCACAGGACGACCGTTGTCGTCAAAGCCTTGGTCTAGCCAGCGTTTGGCGGTGGCGGGGGTCACGGCGGGAGCCCGGCCTTCGGCGGGGCGAATGGTTGGATGGTTCCTGTCAATGATTTCGCCTTTGACCTTCACCAACATTTTTTGAAAGGGTGGCTCTTCAGACCAGCTCTCTTTGGGCCTCATGTCGGAAAACCGAGGATCTGTCTGGAGTTCCGCAACAAACTCTCTGACAGCCACCGCCGGCCCTGCCAAAAATAAATTAATGCCTTCCTCGGCCAGCAAGATCGTGCCTTTCAGGGCCCGCTGCAAGCACCGCTCTAGCAGCAAAGGCCGAAGTTCTTGCGCATCGGGCAGCAGCACAAACTTGTAACAGGAAATATTCAGAATTTTGTTCACCCCTGTATTGTAGAAAACATCCAAAGCAGCTTCTACAATGGGCTCATGTTTGTTCATTTGCGCCTTCACACCGAGTTTTCCATCGTCGATTCCACCTGTCGCATTGACGACGTGGTGCAGGCTGCTGCAGAAGATCAGCAGCCCGCTTTGGCCATCACCGATTTAAGCAATTTATTTGGCGCCATCAAGTTTTACAAGGCGGCACGCAGCAAAGGTGTGCAACCTATTTTGGGCGCTGAAATTTTCCTCGAAGGTGTCGGCCTAGACCCCTTGGCTTTGTCCCGAGTGATGTTGTTGGTGCAAAGCCCCCAAGGCTATTTGAACCTGTCTGAATTGCTGGCGCGCGCTTGGACGCAAAACATGGTGAAGTCCAATGCCGTCGTGAAGTTGGCTTGGCTGCAAGAATTGTCGGAAGGTTTGATCTTGTTATCGGGCGCCCAGGCCGGGCCCGTTGGGCAGGCTTTGGTCCAAGGCGATGCTTCTCGCGCGGCCGAAATCGCATTGCAGTTGGCGTCCATTTTTACGCACAGATTTTATTTGGAATTGCAGCGCGCTGGGCGGCCAGAAGACAATCCTCATGTGCTTGCTGCAGTCAAGCTCGCTTCGCGCTTGAGCTTGCCCGTGGTGGCCACGCATCCTGTTCAGTTTTTAACCCAAGACGATTACGAATCGCACGAAGCGAGGGTGTGTATATCTGAAGGCGAGATCTTGGGCAACCAGCGCCGTGTTCGCAAGTTCACACGCGACCAATACTTCAAGTCATCTGCCGAGATGCAATCTCTGTTTGCCGATGTGCCCAGTGCCTTGGCCAACGCTGTTGAAATTGCCAAGCGCTGCAATCTGTCTTTGGTGCTGGGCAAACCCCAGTTGCCCAATTACCCCACACCCCTGACCGATGGCAAGCCCATGCCCATCGAGGATTATTTCCGCTTGTTGTCGGTAGAAGGTTTGGAAGAGCGCTTGGTGCACTTGTACCCTGATGCTGCCAAGCGCGATGCAGAGCGCCCACGCTATTCAGAGCGTTTGGAATTTGAGATCAATACCATTCTGAAAATGGGGTTCCCCGGTTATTTTTTGATCGTGGGTGACTTCATCAATTGGGCCAAGAAAAACGGCTGTCCGGTGGGGCCAGGCCGAGGCTCGGGTGCCGGCTCATTGGTGGCTTATTCTTTGAAGATTACCGACCTCGATCCTCTGCAATTTAACTTGCTGTTTGAGCGATTCTTAAATCCAGAGCGGGTGTCCATGCCCGACTTTGACATTGACTTTTGCCAAGCCAATCGAGACCGCGTGATTGACTACGTGAAAGACAAATACGGCCGCGATGCCGTCAGTCAAATTGTCACCTTTGGCACCATGGCGGCGCGTGCGGCCATTCGGGACGTGGGGCGTGTGCTCGACATGAGTTACATGTTTTGCGACGGCATCAGCAAGCTCATTCCGAATAAACCCGGTCAGCACATCACCATTGACGGGGCCATCAAAGCCGAGCCTATTTTGGCCGAGCGTTTGGACAAAGAAGACGAAGTCAAAACCTTGCTGGCACTGGCGCAAAAACTCGAAGGCATGACCCGCAACGTGGGCATGCACGCTGGGGGTGTGCTGATTGCCCCTGGCAAGCTCACCGATTTTTGTCCCTTGTACCAACAACCCGGCAGTACGTCGGCCGTGAGTCAGTTTGACAAAGACGACGTGGAAGCTATTGGGCTTGTGAAGTTTGACTTTTTGGGCTTGGCCACACTGACCATTTTGGAGTTGGCACGCGAGATGATCGTGAAGCGCCACAAAGGGCAAGAGAATTTTGCCTTCGAGAATGTTGCACTTGACGATGTGGCCACCTACAAGCTGTTTGCGGATGGTCGCACCGAGTCGGTGTTTCAGTTTGAAAGTCGCGGCATGCAGGGCATGTTGAAAGACGCCAAGCCCACACGACTTGAAGATTTGATTGCGCTCAACGCTTTGTACCGTCCTGGCCCCATGGATTTGATACCCAGTTTTGTGGCGCGCAAGCACGGTCGTGAAGTGGTGGAGTATCCGCATCCCTTGGTCGAAAAAGTGCTGTCCGAAACCTACGGCATCATGGTTTACCAAGAGCAGGTGATGCAAACCGCTCAGGTATTGGGTGGCTACAGTTTGGGCGGCGCCGATTTGTTGCGCCGGGCCATGGGCAAGAAAAAAGCCGAGGAGATGGCCGAGCATCGCGCCATTTTCCGCAAGGGTGCTGGGGTCAATGGCTTGAGCGAAGAAAAAGCCGACGAAGTTTTTGACTTGATGGAGAAGTTTGCGGGTTACGGATTTAACAAATCACACGCCGCGGCTTATTCCTTGTTGGCTTACCACACGGGTTGGCTGAAGGTCCATTTCACGGCGGAATTTTTCTGTGCCAACATGACCATTGAAATGGACGACACCGACAAATTGAAGGTCTTGTTTGGCGATGCTCTGAAGTTTGGCATCAGCTTTGATCCGCCCGATGTCAATCGCGGCACGCACCGCTTTGAGCCGGTGTCAGACAAAGTCATTCGCTATGGTTTGGGCGCCATCAAGGGTACTGGCCAGCAAGCCATTGAGGCCATTGTGAAAGCGCGCGAGGAGGGCGGCCTCTTCACCAGCTTGTTTGATTTTTTGGTGCGCGTGGACCGCAGTCGCTTGAACAAACGCACCGTGGAGGCCTTGGTCAAGGCAGGTGCCTTTGATTCTTTGCAACGCAATCGCGCCGCCTTGGCTGCGTCCATTGACCGGGCCTTTGATTTCTCCACAGCCACAGCCGCCAATGCCAATCAGGGTGGCCTGTTTGACATGATGGGCGATGACGCCCATGGCTCTAGCACCCAAGAGCCCGAGTTGGTGGAGATGTTGCCTTGGGGTGTGAAAGAGCAACTCACCCAAGAAAAAACAGCCCTTGGGTTTTACTTGTCGGGTCATTTGTTTGATGCGGTTGAGCGCGAAGTTCGTCAGTTTGCCAATCGCAAAATTGATGATCTCATCGACAGCCGTGAGCCACAATTGTTGGCCGGTATCGTGAGCGATCTGCGCATCATCAATGGCCAAAGAGGCAAGCTGGCCATCTTTAAATTGGACGACAAGAGCGCCATGATGGAAGCCACGGCCGACGAGGCCATGATCAATGCCAATCGACACTTGCTGAAAGACGACGAACTGATCATTGTGATGGCCAAAATGCAGCCTGATCGTTTTTCGGGCGGGACGCGCTTGGTGGTTCAGCAGATGTGGGACTTGGCCTCGGCGCGCTGCCGGTTTGGCAAATTTCTGCGGGTCTCAATCAATGGCCGGGCCCCTGAGGTGGCGCGCTTGGTCAAAGACTTTCCGCCGCAGCGCGAAATGACTGAGCAGGGCGAATTGCTCAAAGGCTTGCCGGTTCGATTGAAGTTGGAACGCAAAGCAGGCTCTGTGTCGGCCTGCGCCGAATTGTTGCTGGGTGATCAAGCCAAATTTTTCCCCAGCGACGCGGCCCTTGCAAGCTGGATGGCCCAAGCCGATCAAGGCAAGGCTGAAATCGTCTATTGAATGACCCCAATTAATCTTTCGGGCGAAAGCTGATCTCTAAAACGGGGGGGACACGGCCATCTTCGTCTCGCGGCAGGATGGCTGTTTTGTCGATGGCTTTGAGAACGGCTTCGTCCCACGATTTATTGCCGCTGCTGCTCAAAAGCTTGCGACTCAAAATAGTGCCATCCGGCGATGTTCGCACTTCTACTTCGGCCTTTGGATTGCCAGCGATGTCTTCGGTAAAGGTAATGTTGGGCTTGATGCGAGCACGAATACGGCCAGCGTAGCTTGCAGAAGGTCCGGACGACTTGAGTGCGCTGCCTTTGGCGTTCTCATCTCCCGATGCACCGGCCATGCCTTGCATGCGTTTTAAATTTTCATTGCGCAAAGCCTCTGCCCGCTTTTCCTCAGTGGCCAGCTTCTTGGCATCTTCTTTGGCCTTGGCTGCTGCAACTTCTTTCTTCAATGCCTCTTCTTTTTTCTTTTTCTCAAGCTCCTTGGCCTTTTCCTTTTCTTTCTCTTTGGCTAACTTTTCTTGTTCCAGTTTTTCTTTTTCAAGCTTCTTTTTCTTGTCTAATTCGGCCGTTTTTTTCTCTTCCAGTTTCTTCTTCTCTTTTTCTTTTTTCAAGGCAATGTCGGCCGCCTCTCGCTCTGTAGCCGCATTGAGCTTGGGCGATGCAGGCGCTATGGGCTTTGGTTCTGGCTTGGGCTCAACGGCCTTCACAGGCTCTGGCGGTTTAACCGGCTCTATCGGAGTGGGCTCAGGTTCATTGGCCGCAGGTGCAGCCTCAAGTGGCACGGCAGACCAAAGTTCTGCAGAGGCAGACATGTTGTTAGGCTCCGATTTCCAATGGACCCCCCAGGTGAGCGCCGCCAACAACAGCAAATGCATGAACAGTGCAAAAGACAAAGATCGGCCAATTCCGCCCGAAGGGGGTGGCGCAAACTCGTTGTGGCCAATGGCATTCATTTGAAGGGCTGATACCTTATGGCGCAAGCTGAACCGACAAGCCCACGCGTTGAATGCCGGCGCGCTGCAAGGTGTCCATCACCTTGACCACCGTTTCGTATTTCACATTCCGATCGGCGCTGATCACCACAGCCGTATTGGCTTGTCCTGTTTGCGCAGCGCGAACTTTGTCGGCCAAACTGTCTAAGTTAATTTTGGATGTTTTGCTGTCGTTCACCATTTCAAGGCTGTCGTCTTTTTGAACCACAATTTGAATCACTTGATCGGGCTGTTTGGCGGCTTTGCCCACACTGGGCAAGTCCACCACGCTGGGCGTGATCATGGGTGCCGTGACCATGAAAATGATGAGCAACACCAACATCACATCAATGAAGGGCACCATGTTGATTTCATTGATGGTGCGCCGTCCGCGGCCACGAGAGGAAACAGCTGGCATGTGTGTTCTCCCTGAATATCAATGACCCGAAGCCGATGAACCCGAGCCCGAAGCGCCCGCACCGGTGGAGCCGCCTAAACTTCTTTGCAAAATGTTGGAAAACTCTTCGATGAAGGTTTCCAGCTTGATGGCCACGCGGTCAATGTCGCGTGAAAAACGGTTGTAGGCCACCACGGCAGGGATGGCGGCAAACAAACCGATGGCTGTGGCCACCAGCGCTTCCGCAATACCGGGCGCCACAGTGGCCAGCGTCACTTGTTGCATGCTGGCCAAGCCTGTGAAGGCATGCATGATGCCCCACACGGTGCCAAACAAACCGACATAAGGGGACACAGAACCCACAGACGCTAAAAACGAAAGCTGGGCTTCGGCCATGTCCATCTCGCGCTGGAAACTGGCGCGCATGGCACGCCTAGCGCCGTCCAACAAGGTGCCGGGATCTGAAATGCGCCGCTCGCGGAGCTTTTGATATTCGCGCATACCACTGGCAAAAATACGTTCCATCGGCCCTGCCAATTTTGAATTTTGAACAGCGGCCGAAAACAAATCATTCAAGCTGGTGCCCGACCAAAACTGTTGTTCAAACTCTTCGTTCAAAGTTTGAATGCGTTTGATGGCGGTGAGCTTGCGCACAATGGCGGCCCAGCTTGAAATGGAAATGGCCATGAGAATGACCATGACAATCTGCACCACAAAGCTGGCGTTCAGAACAAGGTGAATGATGGACATGTCTTGATTCATTGCAGTGCTTCCAAAATGGCGGCCGGAATGCGGCCAGGTTTCATGCTGTGGCTGTCAACCCAGCCAATTCGAATCGTGCCCTCGGCCAAGAGCTTGCGATCGGCGCCAACCCCCCGCCAAGCCTGTTGAGTCAAGATCAAACTGGCCCTGCCAGCCTCCAAGGTTTGAGCCGTAACTTCTAACAGGTCATCCAGGCGGGCCGGTGCGTGGTATTTTGTTTGAGTTTCGCTGACCACAAACATGCCACCACTGTTTTCTTTGAGTTCGTGTTGCGCAATGCCCAAGGATCGCAACCACTCGGTGCGAGCTCGTTCAAAAAATTTGAGGTAGTTGGCGTAGAACACAATGCCACCAGCGTCGGTGTCTTCCCAATAAATTCGAACAGGGAAAATAAAGACGGGTTTCATGCGCGCGCGCGTCCTGCCTCACGGTCTGCCTGCACTTCATGTGGGCGCAGCTGCGGTGCCAAACCCTCAAGCACCGCATTGACATATTTGTGGCCATCGGTACCGCCAAATTCTTTGGCCAACTCGATGCACTCGTTCAGACTGACTCGCCAGGGCACATCGAGGCAGTGCTTCATTTCAAATACACCAATCCACATGACGGCTCGTTCAATGGGGGAAATTTCGGCCATGCTGCGATCAAGCAAGGGCACAATCAGTTGATCGAGGGAGACTGCCTGTTCGGCGCAACCATACAACAATGCGTCGTAATGGGCCGAATCGGCTTTGTGGAATCCAGACAAATCGCGCGTGAAAACATCAATGTCGGCAGCCTCATTTTTGCCGACCAACACCTGATAAAGCGCTTGCAATGCAAACTCTCGTGCGCGACTGCGAGCCGATTTGCTGGCCGATTTGCCCAGCTTGCGAACGGGTTTGCTGGGCTTCAGTAACGCTTCAATGCTTGCGGCTTTCTCAGGCTGCTCGCTCATGCCGATGCCTCGTCTTCCAGGTCGTCATCTTCAAAGCTCAAGTCTTCCATCAACATGGCCATCTCAACGGCCACACGGGCTGCATCGCGGCCTTTTTCGGTTTGCCTTGAAACGGCTTGTTCTAGGTTTTCAGTGGTGAGAATGGCATTGGCAATGGGCACGTTGTAATCAAGGGCAATGCGGCTGACGCCGGCGCCCGACTCATTGGCCACCAATTCAAAGTGGTAGGTTTCGCCGCGAATGATGCAACCCAGGGCAATCAGCGCATCGTACTCGCCACGCTCCGCCATGGCTTGCAATGCGATGGGTATTTCGAGCGCGCCCGGCACCAAGACATGGTCAATGTCGTGCACGCCCAAGTCTTCAAGCTCTTGAATGCAAGCCACCGCCAGCGCGTTGGTGATGCCTTCGTTAAAGCGTGCTTGCACGATGCCGATGTGCAGACCCGTGCCGTCTAATTCGTGATCAATGCCTTTGTCTGCGTCTTGCATGTTTATTCCTTTGGTATGTAACCCGTGACCTCAACGCCATATCCCGCCATGCTGGGCATGCGCCGGGGTTGGCCCATCAATTGCATTTTTTTAACGCCGCACTCACGCACGATCTGAATGCCCACACCGTAGGTGCGCAGGTCCATTTTGCTTTTGTTGGGCGCTTGGGCCGAACGGGCCCGACCTTCAAACTGTGCCAACAATTGGTCGGCGCTCTCGCCGCAGTTGAGCAACACCGCCACGCCTTGACCTTGTTTTTCGATGTAAGTCAAACTGTTTTCTAAGCTCCAGGAATGCATTCTTCGGCCCACTTCCAACACATCGAACACAGACAGCGGTTCGTGCACACGGACTGGAACGACCGAGTCGGCACTCCAAGTGCCTTTGACCAGGGCCAAGTGCAATGACTGGCTGGGTTTGTCTTTGAATGCATGCGCCGTAAATTCGCCGTAGGCGGTTTGCAGAACGCGTGTACCTACCTTTTCAACCAAGGACTCGGTGCGATTGCGATATTCGATGAGGTCGGCAATGGTGCCAATTTTGAGGTTGTGCTCGGCTGCAAAAATTTGCAGATCGGGCAAGCGCGCCATGGTGCCGTCGTCTTTCATGATTTCGCAAATCACAGAAGAAGGACTGCAGCCGGCCATGCTGCCCAAGTCGCAGCCTGCTTCTGTGTGGCCTGCACGCATCAGCACGCCGCCATCCACGGCTTGCAAGGGGAAGATGTGGCCGGGTTGGACCAAGTCTTTGGCTGAGGCTTGGGCGGCCACAGCGGTCTGTACAGTGAGTGCTCGGTCTGCTGCAGAAATACCCGTGGTCACGCCTTCGGCGGCTTCAATCGATACCGTGAATGCCGTGCTGTACACCGTGCCATTGCTGGCGGCCATCGGTGGCAAGTTCAAGTGTTCGCAGCGCTCTCGGGTGAGGGTGAGGCAAATCAGGCCACGACCAAAACGAGCCATGAAATTAATGGCATCGGCGGTGATGTGATCGGAGGCAATGAGCAAATCGCCTTCATTTTCTCGGTCTTCGTCGTCCACCATGATGACAATGCGACCCGCGCGCATGTCGGCCACGATGTCTTCGATGGGGGAAATTTGAACAGGTGTCAAGGGACGGCCAGAATTCGACGTCATGTTGTTGCTTTCAGGATAGCTTGCCAGCTTGAGGGGCTGAAGAAACGTTCAGGGCAGAGGCATCGTGATGGAGCATGCGCTCTACATAACGTGCAATCAAATCGATTTCCAAATTGACCGCGCTGCCATTTTGCAAAGTGCCCAGCGCCGTGTTTTCCACAGTGTGGGGGATGAGGTTGATGCTGAACTCGCAGCCATCTTTTAAATCGGCTACTTTGTTAACGGTGAGGCTCACACCGTTGACGGTGATGGAGCCTTTGTAGGCCAAGTACTTGCCCATGCCTGTCGGCGCTTGAACACGCAGTTCCCAACTCTCGCCCACTTGGGCAAAGTGAGTCACATGACCAATCCCATCAACGTGGCCCGACACAATGTGGCCGCCCAAGCGCTCGTGCGCGCGCAAGGCTTTTTCTAGGTTGACTTTGCCCAACATGTCGAGACCGCAGGTTTTGTCCAGAGACTCTGCCGAGATGTCGATGGTGAATTGATGCGCCGCCACATCGAAAGACGTGACCGTCATGCAAGCGCCGTTGATGGCAATGCTGTCACCCAAGCCGACGTCGTCCAGGTAGCCCGCGGGTACCTCGAGAGTGAGTCGCTTGCCATGGCTTAAAGAGCTGCCCAGGTCGTGGAGGGCGGCGATACGCCCCACGCCGGTGATGATTCCGGTAAACATGGCGCGT
>Ga0114979_10002026_pt1 | contig 13677 bp, 14 predicted proteins | sample S_140625_EF_Meta_FD_87315 | JGI IMG/M metagenome (GOLD analysis project Ga0114979, IMG submission 87315) | Freshwater microbial communities from Lake Simoncouche, Canada to study carbon cycling - S_140625_EF_MetaG | ecosystem: Environmental > Aquatic > Freshwater > Lake | place: Lake... | reverse complement strand
TTTTCCACCCTTGCCGCCGTCGGGTCCGGGCAGGCCCACATCGCCGGCGAACTTGCCGCCGTCGACCGGGATCGGCCGCTGCCAGGCGTCGAGCAGGATGCCCTGCAGGTTGGCCGGCGCATCGAAGACCAGAGGGCCGTCCTTGCCGAGATCCAGATAGCTCATCGCATAGATGACATCGGAGTTCGGCGTGGTGACCAGGGTCTTTGCGTCGAGCCGGCGCTTCCAGATCGGCAGCACGTTGTAGCCCGCGCCGAAGGTGGCCTCCGAGCCCACCTTCATGCCCAGTGTGTTGATCAGCGGCAAGGCCCAGAGGTAGGTCTGTGTGGCACGCTGGAACAACAGCTCGTCGGCGAGCGTGGCCTGACTCGCCTTGGTCGGCCGGTTCTCGGCAAATGGCGCATTGGCGAGCGCATCGAAACGAGGGTTGACCGTGGGCGGCGCGGCGTTCGCGGTTGCGCTGAATGCCGGCAGCAGACAAAACGCCGCGATGGCGACTGGAACGCGAAAGAATCTACTCAACAGCATTGGGCCTCCTGAACCAACGTCGATGGGGGATGTCTGCGGACCTTGAAACTGGTGCTCCGCGGACTCCGAAGGAGGCGGACTGACTCGCTGTTCATGGCGCCTCGCAGTGGTGCAATTTCGCGGTGGGCGACTGCGCCTGCGACCGACAGGCAAGACTGTGTACGGCAGGCGTCTATAGTGCAATACCTGGATAGCTATCGTTTTTATGCGATTTGGTTATATTCATCCTGTCGCCGACTCGGGAGATACATGGTGTCAATCGACCTTCGCCTGCTTCGCCATGCGCTGGCACTGGCGGAACACGGCAGCTTCAGCCGCGCCGCCGAGGCACTGGACATCGCACAGCCTTCGCTGAGTCGCGGCATCAAGGATCTTGAAGCGCATGTCGGGCTGTTACTGTTCAATCGCAGCCGGTCGGGTCACGAGCCGACCGATTTCGGTCGTGTATTTCTGCAGCACGCTGCCGACGTGCTGGCGAAGGTCGGCGATCTCGAGCGCGAGGTGGCGCTCGTCAAGGGGCTCGGAACAGGCGAACTCTCAGTGGGAATGGGCCCCTACGTGGCTGAAGTGCTCGGGCCGATCTGCGCCGCGCGATTTGCCGCCGAGCATCCGGGTGTTCGACTGCGAACCATGATGAACGACCCAGCGGTGGTGGCCCGCTCTCTTCGCGCGCGGACGGTCGACCTCGCCATCGCCGAAGCCAGTGTCCTGGAGGACGATGACGCTTTCGAGGTCATCGCCGAGCTCACGCCCCTTGCCGGGTATGCCGTCGCGCGTGCCGGGCATCCGCTGGCCGGGAGGACGAATCTCAAGTTCGCTGAAGTGCTTGACTATCCTTTCGCTCAGGTGGTGATGCTGCCGCCGCGCGTGATGAAACCGATCCTTGCCGCGCGACGCCCGCCTTTGCTCGACGAGGAGCCCTCACCACCTCCCTTCCCGGCGATCGAATGTCCGACGATTCACTTTGCGACAAGGATCGTCGCGAACACGAACGCATTCACATTCGCGTCATTGGGGATGGTGCGGGAAGAACTCGAACGTGGGCAGATCGTGCCCTTGCTGGAGGCACAGTTGATACGCGTCGAATGGAACATCGTGCGTCTGCGCAAACGAACCGCCTCGCCCGCCATGGACGCGTTTGTCGAAGCACTCCAGCAAGCGCATGCCGACGTGCTGCGCGAGGAAGCGTTGTTGCGGGAGCGCTGGTTTGCTTCGGCGGGCAGGCCTTCGGAATCGAAGCATGGAACACAACAGCCGCAAACCAAGCCCCGGAAAGCCGCCCACGCACCCCGTGCAGACAAGCGGCGGTCGCAATTCTGATTCGAGGTGGCACGACGAAACCGGTCCTCGCGACGATCGCGCACCAGCGCTTGGAGCAGCCTGGCCCTGAATGCACAGAAAACCACGACCGTCGGGATTGTCCGGATCGGTCTTGCCGCCGACGACATTGCTGTCCTGGACGTCGACCAGCCAGCCGCACAGGGTCGGATGGCAGTTCATCGGGCACATGGTGTGCGGGTGATCGTCAAATGCCGACGCCGGCAGCATGGGCCTGCTGATCGGCATGATAGGAAGATCGAACCATGGCGCCCACCGCTGCGTGAGTGAACCCTAACTCTTTTGCTGTGGCTTCGAACTGGCTGAAGACATCCGGATGTACATAACGGCGCACCGGCAGATGGTGCGAGGTCGGCGCGAGGTATTGGCCGATGGTGATCATGTCGATGTCGTGAGCCCGCATGTCGCGCATGGTCTGCACGATCTCATCGTCGGTTTCACCCAGCCCGACCATCAGCCCCGACTTGGTCGGCACGCCCGGCACGTGCTGCTTGAAGTCAGCCAGCAGCTTGAGCGAGTGCGCGTAATCGGAGCCGGGGCGGGCTTCCTTGTAGAGCCGCGGGACGGTCTCGAGGTTGTGGTTCATGACATCGGGGGGTGCTGCCTTCAGGATGGCCAGCGCCCGGTCGAGTCGTCCGCGAAAGTCGGGCACCAGCACCTCAATCCGGGTGGACGGCGACTGCGCCCGGACCTGCCGGATGCAGTCGACGAAATGCTGCGCACCACCATCGCGAAGGTCGTCGCGATCGACCGAGGTGATGACCACATACGACAGACGCAATGCGGCAATCGTGCGGGCGAGATTGTCGGGCTCCTCGGCATCAAGCGGGTCGGGACGGCCGTGGCCGACATCGCAGAAGGGGCAGCGTCTTGTGCACTTGTCGCCCATGATCATGAAGGTGGCGGTGCCGTTGCCGAAGCACTCGCCGATGTTGGGGCAGGAGGCTTCTTCGCAGACGGTGTGCAGCCGGTGCTCGCGCAGGATCTGCTTGATCTCGTTGAAACGGCTGGTCGAGGTGGCGGCTCGCACCCTGATCCAGGACGGCTTGCGCAGCACCTCGCTCGCAGGCACCACCTTGATCGGGATGCGGGCGGTCTTGCCGGCGCCCTTGTGCTTGGCCGACGGGTCGTAGGCAGGCGCTGCGTCGGCGGCCGATGAGGACGTCGGGGTTACGGCTGGCGTGGGGGCGGCAGGGGCGGCAGGATCGGTCATTCGCGCTGGAGGTGATCGGACAGGGCTGCGCCCAGATCGTGGGCGACGAGGGCGAGATCGGGATGGCGCACCGGACCGGCACGCGCCAGATCGGTCACCGCCAGCCCAGCATACCCGCAGGGGTTGATCGACTCAAACCGGCGCAGATCCATGTCGACATTCAGGGCAATGCCATGAAAGCTGCAACCCCGGCTGACCTTCAGGCCGAGCGAGGCGATCTTGGCACCCGGCTCGGGCAGACTCAGGTAGAGCCCCGGAGCGCCGGGTTTGCGCATGACGCGCACCCCATGCGCGGCACACACATCGATCGCGGCGGCTTCGAGCCGGCAGACCAGATCGCGCACGCCGAGCGCACGCCGGCGCAGATCGATCAGGGTGTAGGCCACGACTTGCCCTGGGCCGTGATAGGTGACCTGCCCGCCGCGTTCGGTCCGAATGACGGGGACGTCACCGGGAGTCAGTACATGCTCCGGTTTTCCGGAAAGCCCCTGCGTGAAGACCGGCGGATGCTCGACCAGCCAGATCTCGTCGGGGGTCTGCTCATCGCGGGCGGCGGTGAAGGCGCGCATCGCCTCGAGGGTCGGCAGATAGGGCGCTGCGCTGAAGGGGCGAATCAGGATCACGGCCGCTGGCAACGAAAAAGCTGGCCCGCCTGCCTACAGGACGACCTTGACCAGCGGATGCGAGGTCAGCTCGCGATAGAGCGCATCGAGCTGTTCACGCGAGGTGGCGCGGATGGTGGCGGTCAGCCCGAGGTAATTGCCTTTGCTCGAGCTGCGCAGCTCAAGCGTCGAGACCTCGAAGTCGGGCGCATGGCGCAGGATGACCGCGGCGATCTCGTTGGCGAACTCATCGACCCGGGCGCCCATGATCTTGACTGGGAAGTCGACCGGAAACTGCAGCAGCTGCGAGAGTCGATCGACCGGACCGTCGGTGGGTGCCGGCGCGTCGGCAGGTGTCATCGCGAGGCTCCGGAGGCGGTGCTGGCCAAGGCGGTCGAGCGGGCCTTGGCCTGCTGATAGGCGGCGTGCAGCCTGGCAAAGACCGGCCCCGGTTCGCCGCGCCCGACCGGGTGACCGTCGAGGCGGGTGATCGGCAGCACCTCCTTGGTGGCCGAACTGAGCATCAGCTCGTCGGCCGACTCGACTTCGCCGCGTGCGATCGGGCGCATCTCGAAGGGCAGGCCCTGTGACTCGCACAGCTCCTGCAGCAGGCCGTAGCGGATGCCTTCGAGGATCAGCCTGTCGCGAGGTGGCGCCAGTACCCGACCATCGCGCACTACCCAGATGTTGCTCGACGACCCCTCGGTGAGGAACCCATCGCGATACATCACGCACTCGACGGCACCGGCATCGATCGCACTCTGGCGCGCCAGCACATTGCCCAGCAGCGAGGTGGACTTGATGTCGCAGTTTAGCCAGCGCTCATCGGGCAGCGAGACTGCGCTCACTCCGTTCTCAAGCTGGTCGGCGGGCACCAGCGGCAGCGCACTGCTCATCCCGAAGACGGTTGGCGTGACACCCTTCGGAAAGGCATGGTCGCGCTTTGCGACGCCGCGGGTGACCTGCAGGTAGATGAATTGATCGTCCCAGGCATGGCGGGCTATCAGCCCATCGACCAGCCCCCGCCAGCCATCGGCATCAAAAGGATTGTCGATGCGCAGTCGACCCAGGCTTCGCTCGAGGCGCGTGTAGTGCTGAGACCATCGAAACGGCTGGCGACCATAGACCGGCACCACTTCATAGACGCCGTCGCCAAAGATGAAGCCGCGATCGAGCACCGGCACCCGGGCTTCTTCGATCGGCATGAAGTTGCCATTGAGATAGACGGTCTGCTGGTCGTTCATCGTTTGAACCAGAGTTGGAGAGTGTCCCAGCTGCGGCCCAGAAAGCCGGCCTGTTCGACCGCATCGAGTGCGATCAGCGGGTAGTCGGTGACCGGCTTGTCGTCGAGCTTGACATGCAGCGTGCCCAGGCGCTGGCCCTTGGCGATCGGCGCAATCAGCGGCTCGGTGCGTTCGATGTCGGCTTTGGCGCGGTCAGCCTGACCCCGCAGTACGGTGACCAGGATACTGCCATTGAATCCGGCCTTGACCTCCTTGGCCGTGCCCTTCCAGACCCTGTAAGTGCCGACCGGTTTGCCCTGTGGAAAGAGCTCAACCAGCTCGAAGGCTGAAAACCCGTAATTGAGCAGCTTCTGCGATTCGATCGCCCGGGCAGACTCCGAGGCGGTGCCGAGCACCACCGACAGCAGCCGTCGCGAGACGCCCAGCCCCGGCTGCTCACGGCGGCTGGAGGCGATCAGGCAAAAGCCGGCGGCATCGGTATGGCCGGTCTTTACGCCGTCGACCGACGGGTCGATGAAGAGCAGGCGATTGCGGTTGGGCTGCTTGATGCCGTTGTAGGTGTAATCGCGCTGGGCATAAAGCTTGTAGAAATCGGGATGATCCCGGATCAGCCGGGCGCTCAGGGTCGCCAGATCGCGGGCGGTGGAATAGTGCTGCGCGTCGGGCAGACCCGAGGCATTGGTGAAACGCGTGTCCTTGAGGCCCATGTTCTGGGCTTGCGCATTCATCTGCTTGACGAAGCCCTCTTCGCTGCCGCCGAGCGTTTCGGCCAGGATGATCGCCGCGTCATTACCCGACTGGATGATCAGACCGTGAAGCAGTTCATCGATGGTGGCCGGGCTGGCCGGATCGACGAACATTCGCGAGCCGATTGCCTTGTAGGCATAGGTCGAGACTGGCGGGCGTGTGTCGAGCGCGAGCTTCTTGTCCTGGATCGCATTGAATGCGAGATAGGCGGTCATCAGCTTGGTGAGCGACGCCGGCTCGACCCGCATGTCCGGATCGCTCGCGGCCAGTAATTGACCGGTGGTGAGGTCCATGAGCAGCCATGAGCGCGCCGCAATCTGCGGGGCGGTCTGTGCGCCGAGCCCCTGAGTCGCGGGGACGCCGGCCGGCGCAGGTTTTGCCGAACTGGCGGGCGCTGCGGCCTTGCTGGTCGAGCCGACCTTGCTGGCAGCCCCGGCCAGCGGCATCGCGACAATCAGCGCAAGCGCGAGCGCAAGAAGCGACGCAATCGTTGCGACACGAACCGGGGTGCGCTGGGACATATCGGGGGAGGCGTTCGCCGGTTGAATGGCGAAGAGTGAACGTGTAGAGCAGCCGATTATACCGGCGGGGAGGCTCAGCCCTGTGGGGGCGGGGGCGAACCGCGCGATTCGCGCTGAGCCCAGGCGGTGTTGGCAGCCTGCGCTGCCGCAGCGACCCGATCGGCGGCCTCGGCGCTGGCGCGAATCCGGACCAGCTCGATCACTTCGCGCAGCACGCCTCGCATCACGGTCATGTTGACGCAGTCTTGCAGCCGCGCTTCAAGCACGCTTGCGCCAGCGCCGAGTTCGCGCTCGATCGATCCGCGAACTCGCAGTTTGAAGTCGTCAAGGCGCGGATCACGGGCATTGGTCCAGCCGGCGGGCAGCTCTTCGAGAATGCCCGAGAGTACGATCAGCCCATAAGCCGAGAGTTCGTCAAGCAGGCCCGGCAGCTCGCCCGGGCGGACATGGTTGGGCAGCTGGGCAAGTGCGCGCCGGCCGTCGATCAGACGCAGCAGCCGTCGCGCCGGCGGCGACAGGCGACTGAGCACGGGCGAGGCATCGTCGGTGTCATCGGTTCTGGCATAGACCAGACGGGGATCAAGTGGCTCAGCCATTGGCAACCCTTAGCGCAACTCGCGCAGCAGCAGCTGCTTGAGGCCGGTCAATCGGTGGTGAAAGAAATGATCGGCACCCGGAATGACCACGACCGGCAAGTCCTGCGGTCGGGCCCAGTCGAGAACCGACTGCAGCGGTACAGTGTCGTCGAGTTCACCGTGGATGACCAGGGTGTCTGCCGGAACCGTCTCGATCGTGAAGCGCGAGGCGGCCGCGCCAATGAAAACCAGCCGGGAGGCCGGCTTGCCGGCTTGGGCCAGACGCGCGGCGACGCGCGACAGCACGAAGGTGCCGAAGGAAAAACCGGCGAGCACCAGCGGCAGCCCGGCACCGTCGACCTCAGGGTGGGCCTCGGCTTGCGCTGCACGGGCGGCGTCGACTACGACGATCAGGTCGTCGGTTTCGCCCTTGCCCTCGTCATGCACACCGGCCGAATCGCCGACGCCGCGGAAATCGGGTCGCCAGCAGACAAAGCCGAGCGTGAGCAGCGCCCGTGCCATGGTCTGAACGACCTTGTTATCGCGGGTGCCGCCATAAAGCGGATGCGGATGTGCGATCACGGCGATGCCGCGCACCGCGCCCTGCGCCGGACGGTCGACCGCGATGTCGATACGGCCGGCTGCGCCGTTCAGGCCGATCACGCTGGTTTGGGGGTTCATGGGGGCAGGGCGTAATCGAGTCGGGTCGGTCGGATCAGTCGATACGCAAGCGTTCGACCGGCTCTCCGTCGCGCAGATGCTTCTCGACGATCTCGTCGATGTCCAGCTTGTCGACAAAGGTGTACCAGACGCCTTCTGGATAGACGACCGCCACCGGGCCGTGCTCGCAGCGATCGAGGCAGCCTGCCTTGTTGACACGAACCTGCCCCGGGCCGCTCAGGCCGAGTTCCTTGACCCGCTTTTTGGCATGAACCTGAAGTGCTTCGGCGCCCTGGTGGGCACAGCATTCGCGGCCGTCGTTGCGCTCATTGAGGCAAAAGAAGATGTGCTTGGCGAAATGGCTCACGGCAGCTTGCCTTCAAAATCAATCGCCGATTATAGCGATCGGCCCGCGTGAACACCGGCGCGTCGCCAGAACCAGGCCACCGCGATCAGCGGCCAGACGAGTGCGATCAGCCGCAGCAGCCCCTGCAGATTGACCAGCCTGCCGGCACTGAAACCGGCAAGCGCGTCTTCAAAGTAACGGTCAGGCGGCGCCAGGTTCACCAGCAGCGTGCCGATGGCCAGCAAGGTCAGTGCGATCGTCGCCCTCACCCGTGGGCTGAGCGTCTCCAGGCCATACAGGACGATCGTGCCGACCAGCAGTCCGCCCTGAGCACCCGGCGTCAGCCAGGCGAGCGCTTCATCCGAACCGTAGATCCCCTGCATGGCGATGCTGCGCAGCCCGAAGGCAGCGACTGCCGTGCACAGCAACACGATCAGCCTGCGGCGCGAACCGCGCACCAGCGCGAAGGCAATCGAGCCGGTGGCGCAGACCGCACAGACCACGACCGCGGCTTCGATCGCGACGCCCCAGACAGCCGGCGCGCTCTCGCCCCAGAGGGCCTCGGTCAGCAGCGCCAGATCAGGCGAATCGGACAGTTCGAAGGCGTTGATCAAGCGCTGCATCAGCGGGCGCAGATTGCCGGTGGCAAAGAGCAGCCGCTGCGGCACCAGTTGCGTCGAGATCCACAGCAGCAGCAGCACCCAACCGAAGGGGGGGCCCTGTTCGAACCAGCGCTCGGCGACCGGCAAGACCCGACGCCGACCGGTCGGGTCGGATCGGTTGAGATGAACACCAATCCAGCTGCCGACCAGGGCACCAAGACTGTTGGCGATCCAGTCGAGCAACGACGGCACCCGCCCCGGCAGAAAACTCTGGGCCGCCTCGAGTCCGAATGACAGGGCCACGCAGAACAGGCCGACGATGCCGACTGCCGTGGCGCCCGGTGCCCGCTTGAGCCAGCCGAGGGTGAGCAGCAGTCCGAGCAGCAGATAGGCGAGCAGGTTGCTCAGCAGGTCGAACCAGGTCCAGTAGCGTGGCAAGCCCTGCCACACGAAAGCCCAGACACTGGCAGTGTGGAGTTTCCAGTCGCTCAGCGGATACAGCGTCGCCACGACGATCGAGGCGGCAAAGCCCGCGCCCAGCGCGCGCATCAGGCGGTCTGATCGGCGATCCGGTGGCGACGGTTCGATCATCTGGCTTGGCTCATGGTAAACAGGCAGCCTGCAGATTGTCTGAGGCATCCGAGACATTACGATGGCCGCGCCTGATTTCGAGCATATCGACTGCATCGATTCGACCAGTCTCGAGTTGATGCGTCGACCCCTGCTTGCGCCGGCCGACCAGCAGGCCTCGAGGCCGCCGATCCTCCTGCTGGCCGACCGCCAGCTCGCCGGCCGGGGCCGAAACGGGCGTCAGTGGCTGTCCGGCGGACAGCAGTCGCTCACTTTTTCGGTGGCGATCGAACGCAACGCAAGCCGCCTGTTGCAACTCGGCTTTCCGCTGGCGGTCGGCGTCGCGCTGGCGCAGGTGCTCGCCGGTCACGGCGCCCGCCCCCTGCTGAAATGGCCCAACGATCTCTACTGCGAGGTGCCCGGCGGTGTGGCCAAGGCCGGGGGTATTCTGGTTGAGGTCCGGCATATCGGTCATCTGACGCGCACGGTGGTCGGCTGCGGGCTCAATCTGGCTGGTGCACCCGAATCGACCGATCTCGGCCAGGCGGTGACCGCCTTCTTCGATGCAGCGTCGGTGCCGGCGCGAGTGCCGCTCGCGCAGGAATTCGGCGCGGCGATCTGCGCGGCCTTCGTCGAATTCGAAAAACGGGGTCTGACCCCATTTTTGAAACACTGGCGACGGCTGGACATGCTGGCCGGTCATCCGATCGATCTGCTGCGCCCCGACGGCCAACGCGAGCCAGCGCGGGCATTGGGCGTTGATGACGACGGTGCACTGATCATCGAACGTACTGCCGGATCGCCGGCTGAGCGGATCATCAGCGGAGAGGTCGGTGTTCGGCGTCGCGCAGCGGGCGACCCGAACGCCTGATCAGGCGGCCACCCCGAAATCGAAGCCGCGTCCGGGTGCCGCATCGAACAGCGCTCGCGTGTAGTCGTGGCGCGGCGCGGTGAAGACCTGCGTCGCGGTGCCGTATTCGACCATCCGGCCTTTCGACATCACCGCCACGTCATCGCAGACCTGCGCCGCCACCCGCAGATCGTGGGTGATGAAGAGCATCGCAAGGTTCAGCCGCTCGCGGATGTCGGCCAGCAGCGTCAGCACCTGGGCCTGCACCGAGACGTCGAGTGCTGAGACCGCCTCGTCGGCCACCAGCAGCTCGGGCTCCATGGCGAGCGCACGCGCGATGCAGATGCGCTGGCGCTGGCCACCCGAGAACTGATGCGGATAGCGATCGAGCGAGCTTGCCGGCATGCGGACCAGCTCGATCAGATTGCGGGCCCGTGCCAGCGCTTCGGTGCGCCCCAATCCGAAATTCATCGGACCTTCGATCATCGCCTCGGCCACCGTGCGCCGCGGGTTGAGTGATCGGTAGGGATCCTGAAAGACGATCTGCACGCGCTTGCGAACCGCCTGCAGCGCGCTCCTCGACTGGGTGGCGATATCGTCACCCGACAGCAGAATGCTGCCGCCGGTGGGGTCGATCAGACGAACGATGCAGCGTGCGACGGTTGATTTGCCCGAGCCGGATTCGCCGACGATGCCCAGCGTGCGGCCGCGCCGGATCGAAAAGTTGACGTCGGTGGCGGCCACCACACTGCGATCGGCGCCAAGCCAGCGCTTCGAAAAATAGGTCTTGTCGAGCCCGGCCACCTCGAGCACCACCGGTGCGCCGGGCACCTCGGCGCGCTCGACCACCTCGAGCTTGGGCACCGCACTCATCAGCATCCGGGTGTAATCGTGGCGCGGGCGCTTGAGCACGTCATCACGCGGACCGATCTCAACCAGATCGCCCAGCCGCAGCACCGCCACCCGGTTGGCCACCTCGGCCACGACACCGAAATCGTGGGTGATGAAGAGCACGCCGGTGCCATGGTTCTTCTGCAGCTCGAGGATGAGCCGCAGGATCTGCGCCTGGGTGGTCACATCGAGCGCGGTGGTCGGCTCGTCGGCGATCAGCAGCACCGGGTCGAGCACCAGCGCCATCGCGATCACGATGCGCTGTCGCTGGCCGCCCGACAGCTGATGCGGATAACTTGCGATGATGCGGTCGGGATCGGGCAGCAGCACCTCGCCAATGATTGCGCGGACCTTGGCCCGACGTTCGCTCGCCGACAGCGAAGTGTGCTCGGCCAGCACCTCGTCGATCTGATCGCCGCAGGTCATGACCGGGTTGAGCGCGGTCATCGGCTCCTGGAAGATCATCGACATGCGGGTGGCGCGCAGCTCGCGCAAACGGGCCTGAGGAGCGTGGGTGATGTCTTCGCCCTGCAGCAGGATGCGCCCGCCACGCACCGGCAGCGACTTGGGCAGCAGCCCCATCACCGATTGCGCAATCACCGATTTGCCCGAGCCCGATTCACCCACCAGGCAGACGATCTCGCCGCGCCCAACCGAAAACGACACCTTTTGCACCGCCGATGACCGGTCGCTGCCGCTTGGCAGGCCGATGGTGAGCTCGTGGACTTCGAGGATCGGCGTGTCGGCCCGCTCGCTGTCTTCGTTTTTGAACGCCATGGTCATACCCGCTTGGCCATCTTGGGGTCGAGCGTGTCGCGCAGCCCGTCACCCAGAATGTTGACCGCCAGCACCGTGACCGCGAGAAAAATGCCAGGGAAAAAGATGTTGTGCGGAAACTCGTTGAACTGGCTGCGACCTTCGGCCATCACATTGCCCCAGGTCGGAATATCGGGCGGCAGCCCAACACCAAGAAACGACAGGATCGCCTCGACCAGGATGCCCGAGGCACAGATGAAGGTGCCCTGCACGATCAGCGGTGCCACGGTATTGGGCAGGATGTGCCGCAGCATGATCTTCCAGGTGGGCGTGCCCAGCGAGATCGCCGCTTCGACATAAGGCTCCTCGCGGATCGTCAGCACCAGCGATCGCACCAGTCGCGTGACCCGCGGAATTTCAGGGATCGCAATCGCGATCACCACGGTAAGGAGACTGCCGCGCCACATCGCCACCAGTGCAATCGCGATCAGAATGGCCGGGATCGACATCAGTCCGTCCATCACCCGCATCAGGATGCCGTCGAGCCAGCGGATATAGCCCGCCATCAGGCCCAGCAGCGTGCCGAAACTGACTGCAACCAGTGCGGTGAACAGCCCCACCAGCAGCGATACCCGGGTGCCGTAGACCACCCGGCTGTAGATGTCGCGACCGAAGCTGTCGGAGCCCATACGAAAGGTGTGCTCGATCGTCTCGCCCTCGAGCGTGGTGATCTCGCCCGACTTGCCCGGCAAAAGATCACGGCTGGCCGGATCGAAAAGCGAAGGGTCGACCGTGCCCAGCCAGGGCGCGGCAATGGCGATCACCACCAGCAGCAGCAGCACCGCGCCGCCCAGCCGCACTGATCCGTTGCGCTGTACCCGCTGCCACAGCGAGGGCTGGACGACGACGGTCGCCGACTCGACCGACAGGGCTTCGAAGTCGGGTGCCGCAGTGCCTGATGCGGGTGCCGGAACAGGGGGTGCCGAGGAAGCCATGTCAGTACCGGATGCGCGGATCGAAGAAGACATAAGACAGATCGACCAGCAGGTTGATCACCACATAGATCAATGAAAAGAACAGGATCACGCCCTGGATTGTTGGGAAATCGCGCGCCAGGACCGCATCGACCGTCAGGCGCCCAAGGCCCGGGATGGCATAGACCGACTCGGTGACCACCACCCCGCCGATCAGCAGCGCGATGCCGATACCGATGACGGTGGCAATCGGCACGGCGGCATTGGCCAGCGCATGGCGCATCAGCACTTTCGATTCGGGCAGACCCTTGGCCCGCGCGGTGCGGATATAGTCCTCGCCCAGGGTCTCGAGAACGGCGGCCCGGGTCACCCGCGCGATCAGGGCGATATAGACCACCGACAGCGTGATCGCCGGCAGCATCAGATGGGTGAACCAGGGCCCAAGGCCGTCGGCAATCCGCTTGTATCCCTGCACCGGCAGCCATCCGAGTTTGAGCGACACGCCCCAGATCAGCAGATAGGCCAGCACGAAGACCGGCACCGAAAACCCCATCACCGAAAAACCCATCAGCAGGCGGTCGAGCCAGCCACCGAAGCGCCAGGCGGCGAGCACGCCCAGCGGCACCGCGATCAGCACGGCGACGATGATGGTCACGACGGTGAGCGAAAGGGTGGGTTCGAGACGCTGGGCGACCAGCGTGGTGACCTCGGTCTTGTAGTAGTACGAGCGGCCGAGGTCGCCATGCAGCATTCGGCCGGCCCAGATGACGAACTGCTCCGGAATCGACTTGTCGAGGCCAAGCCCCTCGCGGATCTGCGCGATCTGATCGGGACTGGCCGCGTCACCCGCCAGCACAGCGGCCGGATCACCGGGAGTCAGCCGCAACATCAGGAATACAAGGACGGCAACGACCACCAGCACCGGGATCGTCGCCGCCAGCCGGCGGGCGAGGAAGGCAAACATCAGTTCTTCTTCAGGTTCCAGTAGATGTTGCCATTGGTCACGAAGAAGCCCGAGATGTTCTTGCGCGCGGCCATCGGCTGGTCGTACTCGCCAAGGATCGCGTGCGTACCGATCTCATACATGCGGGCATGCATCTGATCGGCCAGCTTCTTCTTCTCGGCTTCGTCGGTCGCCCGCATGAACTTGTTCCGAAGCTCGACCAGCTTGTCGTCGGTCGCCCAGCCGAACCAGGTCGACTTCTCGCCGCGGGTGTCGGTGGTCGGGTTGGCGATCGGGCTCCAGACATCGAAGGCCTG
>Ga0114979_10002025_pt1 | contig 13679 bp, 15 predicted proteins | sample S_140625_EF_Meta_FD_87315 | JGI IMG/M metagenome (GOLD analysis project Ga0114979, IMG submission 87315) | Freshwater microbial communities from Lake Simoncouche, Canada to study carbon cycling - S_140625_EF_MetaG | ecosystem: Environmental > Aquatic > Freshwater > Lake | place: Lake... | reverse complement strand
GGGGTGAAATCGTCGTTGAGCATCAACACCTGAAACATCTGCGGCGGCTTGGTGCGCTGCGTCAAACGCTCTAAAACAACCGATCCGCCATCTTCTCGGTCGGGCACGTGGACTTTGGGCGTGGGCTTTTTAGTGGACATGGGGCCATTCTATCGGGCGCGCAATAACCTGAAACCGAGCCTTGCGATACAGTCGCCAACATGAAACGCGCACTAATCACCCTCTTCTTTTCTGCTTTGGCCTTGCCCGCCTTGGCCCAAGACACGCCACAAACCAACTTGCCCCGCATCAAGCTGCAAGCGGGCATGTATCAAATTGACACCCAAGTGGCACAAACCTCAGAGCAGCGCAGCATAGGTCTGATGTTTCGCGCAGAGATGCCGCAACATGAGGGGATGTTGTTTGTGTTTGAGCAGCCCGCTAAGCAATGTTTTTGGATGAAAAACACCTTGCTGCCACTGACTGCCGCTTTTGTGGCCGACGACGGCACCATCGTCAATTTGGTGGATATGCAGCCCCAAACCACCGACTCGCACTGCTCGGACAAGCCCGTGCGCTTTGTGCTGGAAATGAACCAAGGCTGGTTCGCTAAAAAAGGCATCAAAGCAGGCAGCCGCTTGAGCGGCGCCGCATTTGTCAAAATCCCAGCTGCTTTAAAAAATTAATCTCCATCCCTCACTCACGGTGAAACCAGCCCATCAGCGGCCCCACAAAAACCAGGCCAGACCCGCTCCGAGCACCAAGGCTGGCCACACCCAAGTGGGAATGGCCTGAGCGCTTGGGTGAGCAAGATCAGAGCTGGGGGATGCGCTGTGGTCCGCGTCTGGGTGCTGGGCAATCAGGGCCTCTTCGAACTTCTTGAAAAAGTCCTCTGCCAGCGATTTGGCCACGCCATCAATCAGCCGCTGCCCCAGTTGAGCCAGCTTGCCACCGACGCTGGAGTGCACGGTGTAGTGCAGCTCGCACCCGTCAGGATGGGGCAACAAGGACACCTTGGCTTCACCTTTGCCAAAACCCGCCACGCCGCCTTGGGCATCAAAATTCAAGGCGTAACTGTTGGGGGGCTGAATGTCGCTCAGGCTGACTTTGCCAGTGAATTTGGCTGAAACAGGCCCAATTTTGATAGCCACCCCGACGTTGTAGATGTGGTTGTCGCTCAACTCAAACTTGTCGCAGCCTGCGATGCATGACTTCAAAACCTCGGGGTCGTTGAGCGCATGCCAAGCTTGGGCTTGGGTGACTTTTAAGACGCGTTGTCCTTGCATGTCCATGAATGGATCTCCAATTATTTTTTTTGCAGTAATTTGGTCATGGCCGAGGCCAGTTCTTCCAAGCGGGATAAATTGTGAATCGCCAGCATGCCATCGACATGCCGATGCAACACCGCAGCCCCCGTGGCCAAGGGGGCATAAGCGTCAAATCGCAACAGTGGGTTAAGCCACAGCACTTGGCGTGAATGCCGTTTGAGCCAAGCAAGTTCTGAGTCTAGCGTTTGCGCCAACCCCGTGTCCAAGCCGTCGCTGATCAGCAGCACCACCGAGCGCCTGCCCGTGAGCTTTTTGGCATGGTGGATCCGCAATTGCGCCAATGATTGGCCCAGTTGCGTGCCGCCTGCAAAGTCTTGAATGCGCACATTGGCTTGGGCCAGCATCTCATCAGGATCTGAGAGTTTGAACGGCTGGTTCAAATCCGTCAAACCCGTGCCAAATGCAAACACGTGACGGGGATGGTTGTGCGTGGCCTGATGCAAGAAGGCCAACAGCAGCCGCGCATACCGCTCCATCGAACCCGAGATATCCACCAAGATCAACAAAGGTAACACTTGCTTTTGCCGCTGCAAGCGCGGCAAGGTCAGCGCGTCACCGTCAAACTGGGCGGCCAAGCGCAGAGTTTGGGCCGCATGAATGCGCTCGCCTCTTCGCCCCGAACGGGTTCTGCGGCCCAGAATGCGCGGCAGGGGCAGCGCAATCTTGCGCGCCAGTCTTTCAACCAATGAAAACTCGCTGGCACTCAAGCTTTGAAAGTCGGCATGTTGCAAGCGCACTTGGTCGCTGGCGGTCATGGCCGCATCCCATTGAATGTCATCCTCTTTGGGCTTGAAGGGGTCGTTTTGCTTGTTTTTTGCGGCCAGTGCCTCTTGGACGCGTGGCTTGCGGGGCAGGCCTTGGGTCGCTGCTGGGGCTTTGGGTAACAGCTGGGACAAGAGTTGGCGCGTGAGCTCTGGGTCTTTGAAGAAGGCCGCAAACAGTTCGTCGAACACCCCCAGATCTTCGGGCCTGCTCACAAGGCATGCCCGCAGTGCGGCGGCTAAATCGTCTTTGCGAGCCACCCCAATGAGCTGGGTGGCTTCAAGGGCTAGGCTGATTCGGGATGAATCCAGCGGCAAGCCCGCCCTGCGCAAGGCACGAGAAAAACCTGTAATGTTTTCACTCAGTTTGCCGCTGCGGGCATCTCCCAATCGCATTGAAGTGAGGCTCTTGGTTTAGGGCAGATTGACAGCCGCTGGGGCCAACAAGTCGTCAAGCAATGGCGCAATGGCTGCAATGTCTTCACGCTGCTTGAACAAAATGCCCGCAGTGTCTTGAATGACTTCGGGGTCCAGCGTGAGGGTGTCGAGCGCCACCAATGCCTTGGCCCATTCGACGCTTTCCGCAATGCCAGGCGCTCTTTGAAATGCGCTCACAAAAGGCTGGCTTCTGAGGCGGCCAACAAACTCTGCGACTTGCTCACTCAGGTGGGCACTGGCTTGAGGCACTTGCGAGCGGACCACGGCCAATTCACGCGCACGATCGGGGTAATCCATCCATTGGTAAATGCAGCGGCGCTTGACCGCGTCATTTAAATCGCGCGTGCGGTTGCTGGTGAGCAAAGTCACAGGCGGGGTATCGGCCTTGACGGTGCCCAACTCTGGAATGCTGACTTGGTATTCGCCCAAATACTCCAGCAAAAAGGCTTCAAAAGGCTCGTCCGCCCTGTCGACCTCGTCGATCAACAACAAGGCCCCAGGTGCCGCCGTTTGAAGCGCTTGCAACAAGGGACGTTTGACCAAAAATCGAGGTTGGTAGACCTCGCGCTCGAGCTCTTGGGGCGCAGCATGGTCAGCGGCCGCCCGCATGTGCAGCAACTGGGCGGCGTAGTTCCATTCGTACAAGGCCTCGCGTTGCTCCATGCCGTCATAGCATTGCAAACGAATGAGTGGACGCGCCAACACTTTGGCCAAGGCTTTGGCCAACTCGGTTTTGCCCACCCCAGGCTCACCCTCGAGCAGCAAGGGGCGCTCTAAACGCAGACTTAAAAAAACGGCGGTGATGAGCCGCCGTTCTGCAAAATAACCCACGCCTTCTAAGGCGTGGGCCAATTGGTCGATGGAATCAAAGGCCGTCTTAGCGCTCATCCGTTCGCCTGTTTCACCGCTTTTTGCGTCTGCACAGTGATGAGTTGCGCGCGGTAGGCTTTGGAGGCGTGCAAGTCGGCATTGAGGTCTTGGTCATCAATGCTGACATGGGCCACCGCCTCGGGTGTGAAGTTTTGGCTCAGGGCCGCTTCCAAACCTGGGTGGCGAAACACACCGCTGGCCGCGCCAGTGATGGCGACGCGGGCCCCAGCCGCTGTCTGGGCCACAAACACACCGACCAACGAGTAGCGCGATGCGGGTTGCTTGAACTTGGCGTAAGCCGACTTACTGGGAATCGGAAAATGCACCGCGGTGATGATTTCACCCGCTTGCAAGGCCGTTGCGTACATGCCCAAGAAAAAATCGTCGGCAGGGATGGTGCGGCGGTCCGTGTGGATGGTGGCACCCAAGGCCAACAGCGCACTGGGGTAGCAAGCGGCGGGGTCATTGTTGGCAACTGATCCGCCCAATGTGCCCATGGCACGGACTTGCTTGTCACCAATGCCATTGGCCAAGGCGGCCAAGCCAGGGATGCTTTTTTGGACTTCAGCGTTGTCCGCCACATCTTGGTGGCGCGTCATCGCGCCAATCACAATGTGCTGGCCGTTTTTTTGGATGCCAGACAGGCCGCTGACGGCGGCCAAGTCCACCACGGTGTCGGGCTGCTGAAGGCGCTGTTTCATCGCGGCGATCATGGTCTGACCGCCCGCCAACAGCTGGCCCCCCGCTTGCAGGGCTTTTTGCACATCGGACAAATTGTCAGGACGTTGGTATTGGAATGCGTACATGAAAAATCTCCGAATTTAGGCTGTGGCTTTGGCCGATTGGATGGCTTGCCAAACGCGGTGGGGCGTGGCGGGCATGTCAAAGTCAACCACCCCCAAAGGCGCCAAGGCATCGAGCACGGCGTTGATCACGGCGGGCGGCGAGCCGATGGCGCCCGCTTCTCCGCAGCCCTTGGTGCCCAAAGGATTGGTGGTGCACGGTGTGCATTCGTGACCGATGGCAAAGTCAGGAAAGTCATCGGCGCGGGGCATGGTGTAGTCCATGAAGGAGCCGGTTAAGAGCTGACCCGTTTCCTTGTCATACACGCAATGCTCCATCAAGGCCTGGCCGATGCCTTGCACCAAGCCACCATGCACCTGACCCTCCACGATCATGGGGTTGATGATGGTGCCAAAGTCATCCACAGCCGTGAACTTGGCGATTTTGGTCAAGCCTGTTTGGGGATCGATTTCGACCTCACAAATATAGGTACCAGCTGGGAAGGTGAAGTTGGTGGGGTCATAAAAAGCGGTTTCATTCAAGCCCGGCTCGAGCTTGTCCAGCGGGTAGTTGTGGGGCACGTAGGCCGTCAAAGCCACCGTGCCAAAGGGGATTTTTTTGTCGGTCCCTTTGACGCTGAATTCGCCATTGGCAAAGTCAATGTCCGCGTCACCCGCCTCCATGAGGTGGGCGGCAATTTTCTTGGCTTTGGCTTCAATTTTGTCCAGCGCGCGCATGATGGCTGCACCGCCCACAGAAATAGAACGCGAGCCGTAGGTACCCATGCCAAAGGGCACACGACCGGTATCGCCGTGAACGATGTCGACGTTTTCAACGGGAATGCCCAAACGTGCCGCCACCACCTGCGCAAAGGTGGTTTCGTGGCCTTGGCCATGGCTGTGAGAACCTGTGAACACCGTCACACTGCCCGTGGGGTGTACGCGCACCTCACCGCATTCAAACAAGCCCGCGCGGGCACCCAAGGCCCCTGCCACGTTGCTAGGGGCCAAGCCGCACGCTTCGATGTAACTGGAGTAACCAATACCGCGCAACAAGCCTTTGGCGGCACTGGCCGCTTTGCGCTCGGCAAAGCCGGCCAAGTCGCCGAGTTTGTTGGCATGGTTCATCAAGGCATGGAAATCGCCTGTGTCGTACTGCAGGGCGACGGGGGTTTGATAGGGAAATTGCGTGATGAAGTTCTTGCTGCGAATCGCATCTTGGCTCATGCCCAATTCAAAGGCGGCACGCGAGACAATGCGCTCGAGCAAATAAGTGGCCTCAGGCCGTCCCGCGCCACGGTAGGCGTCGACGGGGGCGGTGTTGGTAAACCAAGCATCGACTTCAACATACACCTGTGGGGTCGCGTATTGGCCTGCCAAGAGGGTGGCATACAAAATAGTGGGCACCGCGGTCGAGAAGGTGGACAAATAAGCGCCCAAGTTGGCGTTGGTGTGGACCCGCAATGCCAGGAACTTGCCGTCTTTGTCCAGCGCCAATTCGGCATGGCTGGCGTGGTCGCGGCCATGGGCGTCGCTCAAGAAGGCCTCTGAGCGGTCGCAATTCCACTTGATGTTGCGGTTGAGTTTTTTGGACGCCCAAGTCAGGCACACATCTTCGGCGTAGAGGTAAATCTTGGCACCAAAGCCGCCGCCCACATCGGGCGCAATCACGCGCACTTTGTGTTCGGGCAAGCCCATCACAAACGCCGTCATGAGCAGACGTTCCACGTGGGGGTTTTGGTTCGAAACATACAGCGTGTACTCATCGCTGGCGCGGTTATAGCTTCCGATGGCAGCGCGTGGCTCCATCGGGTTAGGCGCCAAGCGGTTGTTGATCAAGTCGAGCTTGGTCACATGGGCAGCACCGGCAAAGGCGGCATCGACAGCGGCTTTTTCACCAATCGCCCACTTGTAGCAATGGTTGTCGGGCGCCTCGGCGTGCAAGGCCGTGGCATGACGGGCTTCGCGCACATCCACCACGGCAGGCAAAACGTCGTAATCAACGTCCACCAACTCAGCGGCATTTTTGGCTTGCTCCAGGGTTTCAGCCACCACCATGGCCACATGGTCGCCCACGTAACGTACTTTGCCGTTGGCCAAGATGGGGTGCGGGGGTTCTTTCATGGGTTGACCGCTGGTGTCGGTGATCAACCAGCCGCATGGCAGGCCGTTAATCTTGGCGTCCACCACGTCAGCGCCGTCCAAAATCGCCACCACACCAGGCGCAGCCAAGGCGGCCGCCTTGTAAATCCGCTTGATCAGGGCATGCGCGTGAGGCGAGCGCACAAACACGGCGTGTGTCATGTTCTCAAGGCGAATGTCGTCGGTGTAGTTGCCAGCCCCCGTGAGGAAGCGGTAGTCTTCCTTGCGACGCAAGGCCTCACCAATGTGAGGAAGTTTTGAAAAATCAGATGCACCCATGATCAACTCCTTAAGCTTTCATGGCTGCAGCACCATGCTGCACAGCCTTGACGATGTTTTGATAGCCCGTGCAACGGCATAGATTGCCTTCAAGCAACTCGCGAATTTCAATGGCGCTGGCGTTCGGATGGTTGTTGCAAATATCCACGGCACTCATCACCATGCCAGGTGTACAAAAGCCGCATTGCAGGCCGTGACACTCTTTGAAGGAGGCTTGCATGGGGTGCATGGTGCCGTCGGCTTGTGCCATGCCTTCAATGGTGGTGACTTGTGCGCCTTGGGCTTGCGCCAAAAGCATATTGCATGACTTGACCGCACGGCCGTTGACGTGAACCGTACAGGCGCCACATTGCGCGGTATCGCAACCCACGTGTGTTCCCGTGAGTTTGAGGTGCTCTCGCAGGGCTTGAACGAGCAAAGTGTTGGGGGGCGCATCGACATGGACGCTTTTTCCATTGACCTGCATTTGAACCTGCATGCTTGACTCCTCTGATGAATATCCGAAGAGTTGATCATGAGAGCACATGGCCTTCACTTGGTGATTTCCCCAGTTGGGCGGATTCAGCTGTCCGCATTGCAACGGCGCGACTGGGCTTCGCCGAAAAAAAACCCCTCGCGCATGACTGCAGGAGGGGTTGGGTGCGCGGGCAAGGCCCGTTGGGCAGCGCTGAATTAGGCGAAGTTGCTTTCAGCAAACGACCAGTTCACCAGGTGGTCGAGGAAAGTTTCGACGAACTTGGGACGCATGTTGCGGTAGTCGATGTAGTAGGCGTGTTCCCACACGTCCACGGTCAACAACGCCGTGTCGCCAGTGGTCAATGGGGTGCCTGCGGCGCCCATGTTGACGATGTCAACCGAGCCATCGGCTTTTTTCACAAGCCATGTCCAGCCAGAGCCAAAGTTGCCCACGGCGCTCTTGACGAAAGCTTCTTTGAAAGCGGCGTAGCTGCCGAACTTGGCGTTGATGGCTGCGGCCAAAGCGCCTGAAGGCTCACCGCCACCGTTGGGCTTCATGCAATTCCAGAAGAACGTGTGGTTCCAAATTTGGGCCGAGTTGTTGTAGATGCCACCGCTGGACTTTTTGATGACTTCTTCTAAGGCCATGCCTTCAAACTCTGTGCCTTTTTGCAGGTTGTTCAAATTCACAACGTAGGCATTGTGGTGCTTGCCGTGGTGAAACTCCAAGGTTTCTTGGCTGTAGTGAGGGGCCAATGCGTCGATGGCGTAAGGCAGTGCGGGGAGCGTGTGTTCCATGAAGTCCTCTTGTGTAAAAAGATGAATTGTAAAAACTAAATGTGTCGATTGGCCGAGACGCTCAATTCAACCACGCCGTCCGCAAGGGTTGCTTGCAGGGCTTGGCCTGGCGCGGTTTGCGTCACCGAGGTCACCGCTTGGCCTTGCGCGTCGCTGAGCCAAGCAAAGCCTCGCTGAAGAACCAGTTTGGGGTCGAGCAACTGGAGGCGCAATGCGCCACGGTGCAGACGTTCGCGGGCGTTGGCAGGGATTTGTCGCACGCCACGGGCCAAGCCGCTGGCCTGGGTGCTGAGTTCGTTGTGGCCCCGCTGGCAGCGGGTGTGCACCGCCTGGCTCAGGCGCTGCTGCCAGCGCAAGAGCTGCATTTTTTCATGGCTGAGGCCCTCAGACGGACGGCCCAAGCGCGCTTGGGCGCGGTCTAGGCGTTGGGCTTGGGTGTCAAGCTGGCGGTGCGCCAGGGTTTGCAAAGCGCTGCCCCACAGCTGCAGGTTGGACAACAACTCAGCCTGCGGCATGGCGCACATCTCGGCAGCGGCCGTCGGAGTGGGAGCGCGCAGATCAGCGCAGAAGTCAGCTATGGTGAAGTCGGTTTCGTGGCCCACACCGCTGATGATGGGCACCGGGCTGGCCACGATCGCGCGGGCGAGGTGTTCGTCATTGAATGCCCACAAGTCCTCGATAGAGCCGCCACCGCGCACCAGCAAAATGACATCGACTCGGGGTTGCTGGCCAAGTTGCTGCAAGGCTTGCACCAAGGTCAGCGGTGCCTCAGGGCCTTGTACCAATGAGGGCGCCAGCAGGACGGGGATATGCGGCACGCGCCGCTGCAGCGCCGTCGCCACGTCGTGCAACGCCGCCGCGCCCAAGGAGGTGACCACGCCAATGCCACGCGGCATGGTTTGGATGGGCCGTTTGCGCTCGGCATCAAACAAGCCTTCGGCGTCGAGCTTGGCTTTGAGTTTCAAGAACTGCTCAAACCACGCCCCCTGCCCCGCTCGGCGCATGTTTTCCACAACCAATTGCAGCTCGCCTCTCGGCTCGTAGACACCTAAACGGCCGCGAATTTCGACCAACTCGCCGTCCACCGGGCGAAAGTCGAGCGTTTGGGCGGCGCGCTTGAACATGGCGCAGCGCAATTGCCCGCTGGCGTCCTTGAGGGTGAAGTAGCAATGCCCGCTGGCCGCCCGTGTGAAGCCCGTTATCTCGCCCTGGACGGCCACGGGGTTAAATCGGCTATCAAGGGCATCAGCAACAGCGCGGCAAAGTGCACCAACCGCCCATATTCGGGGCGTCAAAGCTAGTGATTCGGAAGCTGGCAAAGAGGACTCATCCACAAAAATTATTACAAAACTGTTTTTAAAAAAAATTCAAGAAAATCACCAATCCACGTAGCAAGTCTTTGATTTAAAACAGATTTTTATCGCTCAATTTTCAATCATTCTGTTGAATCAGCCAATTCATGCGGTCTGCGGGACCTGCGATCAAAGCTTATCCCCAAAGTTATCCACAGATCGTGTGGATGGACAGCTGGGCCATAATGAGATCACGCAAAATTCTTTGGAGTGCTGGTTTTGTTCACCATCATACAAGCGGCTGGTTGGCCGATTTGGCCCCTTTTGATCTGCTCGGTTGTGGCCCTGACCCTGGTCATTGAACGCATGATGAGCTTGCGCACGCATTTGGTAGCTCCAGAAGGGCTGCTGGAACAAGCCATGCAAGCATCACACGACAACCTGCCGTCCGAAGAAACAATGCAGCAGTTACACGACCACAGCGTGTTGGGTCGTGTTTTGGCGTCGGGCTTGCATGCCATGCGGGATGAACCCCTTCTGAGCGCGCAGGACCTGCACGCGAGCATGGAGTCGGCTGGACGCAAGGCGGCCCATGAGCTGGACAAGTATTTGGTCACGTTGGCCACCATCGCCTCGGCGGCCCCGTTGTTGGGCTTGTTGGGCACCGTGATTGGCATGATTGAGATTTTTGGCTCACAAGCGCCTGGCACAAGCAACCCAGTGCAGTTGGCGCAAGGCATCTCGATTGCGCTGTACAACACCGCGTTTGGCTTGATCATTGCCATTCCAGCCCTGATGTTTTGGCGCTACCTGCGTGGCCGTGTGGATGCCTATGTGATGGGCTTTGAGCTCGATGCTGAGCGTTTTGCGCGCCACTTGCTGGCCATGCGTGCGCGTTTGAAATAACAGGCGCCACACACATGGCCATGAAATTTCGCCGCGAAAAGAGCCCCGAGCCCGAGATCAACTTGATCCCCTTCATCGACATTTTGTTGGTGGTGGTGATCTTTTTGATGCTCTCCACCACCTACAGCAAGTTCACAGAAATGCAACTCAACTTGCCAGTGGCCGATGCGGCGACACCCAAACAACACCCGCATGAGGTGATTGTGGCGATCAGCAGCGATGGCCAATTCAGCGTGAACCGCCAACTGGTCAACACACGCGATGTTCAAGGCTTGAGCCAAGCGCTGGCGCAAGCCACCCAAAGCATCGACAGCCCCATGATCATCATCAGCGCAGATGCGCAGGCCAGCCATCAATCGGTGATGATGGTGATGGAAGCGGCACGCCGCAATGGGCTGAATCAACTCACCTTCGCAGCCCAGTCGCCTGGCGGCAAAGCCGACTGAGACACATGCGGGGCACCGTCCGCACACCAGGCTTGGCACACAGAGGATCAGCGGCTTTGTGGCAGGCCTGGAACGGCCAAGGGGGGTGGGCGCACAACCCCTGGGGCCAGTTGCTCGTCTTGGCTTTATTACCCATCAGTTGGGTGTTTGCGGGTTTGGTGGCGGCGCGACGTCTGCTTTACCAATGCGGTTTTTTCAAGCAAGTCACGCTGCCTGTCCCCGTGATCGTGGTGGGCAATGTGATGGTGGGGGGGGTGGGCAAAACGCCCATCACCATGGCCTTGGTCAACCACTTGACCAGCCAAGGCTGGCGCGTGGGTGTGTTGTCACGCGGCTATGGACGTCAGACCTCAGGCACTCAGGCGGTCTGCGCCGATAGCCCTGCCAGCGCAGTGGGGGATGAACCTTTGTTGTTGGCCCGCAGCTGTCGGGTGCCTGTCTTTGTCGGGGCCAGCCGCTTGGAGGCAGGCCGTGCGTTGCTGAGCCAGCACCCCGAAGTGCAAGTTGTGGTGTGTGACGATGGCTTGCAACATTGGGCGCTGGCTCGCGACCTTGAACTGTGCGTGTTTGACGAGCGCGGTCTGGGCAATGGCCATGGCTTGCCCGCAGGCCCTTTGCGTGAAGCCTGGCCGCGCCAGGCTGTGAACCCCGATGTGCCTTGCTGGGTGCTCAACACCTCGCGAGACGGCGCCCCCCAAGGATTTCACGTGCAACGCCAATTGGCCCCCATTGCGCTGCAGGCCGATGGCACACAAAGGCCCTTGAGCAGTTGGGGACAAACGCCTATTCAAGCCTTGGCAGGCATTGCCAAACCCGAGGCATTTTTTACCATGCTGCGCATGCAAGGCTTGAACGTGACCCATACCCAAGCACTGCCAGACCATGCGGACTTGCAAGACCTGCAAATCAGCACAGCCAACGGCGATCTGCTGTGCACAGAGAAAGACGCGGTCAAACTCTGGTCCCATCATCCACAGGCTTGGGCTGTGCCCTTGCACACCACCTTGCCCCCCGAATTGTTGGCGGCTCTTGATGCGCATCTGGGTGCTGCACACCGCGCAAAGCTATCATCACCCCATGGACACCAAACTGCTTGAACTCTTGGTCTGCCCCGTGACCAAAGGCCCCTTAGAACTCAACCGTGAGACACAAGAGCTGGTCTCGCGCAGCGCGCGCTTGGCCTACCCCATTCGCGATGGCATTGCCGTGTTGCTTGAAAACGAGGCACGCACCTTAAGCGACGCCGAGCTGGGCGGCTGAATGTCTTTTTGCGTTCTGATTCCAGCGCGCATGGCGTCTTCGCGCTTGCCCGACAAACCGCTGGCGGATCTGGCCGGTTTGCCCATGGTGGTGCGGGTGGCGCAACGGGCCAAACTTTCGGGTGCTTCGCGCGTGGTGGTCGCCGCAGACGATGCACGCATCTTGGCGGCTTGCCAAGCACACGGCATGGAGGCGGTGTTGACCCGCACCGACCATCCCTCGGGCAGCGACCGACTGGCCGAAGCCTGTGATTTGCTGGGCCTGCAAGACAGCGACGTGGTGGTGAATGTGCAAGGTGACGAGCCGTTGATCGACCCAGCATCCATTGACGCCGCCGCCAAGTTGCTGCACACGCGCAGCGACTGCAGCATGAGCACGCTGGCGCATGCCATCGATAACGTGGCTGACTTTACCAACCCCAACGTGGTCAAAGTCGTTCTAGATAGCCGTCAAACGGCGTTGTATTTCAGTCGGGCACCTATTGCTTGGTGGCGTGATGGCGACAGCGCCACTCTGCCCGATCCAGCGCCCTTGCGACATGTGGGTTTGTATGGCTATCGCGTGGCCTTTTTGCGCGAGTTCCCCACGTTGGCGCAAGCACCTATCGAGCTCACCGAGGCTTTAGAACAACTGCGCGCTCTGTGGCATGGCCACCGCATTGCGGTGCATATCACCGACCATTCTCCTGGCCCTGGCGTAGACACGCCTGAAGACTTAGCCCGTGTGCGCGCCTTGCTGCTTGCAGGCGCGTAAGGCTGTCGAAGGCTAGTGCGTGATATCCTCACCTAAGTATTAAAACGTAGAGATCTAAGTAGGACCCCAGCATGAGACTTATTTTGTTAGGCGCCCCCGGTGCCGGTAAAGGCACACAGGCCACCTTCATTTGCCAAAAATACGGCATTCCCCAAATCTCCACCGGCGACATGTTGCGCGCCGCTGTGAAAGCAGGCACTGCCTTGGGTATCGAAGCCAAAAAAGTCATGGATGCAGGCGGTTTGGTGAGTGACGACCTCATCATCAATTTGGTCAAAGAACGCATCACCCAAGACGATTGCACCAACGGTTTCTTGTTTGACGGCTTTCCGCGCACCATTCCACAAGCCGATGCTATGAAGGCCGCAGGCGTGAAGCTGGACTATGTGTTGGAAATCGATGTGCCGTTTGACGCCATCATCGAACGCATGAGCGGTCGCCGCTCGCACCCCGCTTCTGGACGGACTTATCACGTCAAATTCAACCCACCCAAGGTGGAAGGCAAAGACGATGAGACCGGTGAGCCTTTGGTGCAACGTGCTGACGACCAAGAAGACACCGTCAAGAAGCGTTTGGACGTGTACAGCGCCCAAACCCGTCCCTTGGTGGACTACTACTCAGGCTGGGCCAAGGCAGATGCCTTGACTGCTCCCAAATACCGCGCCATCAGTGGCACAGGCTCTGTCGAAGAAATCAAAGAACGCGCGTTCCAAGCTTTGGCGGCCTAAACCGTTACAGGTGTTTTGCTAACCCCCAAAAGCCGCTCTGATGAGCGGCTTTTTTATTCCGCCAACAAATGCAACTGCAAAGCCACCCTAGCCTGCACGGCCGTCAACGCCCCTGCATGTGGCAACGCATCGGCCTCACGAGATTGCACACCGCCTTGCGCGCAACGTGAAGACCTCAGCACGTGTGCGCCCTGTTGTTGCGCCTCCAACAACGCCGCCTCCAGGTCTTGATGCAGGGTGCCATTGCCCGTACCCGCTGCCACCCAGCCCTGGGGCGCATCATGCGCCATCAAGGCACGCACCAAGCGACCATCTGACCCCGCATGGTTGAACACCAACTCAACACGCGGAAGCTGTGAACAGGCCAATACTTGGGCCACGCTGGGTATGCGCAAGCCTGAAGGGTGGGTCACATGCGCGAGTGAGCTGAATGGATTGCGCTGCTGGCTATGGCTTTTCTG
>Ga0114979_10002024_pt1 | contig 13686 bp, 13 predicted proteins | sample S_140625_EF_Meta_FD_87315 | JGI IMG/M metagenome (GOLD analysis project Ga0114979, IMG submission 87315) | Freshwater microbial communities from Lake Simoncouche, Canada to study carbon cycling - S_140625_EF_MetaG | ecosystem: Environmental > Aquatic > Freshwater > Lake | place: Lake... | reverse complement strand
TTATATTGCGCCTGGTGGCTTTCACATGACTCTTGAAAAGTCTGGCACTAAAACAATCATTCATTTAAACACTGAGCCGCCCGAAAACTCATGTCGACCAGCAGTAGATGTTCTATTTAGAGCTGCAGCTGAAGTCTATGGTGGTGGAGTACTAGCGGTGATGCTAACTGGTATGGGTTATGACGGCCTCAAAGGATCGCAGGTCATTGCTGCTAAGGGCGGTCAGATCATCGCTCAGGATGAAGCCACAAGCGTGGTTTGGGGTATGCCGGGAGCAGTAGTACAGGCGGGGCTAGCTAATGTGGTTTTGCCCATAGAAAAAATATCTGAAGAAATTGTATTTCGGTCTAGAAAAATAATCTCTATCCGATAAATGACTAAAGAATATCTTCCGCAGTTTTATGCAATGCTAGAGGAGCAGATTGGCATTTCTTTGGATGATACAAAGCAGTACCTCATTGAATCACGTCTTTTGCCATTAAGTAAAAAAGGCCAACATCTAGACGTCTATTCTCTTGTAAAAGAGCTTGTACAAACCCCGGTTGGCACTATGCATTGGCAAGCATTCGAGGCTTTGACCACTAATGAAACCTCGTTTTTTCGTGACAAGCATGTATTTGATGGTCTTAAAAACCATATATTGCCAATGCTGATTGCTAGTCGAAGAAAAGAGAAGGCTTTGTGTATATGGAGTTCAGCAGTTTCGGCGGGGCAAGAGGCTTACAGTATTGCAATGCTGATTCGCGAGAATTTCCCCGAATTGTATGACTGGAATATTTTGATTCAAGCAACTGATATATCGGAGGCGATTCTTGAGAAGGCTAGAGTTGGTATGTATAGCTCTTCGGAAATTAAGCGGGGATTGGATCAGCATTATCTGAATAAATACTTTAAGCAGGTGGGTGATGTCTATCAAATTAATCCTTCCATCCGAGGTATGGTGAATTTTTTGCCTCACAACCTCGTGGCAGCGTGGCCGTTCTATCCCAAATTTGATTTGATTATGTTGCGCAATGTATTAATTTACTTCAACCAAGATGCCAAGAATAAGGTTCTGGAGAAGATGCGAAGGCAGCTTAATGGAGAAAATGGAGTATTGATTCTTGGCGCTTCTGAATCAATTTATATGAATGATCTTTATAAAACAGTGCCATTAGAGAAAATTTCGTATTACCAAGCAAGTTAATTACTAAAGGTGTGCCATGGATCAGACTAGTAATCCCGCGGAAACCCAATCATCAATTGCCAAACCGATTGATCCAACCTTTGCGTCTTTTTGTATCTTGGTGGTGGATGATAGTCGTACCCTTAGGCGAATACTGATACGTGAACTCAACTCACTTGGCTTTCAAAATATTGTTGAGGCTGCGGATGGCTTAGAGGCAATCGAGGTTGTCAAATCCAAATCTATTGATCTGATGTTGCTTGATATGGAAATGCCAGAGTTAGATGGTTTGGGTGTTTTGGAGGCATTGAAGTCTGATGAAGTCTACAAATCTCTTCCAATTATCGTTATCTCTGGTGCGGATCAATTTGACAAAACAATTAAGTGTATTGAGATTGGTGCTGAAGATTACCTGCCAAAACCATTTGATCCCATCTTACTTCGAGCTCGAATTTTCTCTTCATTAGAGAAGAAGCGCTTGCGCGATTTAGATCAAAAACATATGGAGATGATCAACCATGAAAAGGAATTACTGGAAGTTGAGCAACTCAAAACAGAAAAGTTGATGCTCAATATTCTTCCAAGGCCAATTGCAGATCGCCTAAAACGTGGCGAAAAGAACATTTCAGGAAGTTATCCCGATGTCACTATTTTGTTTAGTGATCTAGTTGGCTTTACTAAAATGTCTTCACAGACAAGCGCTACAGATTTGGTGAAGTTGCTTAATGATCTATTTTCTCGGTTTGACAAACGCGCAGATGCACTTGGCGTAGAAAAAATTAAAACGATTGGCGATGCCTATATGGCAGTAGCTGGTCTGCCTATTCCGAGACCAGACCATGCGGTGTTGTGTGCGGAATTAGCTTTAGGAATGTTTGAGGATTTGAAGGCGTTTAACCAAGAAAATGGAAAAGAGCTGGATATGAGGATTGGCCTCAATTCTGGTCCCGTAGTTGCTGGGGTTATTGGTTATACAAAGTTCTCATATGACTTATGGGGAAATACCGTTAATACTGCCAGTAGGATGGAGTCGACTTCTAAGCCTGGCAGGGTACAGGTATCACCAGCAACCTATGAGGTAATCAAAGATCAATATATTTTGGAGGATGGCGGCTTGATGGAGTGCAAGGGTTTAGGTGAAATCTTGACTCATCTCCTAGTTTCTAAAAAATAAATCAATAATCGATGCCTTTAGTCATTCCAATGCTTTTCATCAATTTCATATCAACATGCTTTAAATGGGCATTTAATTTTCTAATATAAGTTATCTATAGCTTAGGCAGGAGGTCTTCAAATGCATTATTCCAGATATTTTTTTTGGCTCTCAACCGGCATACTTGCTGTCCTTTCTTTTTCGTATAGTCCATATTTGGCTACATTCTTCTTAGTACTATTTTTGATTGGGCTAAAAGATTCAATACAGAAGCATCATTCAATATTGCGGAACTATCCTTTAATAGGGCATTTTCGATTCTTGCTTGAATATATCCGCCCCGAGATACGTCAATATTTCTTAGAAGATGATGAGGAAAAAATTCCTTTTTCAAGAAATCAAAGGGCTATGGTCTACAGCCGCTCCAAAAAAGACAACGATAAGCGGGGATTTGGTTCAATCAAGTCGATGTATGGTCCCGATGGTGAATGGTTGGGGCATTCAAATTCTCCGTGTCATCCTGACCCAAGTACATTTCGTATTCAAGTTGGTGGCTCAAGCTGTCTTCAGCCTTATTCACTATCAATATTTAATATTTCTGCGATGAGTTTTGGCTCGCTTTCACCAAATGCAATTCGAGCGCTCAATAGAGGTGCAAAGCTTGGTGGATTTGCTCACGATACTGGCGAAGGCTCAATCTCTTCATATCACCGTGAGTTTGGCGGCGATATTATTTGGGAAATAGGTTCTGGATATTTTGGCTGTCGTACCGCGGATGGTCGATTTTCAGAAGAAAAATTTACCGCTCAAGTGACCGATCCGCAAATTAAGATGGTAGAAATTAAGTTATCTCAGGGCGCTAAACCGGGTCATGGCGGTGTTTTGCCTGGCGCTAAAGTTACTGCCGAAATTGCTGCTACTAGAGGTGTGCCGATGGGCGAGGATTGCATCTCCCCAGCCCATCACGCTGAATTTTCATCTCCATTAGAGCTGATGAAATTCATTGCACGCTTACGTAAGTTAAGCGGTAGTAAGCCTGTTGGTTTTAAATTATGCGTTGGCCAACCTTGGGAGTTCTTTGGTATTGCTAAGGCTATGCTAGAGACGGGCATTAGCCCTGACTTCATAGTGGTTGACGGCAGCGAGGGTGGTACTGGTGCTGCCCCTGTTGAATTTACAGATCATGTGGGGATGCCACTTCGTGATGGCCTCAGATTAGTGCATAACACCTTAGTCGGGATTAATAAACGTAAGGAGATTGCGATTGGAGCCTCGGGAAAAATTATTTCTGGCTATGACATTATTCGCGCTCTTGCTTTAGGGGCGGATTGGTGTAATTCTGCAAGAGGGTTTATGTTTGCCTTGGGCTGCATTCAGTCACGAACATGCCATACAGATAAGTGTCCTACAGGTGTGGCAACTCAGGATTTGGGTCGTCAAAGAGCATTGGTAGTCCCTGATAAAGCTGAGCGAGTATTTGCATTTCATCAGAATACCGTTGCTTCTTTGGCAGATTTAATTGGCTCAGCGGGTCTCATGCATCCTAAAGAAATTACATCGGATTATCTTTTGTGTAGAGATGGTTCTGGCAAGATAACGTCGTTAGCATCACAGCTCACAACCCTAACTCCTGGAGCACTATTGCCAGTCTCTGACGCTTCTCTGCAAAAAGATTTACCACGGGAATATGTTCAGTATTGGGATAGGGCACAAACCAGTAGATTTGGCTTAGCTCCTCAATAGGTTTACCTATACCAATGCTTGAGTTACGAGAAACCGCCTTAGCAATACTAGCAAATACTGACCCACAATCTAAAGTTGCTCAGCTATTCAGCTTGTATGATGGGCATTTGGCCCAGCGTATTGATATCAATGCCTCTAGCAACTTCGCTGGTAACTTCACTAGTCAAGATATTGAACTTCCTGGCCGACCCGCTAAACCGGAACTAGTGGCACCGAAGTTTGTTCCCAAGAGAAAAATGGATACGGTTGAGGGTAGGGCTATTCTTTGGCACTCCCTAGCGCATATTGAATTTAACGCCATGAATTTGGCTTTAGATGCCGTTTGGCGTTTTCCAAATATGCCTAAAGCCTATTACGAAGACTGGCTTAAGGTTGCTAAGGAAGAGTCATATCACTTCAGTTTGATCAATTCCCATTTACAGTCTTTGGGATTTAGCTATGGCGCCTTCCCAGCCCACAATAGTCTGTGGGAGATGGTAGAGAGAACTTCGGATTCAGTGATTGCTCGCATGGCGCTGGTTCCCCGAACCATGGAAGCACGAGGCCTTGATGCGGTTCCAGAGATTCGGGATCGGTTTAAGCAAATTCAAGATGAACGCGCTGTAGAGATTCTGGAAATTATTCTTCATGATGAAATTGGTCATGTACTGGTTGGTAATCGTTGGTTTAATTTCTTGTGTGCAAATGAGAACTTATCCCCGATTGTGACTTATCGAGAGTTGGCCGAAAAATACCGGGCACCTACTTTGAGGGGGCCGTTTAATATCCAAGCACGTGAGCAGGCTGGTTTCACCTCTGAAGAATTAGAGTTATTAGAATTGCTTGGTGAGAAACAGGCGCAAGTGATATGAAGATTCTCAGTCTCATTCCGCCGATGACGCAGCTTAATACGCCGTATCCATCCACGGCTTATCTCACTGGTTTTTTGCGCTCACGTGGTTTTGAAGCTGTTCAGGATGATCTGGCCCTAGCCCTAGTTTTAGGTTTCTTCACTCCAAATGGTTTGATAGAGATTAAAGATCAAGCCTTAAATCTCACCGAAGAAAATCGGAGTGCAAGTGTTAATTTCTTTCTAGATTACTTTGATGATTACCAAACCACCATCACTTTAGCAATTGCATTTTTACAAGGGCGAGATAGTACTCTTGCCCATCGTATCAATAGTCGTACTTTGTTGCCTGAAGGTCCACGTTTTGCATCCCTAGATTCTTATGAGGAAGAAGAGGGTGGGGATTCTTTAGCATGGGCATTTGGTGCTTTAGGCTCCCAAGACCGGGCACGTCATTTAGCTACCCTCTATCTCAACGATTTATCTGATGTTCTGCGTGATGCAGTGGATGCGCGTTTTGAGTTCGTTCGTTATGCGGAAGCTTTAGCGGGTAGCCAGCCCACTTTTACTCCCTTAGCAGAAGCCTTGGTAGCCAGCCCTACATTAATGGATGTGCATTTACAGAAACTCACAAAGTCTTCTATCGAAAAGCACCAGCCCAATTTAGTATTGTTATCGGTGCCATTTCCTGGGGCCATGTACGCTGCATTGCGAATTGCTCAAACCATCAAGCAACATTACCCCCGCATCAAAATTGGTCTTGGTGGCGGCTACGTTAATACTGAGCTACGTGAACTCACCGATCCACGCCTTTTTGATTTTGTTGATTTCATCACTCTGGATTCTGGTGAGCGACCTTTGCTTGCACTTCTAGAGCATTTAAATGGTAAGCGTTCTGCTGAAAGACTGGTTCGTACCTTTATCCGAGCTACCGGTAATGAAGTGCGTTACATCAACTGGCAAGAGCCTGATGTCCCTTTTGAAGAGGTAGGTACTGCGACATGGGATGGTCTGCCGCTCAATTCTTATTTATCTTTACTTGATATGCTCAACCCCATGCATCGCCTATGGAGTGATGGTCGTTGGAATAAGCTCACTGTTGCGCATGGTTGCTATTGGAAAAAATGTAGCTTTTGCGATGTTAGCCTTGATTACATCTCTCGTTATGAAACTGCTTCGGCAAGTCTATTGGTTGATCGTATCGAAGTAATCGTTGCTGAGACTGGTCAGACAGGATTTCATTTTGTAGATGAGGCTGCGCCACCAAAGATCTTAAAAGCGCTTGCTGAAGAGCTCATTCGGCGCAAGGTGGTGATTTCTTGGTGGGGCAACATTCGTTTTGAAAAAACCTTTACTCCAGAGTTGTCTGAGTTATTGGCGCAAAGTGGTTGTATTGCGATGTCTGGAGGTCTAGAGGTTGCCTCTGACAGACTGCTTGATCTCATGAAAAAAGGGGTTTCCGTAGAGCAGGTTGCCCAAGTGACAAAAGGCTTTTCAAATGCAGGCATCCTGGTGCATGCTTATCTGATGTATGGTTTCCCAACGCAAACCGTTCAAGAAACTGTCGACTCTCTTGAATACGTTCGTCAGCTTTTTGAGAATGGCTGCATCCAAAGTGGCTTTTTCCATCGATTTACTTGCACAGTCCATTCTCCAGTAGGTCTTGACCCAGCAGCTTATGGAATCGAACTTGTGCCATTGCCGCCGATTAGCTTTGCTAAGAATGATGTCGCCTTTATCGACCCTACTGGAGTGGATCACGATTATCTTGGCGTTGGTCTGAAAAAGGCCATCTATAACTTTATGCATGGCGTAGGTTTTGAGGAGGAAGCCCATCAGTGGTTTGATATGCCCAGCATTCCAAAAACCTCATTGGGTCGCAATAAAATAGCCAAGGCTCTGAGGCACGTTTAAACTAGATTTACTCACTTATTTCGTTCAATTACCTTAGGCAGAAATATGAATTTATCTCGTCGAACTTTCATCGTATCAGCTGCTCTAGCTCCCGTGGCTTGTGGAGGTCTTTCCTATGAGCATGGCATTCCAGTTACTCAGCCAAAGCCTCTACCTGTGGTTCGCCCTCCGCAAGTCGGCCAAGAATGGATTTATATTAAGAAAAATATTTTTAACGGTAAAACGTTAGACATAATTACTGAGCGTGTTTCTAATATTGGCTCAACTATTGTGATTGAGCGATCCACTGCTGATGGCGCTCGCTTACCTAGTGAAATCCAAACTTCATGGGGAATGGTCGCCACTGATACGCAGTGGTCACGTTTGCTCAACTTCAGTCCCTCTTTACCGCTTTGGCCTGAACAGCTATCCACCACTTGGGCGAAGCAGTTCAATACTAAGTACAGTATTGCGGGCTATCCAGACTCAAGAATGAATTGGCAAGAATATATGACTGTTCAGGGCTGGGAAAAAATTATTGTTCCAGCTGGAGAGTTCGTGGCATTACGTTTTCAGACCCTGATTCATTATGAGAGCGAAGATCCTAACAAGGTTGCTTGCATCCGTAAGGAAACGGTTTGGTTTGCTCCGCAGCTTGGCCGCTGGATTGCTCGCGAGGCATCTGGTTCTTATCAAATTGAAGGGCAAATTGGTCAAGTGATTTTAGAGGACAGCTATCAATGGCAATTGAGTTCTTACAAATAAATACCGTGCGTAGATTCCTTGTGTTTCTCTCACCAGTATTGCTTGTATCCTAGAAGTAAGCAAAGCGCTTAAAATCAAGATATGGCTATGTACACTGTAAAAGAACTCTTTCCCACCCTTCAGGGTGAGGGCGCCTACGCTGGTCGTGCGGCTGTATTTTGCCGTTTTTCTGGTTGCAATCTGTGGAGTGGTCGTGAAGAAGACCGTGCTACTGCCGTTTGTCAATTTTGCGATACCGACTTTGTTGGAAGTAATGGCGCTGGTGGCGGAAAGTTTGAAACAGCTTCTCTATTGGCGGATACCATCGAAGAGGTATGGAACAGTACCTCTGCCGGACCCCAACAACGTTATGTTGTCTTTACGGGTGGTGAGCCATTACTGCAGTTAGATACTGCATTGATCGATGCTTTGCATGCTAAGGGCTTTGTGATTGCCATTGAGACGAATGGAACAATCAAGGTGCCCAAGGGAGTTGATTGGGTATGTGTCAGCCCTAAAGCTGGATCTGAACTCATTGTGTTGCAGGCTGATGAGATGAAGTTGGTAATACCTCAGGCAGGACATTTATCTATCGAAGCCCTATTGGCTCGGTTTGAGAAGATGGATTATCGTCACCGCTTTTTGCAAGCTATGGATGGTCCAAATCTCCAAGAAAACCTTGCATTAGCAGTGAGTCTCTGTCAGAAGCGCCCCTTGTGGCGTTTGAGTGTCCAGACCCATAAGATTATTGGTATTCGATAAGAGTCTTATCAAGTAATTTTTAAGTACTTAGAAAAAATAAAATGAGCATAAAGCAAGAAGCTATTTCCATTACCCGTCGACTTGAGTTTGATTCAGGCCATCGCATTCCGAATCATGATGGGCAATGTCGTCATCTTCATGGTCATCGCTATGCAATTGAAGTCACGCTAACCGGTGTGATCGCAGATCATCCTGGCAAAGCGGATGATGGTATGGTTTTGGACTTTGGAGATATCAAGCGTATCACCAATCAATATGTTGTGGAGCCCTGGGACCATGCGTTTCTCGTGGCTAAAGAAGATGCTGGATTAGTAAATTATTTAAATTCCATCCCCAATCACAAGACTGTAGTGATGGAGCAGGTACCCACTGTTGAGAACTTAGCTAGTGCAGCCTTTAGGGTATTGCAGCCTGTTTTTGAAAAAGCTTTTGATGGTCGACTGAAGTTGGCATCCATTCGTCTTTATGAAACCCCCAATTGTTGGGCTGACGTTTCTCACCCATAAAAAGTAATATGCAAGCAGAGCTTGATCGTCAATTTATGCAGCAAGCTTTGGACCAAGCCATGCTGGCTGGTGCAGCCGGTGAGGTGCCTGTTGGTGCTGTATTGGTTCGGGATGGTCAAATAATCTCAACTGGCTTCAATCGGCCGATTGGCAATAGTGATCCTAGCGCCCATGCCGAGATGATGGTCTTGCGTGCCGCAGCGCAAAACGAATCAAACTATCGTCTGCCTGGTACAACGCTTTATGTCACGCTAGAACCCTGCATCATGTGTGCTGGAGCAATGTTGCATGCCAGAGTAGAGCGCGTGGTATTTGGTGCTGCAGATCCTAAAACTGGAGCTGCTGGAAGCGTGATCAATGTATTCTCGGAAAAGCAGATTAACCACCAGACTCAGGTTGAAGGTGGCATCATGAGCGAAGAGTGCGGGCAAATACTGCGCAATTTTTTTAAGGAGCGGCGTTGAAGTCAATTCATTTAATTGCTCCTTCTGGAGCGAGCCTAGATACGCGCAGCCCATTAGCTGGAATCGAATGGCTTCAGAAGCAGGGTGTTGAGATTCTCAATACCGCTTGTATAAGTCGAGTTGAGCAACGTTTTGCTGGCTCAGATTCTGAGCGTTTAGCCGAAATCAATCAACTCGCCACACTCTCTCCTGATAGTGTTGTTATGGCTATGCGCGGTGGTTATGGATTGCATCGTCTGCTCCCAGATATTGAGTGGAGTGCGATTAGTAAAGCCGTGAAGAGTGGCCTACAAATTTGTGGGCACAGTGATTTCACTACTTTTCAGTTGGGATTACTAGCTAAAACTGGCGCAGCCACTTTGGCTGGACCCATGCTCAATTTTGATTTTTCTTGTCAAGGTGAGCAGAGTGGGGGCGCTATTCCTAATGCTTTTATGTGGGCACATTTTCAGAAAGCAATTGAAGAGCGTAAGTTAGATTGCACCATCCAGGCTGCGCAGCCCTTTTTAAGAAAGTCTGCTCAAGGACAAGCATCAGGAATGCTCTGGGGTGGAAACTTAACTGTGCTGGTAGGTTTAGTTGGGACGCCTTACTTGCCAAATCAGCAGCAAACTCAAGGTGGGATTTTATTTCTAGAGGATGTGAATGAACATCCTTATCGGATTGAGCGGATGTTGATGCAATTATTGGATGCAGGCATATTAGCCAATCAAAGTGCCATCCTTTTGGGTGGATTCTCGGCCTATCGTCTTTATGATAATGATCGTGGTTATGATCTGAAAGCTGCCATTGAAGCGATTAATAAACGTCTTCCTGAGAATATTCCCTTATTAACAGGATTGCCGTTTGGGCATCAAGCCGAGAAACTCACTTTACCGGTAGGTGCGCTAGCCCACATTCAATATGATGCATCGGGATTTACTATTCACTCAGCTTGGTAAGTAATTGATCATGAAAATTTCCATCTCCCGACCCCTGGTATTTCTCACCAGCCTATTGATTGCGAGCACTGTAATGGCAACCGAAGAACCAAAATTTTCTATTATTGAAAAATCAGAGCCCTTTGAACTTCGTACTTATGCTCCTCAGTTAATTGCTGAAGTCAAAGTCGAGGGTGACTTAGATGCTGCCTCTAGCCAAGGATTTCGTTTGATAGCGGCTTTCATTTTTGGGCAGAATCAAGTTAGTGAAAAAATTTCGATGACTGTGCCAGTAACGATTGAAACAGCACAAAGCACCAAGATTGCGATGACCGTACCGGTCGGAATCGAGGCTAGCAAGGATTCTGTGAGAGGTGTAAATCAATGGGTATTCTCTTTTGTCATGCCCTCCGAATACACTATGGCGACACTACCAAAGCCATTAAATCCTTTGGTGACCATTCGTGAGTTGCCAGCTCAAAAACGTGCAGCAATCACCTTTTCTGGTTTTTATAACGAAGCTAAAGTTCTTGAAAAAACAAAGGCATTAGAAGAGTGGATCAAAAGCAAGCAATGGCAGGTCGTTGGAAATTCCCAATTTGCACGCTATAACCCTCCTTGGTCTATACCCTTTATGCGTCGTAATGAAATCCTAATAACAGTGCGGGATTAATTAAAGTCACCAATTGTTGGCATCATTCTTTTGGGCACATGCTTTAGGGTTTATGCCTACAGAAACTATCATTATTCCTCCATAGTATGGAGAGATGTCAAAACTGATTGAATTAACCTATGTTAGCGAGCCTGCTCAAGGAATGTCCTTTTTAGGTCTTATGCGGCTGCTCTATCACTCTTATTTGAGAAACCTCAGATTAGAAATTACTGGTGCACTCATTTACGAAAACAATCAATTTGGCCAAGTGATTGAGGGGCCAGAGGATGTGATTAATGCATTGTGGGAGAAAATTCAAAAAGATGATCGCCATAAAAATATTCGCTTGGTAGAGAAGAAAAGCATTAGCGCGAGAAACTTTGAAAAGTGGACTATGGTTTTTCAGGGTGATAAGGAATTATTTAAAGGCTTGCCCGAGGTGAGTGCTGCCATCGAGGAGGTTAATTTTCCAGTGGGTCACCCGCTGTTAAGTGCTTTACGAGGTGAAGGTAAAAAAACTAAATAAGTGAGCAGTTTTTACATTGGCATAGCCAAACTGCCATATGCCATTCGTCCAAATGCATTAACGTCCATAGATTAATCAATTAGTGGACATAAAAAATGGAACAAAAACGCATGAGCTTGATACGTGATAAATCAAGAAATATTTATCTTATAGGCATCCTGATTTTTACGGGCATTTTCTCAACGATCGCTGCTTGTGTCTGGTTCCTATCTAAGCTCAATTTCTGAGTGTGAGGAGTACTCCTTTAGGTGTCTTTTCATTACATATCTGTAAATTGTAATTTTGCTAGCTGTGAGTACAGTCCTGATTGAGCGATCAGGCTTGCATGGTTGCCAGTCTCAATAATTCGACCATGTTCCATAACAATGATTCGATCTGCTTGTTTAACAGTAGAGAGTCTATGCGCAATCACAATCGTGGTCCTTCCGTGCATGGCTATTTCAAGAGCTTGTTGGACAAGCCTCTCTGATTCTGCATCTAGTGAACTTGTTGCCTCATCTAAAAGTAACAATGGGGGATTTTTGAGTAAGGCTCTTGCTATCGCAATACGCTGCTTCTGTCCACCAGATAGCCTGACTCCTCGATCTCCCAAAAAGGATTCATAGCGCTCTGGAAGTCTAGAAATAAATTCATCCACAGCAGCCTGCTGAGCTGCCTTATACACTTCATCATCAGTCGCATCTACACTGCCATAACGAATATTTTCTAAAGCATTCTCGGAAAATATACTAATGTCCTGTGGCACAACACCAATTAATCTTCTCAAGTCATCTAGCTTGAATTCTCTAATATCAACATCATCAAATTTGATGTAACCAGATTGGGGGTCATAGAAGCGTTGTATTAATTTAAAGAGGGTTGTTTTTCCAGATCCTGAAGGGCCCACCAAAGCAATCTTTTCACCCGCTTTAATCGACAGGTTGATATCAGAGAGGACGCGATTGGGATTTGATGAATAAGCAAAGCTAAGATTCTCGATCTGAACATGAATGGCCTTATCTACACTCTGTGTCCGAATATGCGGTATTAATGGACTCACTACCTTAGATTGGGAGTTCAAAAGCTCTAATAGGCGCTCTCCCGCACCCATCGCTCTTTGTGTATCTCCAAGAACTTCAGATAGTGCCGCTATAGCACCAGCGACAATAACCGCATAAAGAAAAAACTGGGTGAGTTGCCCGCCAGATATCTCTTGATTGCTTACAGCATAAGCACCAAGCCATAACACCAAGATGATGCTGGTAAAACCTAAAAGGATGGCAACAAAAGTCAGTTTTCCACGTGCGGCACTACGATTTATTGACGCTAAAAAAGATTTTTCAATCGATTGATTGAAGGCTTTGATTTCTTTTTCTTCATTTGCAAATGATTGCACCGTAAAGATCGCATTAATTTTTTCTCCAGCTATGGCGGATGTGAGTGCGATTTTATCTTGAGAGTTTCTAGATAATTGACGAACTTGCTTCCCCATCAAGACGACAGGAATGACTGTAAGCAAAAGGGTTAACAAAATGAGCAGGGTGAGTTGAATACTAGTAATGAACATCATCACCATACCGCCAAGCAATAGAAATACATTTCTCACTGCCATTGAAATGCTAGTACCCAAGAGGATCTGAATGATGGTAGTGTCATTATTGATGCGGGAGAGGATCTCTCCACTTTGCTGGGTCTCAAAAAACTCAGGGCTTTGAGAAATAATATGGGCGTAGACCTTTTTTCGGATATCGGATGTGATTCGTTCTCCGAGCCATGACACGAGGTAATAGCGTAGGGAGCTCGCAAATGCCAGTATCACTGCCGCACTGAATAGATTAATAAAAGTACGGTTTATTTGGGCTTGGCTTGCCTCGCTAAAGCCTTGGTCAATGATGGCTCTAAAGCACAATGGAATTACTAGAGTTGCAACTGCAGCTAGAACTAAGCTAATTCCTGCAAAGAAAAGCTGTTTTTTATAGGGTTTTATAAATGGCAAAAGCGTTTTTAAGGCTTTTAGCTTTTTGCTTGCTGGCATTTTGTTTTCAGGCATTGGTGGTTTTTCTATTGGTACGTTGTGCTGGAGGAGCGCTTTAATGCAACGGTATTGGGGAGGTTAAGCCCCTACAGGCTAGGTTTTCACTTGCCGAAATAAGCTAATCAAACTCTCATTTTGAATGTTGTAATAGGTAAATTCTAGGAATATTAAGGGGTTTCACGTACATTTAGTTACACTAATCTAAGTAAAATTAAATTTCATATTAATTTGCCTTAGGATAGCGATGGCCCTTAATTTTCCGTTCACAGCAATAGTCTCACAAGCTGAAATGAAGCTTGCCATCATACTCTGTAC
>Ga0114979_10002023_pt1 | contig 13690 bp, 8 predicted proteins | sample S_140625_EF_Meta_FD_87315 | JGI IMG/M metagenome (GOLD analysis project Ga0114979, IMG submission 87315) | Freshwater microbial communities from Lake Simoncouche, Canada to study carbon cycling - S_140625_EF_MetaG | ecosystem: Environmental > Aquatic > Freshwater > Lake | place: Lake... | reverse complement strand
ATTTCCCGCTCAACCATCCGAACGCGAGGGGTGAGTAGGCGAGCAGTCCGACCCCATCACGCAAAGCAAATTCGGCAAGTCCAATCTCAAAAATCCGGTTAACTAGGCTGTACGGATTCTGAATCGAGACGATCCGCGGCAAGGTGGCGTGCGCGTCATGCGAGGCCGCTTGCAAAAAGCGCGCGACACCCCAGGGGGTTTCATTGGATACGCCAATTTGCCGAATTTTACCGGCCCGGACCAATTGGCCGAGCGCTTCCAGCGTTTCTTCGATCGCAACGGTCTCTTCACCCTCCACATGCTCGTATCCCATCTGGCCAAAACAATTGGTGCTGCGGTCAGGCCAGTGCAGTTGGTACAAATCAATGTAATCCGTTTGCAGACGTCGCAAACTGTCATTGACGGCTTCGGTAAGGTTGGTCGCATTGAAAGCAAGGCGGCCATCGCGAATATGCGACGGTCGCGTGGGTGTACGACTCGGACCCGCAGCTTTGGTTGCCAACACGATTTGATCGCGTCGTGAGGGTTGCCGGGCCAGCCACGTTCCGATAACCGTTTCCGTTCGACCCGCCGTGTCGGGCTTGGGCGGGACCGGATACATTTCTGCAGTGTCGATCAGGTTTACACCGGCTGCCAATGCGGCATCGAGTTGCTGATGGGCTTCTTCTTCGGTGTTTTGCTGGCCCCAGGTCATGGTGCCTAACGCAATCTGGCTAACCATTGGGCCATTCGGTCCGAGTGCGCGGAATTTCATCGAGTTTCTCCCTGGATGCGGCTGGCAGGATACAGGGTCGAGTCGCCCGGCAACTTTCCCTGCGGTTCTAAGGGGTGGGCGATCATGCGTAAAACTCTTGGTGGCGATTCGCCGACATGAAGGGCGTATTTTTTTGCACGCAATTCGAGATCAGCCTCGGTTAGGCGCTCATGCTGGCGCAAGTGCCCGACCCAAGATTCATCCAGAAACCATTCAACAAATCGTTCGGGTTCGGCCGAGTCTCTAAATAACTCCCAGGATAAAGCGCCGTTACGCAACCGATGACGCCGACTGTCGACCATCAAGGCGACAAACGCGTCGATCTTCGAGGGCTCGACGATATATTCAATCGTCACCATCACCGGACCCCGGCTCATGTCCATCGAGCTATCCGCTTCCGGCGCATGCCAATCGCGCGCAGGTTGAAGATCTGCCGGCCGGTGATCATTTAACGCGAAACGGCGAGCAACCAAAATGGCGGTCAACATACTCATCAGCGCAGCCGCAATGAGGGTGCCATGTAGTTCGGTCCGCTCTGCAACGTTGCCCCAGATCGCCGCACCCAAGGCGCTGCCGCCCATCATCGACATTTGAAAAATCGCCATTCCCCGGGCGCGAATCCAGTCAGGCAAGCCCAATTGGGCGGCCACCGTCATCGTGTTGGCCGCGCCAATCCAGCCGACGCCCGCGATCAACATGGCGGGTGCAGCCACCCAAATGTTGGGCGCAATCGCGACCATCAGTGCCGCAACAGCATTGAGCAAGGAGGCGCGGATGACCAGTTGATCACGGGAGTACGTATCGCGAAAGCGTGGCAACAAAAGCACACCTACGATGGCACCCAAACCCATCAGCGCGAGTAGCAGCGTGTAGGTCGCGGCATCGCCACCGGGAAGACTGCGCGCGAGCAAGGGCAATAACGCCAATTGGGGCACTGCATTCAGAAAAAACAGGGCGGCTCGCCACATTGCTGCCTGCAGCGGGGGCGATTGACGAACGAATTGGAGGCCCACCCGAATAGCGCCAAAAAAGCGTTCCGCGGGCAGAGCGCGGATCGATACCTCTCGACGCCAGCGCAATATCGCCCAAGTCGCACCCAAAGAAAGGAGTGCGTTTAAAATAAAAACCGCCGAGGGACCCAGTGTGGCAATCAATGCGCCCGCCAGAATCGGCCCAACGATTCGGGAACCATTCATCGAAATCCCGTTGAGCGCCAAGGCTGCCGGCAACTCGCTGCGGGAGACAATCTCTGGGGTAATCGCGGCAAACACCGGCCACCGCAATGCCAGGCCAATTCCATGCAAAAAAGTTAAAACCAATAACCAGGTCGCATCGAGGGTTTCAGTATAGGAGGCCACCGCTAAGGCGATCCCCACAGCCACGACCCAAAGCTGTGTCATCGCAAACCATCGCCTGCGATCAAGAATGTCTGCAAGCGCCCCGCTGGGAACCCCGAGTAGAAATACCGGTAACGTCGATGCGGCCTGAACCAAAGCCACCAGGAGCGGTGAGGTAGTGAGGCTGGTCATTACCCAGCCTGCTGCCACGTCGTTGGCCCACATCACCGTATTGGCGACTAACCAAACCAGCCACAAACGCCGAAACACGGCGCCGGCCAATGGCTTGAGGGCCTCCGGCCAGTGCACTTGTCTGAATCTCGTATTCAGATGTCAGACAAGGATTTCCGCCTTACACATCAATATTTCTAGCGATCAGTGCATTACTTTCGATAAATGCACGCCTGGGTTCGACGTCATCGCCCATCAGGGTTGTAAAAATCTGATCGGCGCCAATAGCATCATCAATACGCACCTGAAGCAGGCGCCGAACGCTTGCATCCATGGTGGTTTCCCAAAGCTGGGACGGGTTCATCTCACCCAGGCCTTTATAGCGCTGGCGACTGACACCACGCTCGGCCTCCGACAATAACCAGCGCATCGCCTCTCTAAAATCAGCGACCGGATGACTGCGCTTATCACCAACCGTTCGATCAGCAATCGCGCGATCCGCGACCGCAACCTCCCCGACCGCAACATCCGTCGGGATTTCTTCGGTTTCTACCCGTGACCGACGCTCTCGACCCCGCCTTATTTCTGCCCCTTCGCGGATCAAGTCGACGACCAGGCGGGCACAATCGACGAGGATTGCATAGTCGCCCGACTCAACAAAATCCGCATGGATTACGCTGACTTTGACATTCCCATGAACCCGCCGCGAAATGCGCAAGGTCCATTTTTCATGGCGCTCATCAAATTGCGCCTGAACGACGGGTGCATTGATTTGGGCAACCACCGGTAAGCCTTTCGAGAGCGCTGCCTGTAAACGCTGGGCACTGCCGATCGAGAGGCTTTCATCGCTCAGGTTCAGTTCACATCCGTCCATGATGGCGCCCAACGCTTCGGCGTCGAGAATGACCGAGAGTCGATCGACTACCGCCTGCGCCAACAGGAATTTCCGCGCCAATTCACTGAGCGCATCGCCCTGAATCGACGTTGCACCCGCTTGCGGCACGAGCTCTGCGCCTTCGAGGGCGAGCGTCAACATATGCTGATTAAGCTCGTAATCGTCCTTGAGATAACGCTCATCCCGACCGTGTTTGACTTTGTAGAGAGGTGGCTGCGCAATGTACACATGGCCACGCTCAATCAGCTCGGGCATTTGCCGATAGAAGAACGTCAGCAAGAGCGTCCGAATGTGACTGCCGTCGACATCCGCGTCAGTCATGATGATGATTCGATGGTAGCGGAGCTTATCGAGTGAATAATCCTCAGCGCCGATTCCGGTTCCCAATGCCGTAATCAAGGTCGCGATTTCCGCGCTTGCAAGTAGCTTGTCAAAACGCGCCTTCTCGACATTCAGGATTTTGCCCTTCAGCGGTAAGATGGCTTGAAACTTACGGTCACGGCCCTGCTTCGCAGAACCGCCGGCGCTATCACCCTCGACGATGAAAAGCTCCGCGCGCGCTGGATCGCGTTCCTGACAGTCGGCCAGTTTTCCGGGCAAACCCAAACCGTCCAGCAATCCTTTGCGACGGGTCATCTCACGCGCACGCCGAGCGGCCTCTCTGGCCCGAGCAGCGTCCACGATCTTGCCGCAAATAATTTTAGCGTCAGCAGGGCGTTCTTCTAAAAACTGCTCCAGTGCCCGTCCGACCAACTCTTCGACCGGTGCCCGGACCTCGCTCGAGACGAGCTTTTCCTTGGTCTGACTCGAAAACTTGGGCTCTGGGACTTTGACGCTCAGGACACACGCGAGGCCCTCACGCATGTCGTCACCGGTTGTCTCGACCTTCGCTTTGCGAGCGAATTCATGGTCGACGATGTATTTGTTCATCACCCGGGTCATCGCGGCACGCAAACCGGTTAAGTGAGTACCCCCATCTCGCTGAGGAATATTGTTCGTGAAACATAAAACCTGTTCACCGTACCCATCGTTCCATTGCATTGACACTTCAACCGAAATGCCTTCACGACTGGCCTCGGCATAAAAGGTAGTCGGGTGAATAATGGCCTTGTTCTTATTGATATATTCAACGAACCCCCGGACCCCGCCCGAGAACGCAAAATTTTCTTCTTTGCCGGTTCGTTGATCGAGCAATCGAATTCGAACGCCATTATTTAAAAATGACAGTTCCCGAATTCGTTTGGCTAAAACATCGTAGTGATACTCAACCAAACCGAAAATTTCAACGTCGGCCAAAAAGTGAACTTCAGTTCCCTTTTTATCGCTCTGTCCAATACAGCGAATCGGTGAAACCTGGACCTCCACACCATCCGGTCCGAGTTGATTTTCAATTAGTCGATTAATGACCGCACCGCGTTCAAATTCCATTTGATGGACTTTGCCATCCCGCCGGATCGTGACTTTAAGCCATTGCGATAGCCCATTGACACACGATACACCAACCCCGTGTAATCCGCCCGAAACCTTGTAACTGTTTTGATCAAACTTACCGCCTGCGTGAAGCTCCGTCATGACGATTTCAGCCGCACTGCGCGGTGGTTCATGCCGATCATCAAACTTGACACCCGTTGGAATTCCACGCCCGTTGTCAATCACACTGATTGAATTATCGGTATGAATTGTTACCGTAATATCGTCACAATGCCCAGCGAGAGCCTCATCGATGGCGTTATCGAGAACTTCGAACACCAAGTGGTGCAGACCGGTGCCGTCTGACGTATCGCCAATATACATTCCGGGCCGTTTACGAACCGCTTCCAAACCTTCGAGGATTTGAATCGATGAAGCTGAATAATCCTGTGTCATCGCGATATCTTTTCAGTAAAAAAGCAATTTAAATTCGAACCGGCATCACGACATATTGAAACCCGTCGATACCGGGAACAGTCAGAAGTGCACTGGACCCCGATTCACCAAAATGCAGAACCACCTGCTCGGATTTCAAATTGTTTAAACAATCAAGTAGGTAAGATACATTAAAGCCTACATCGAGCTCTTCATCACTGTAGTCAACTTCTAACTCATCGGTTGCTTCCTCCTGATCGGAGTTTTGGGCTTGAATTTGCAGCGCACCTGGGCTGAGTTTGAATTGAACTGCCCGAAATTTTTCGCCGGTCAAAATTGCCACCCGATTCAACGCGCGAGTAAACAAATCCCGCCCGATCGTCACGTGACGTTGATGATTTTGAGGAATGACACGCCGCCAATCTGGAAATTTACCCTCAACCAGTTTCGTGACTAATTCGATCGCCGCCTCTTTATCATCAATAAACCGAAATCTCGCCTGATTAACCGCAACTTCAATCGACACCAACTCATCCGTATCGGCTAGCAGTCGTTGGAGTTCCATTACCGCCTTGCGCGGAATGAGCACCTCACGATGTGGTTGTTCGATTGCCAAGGAGTCACAGGTACTGGTTGCGACCGCAAGACGGTGCGCATCGGTAGCGACAACGGTAATGTTTTGACCATCCACTACCAAGAGCAAACCATTCAAATAGAACCGAATGTCCTGCTGTGCCATGGCGTAAAACACCTGATTGAACAGGTGCTTTAAAGTTGCCTGAGGCAGGGAGAACTGCACAAGTCCTGCTTCGACGAGGGTCGCGGTCGGATAAGACTCTGCACTCAGCGTTTGAAGAGTAAATCGACTTTTACCAGCGGCCAGTGAGAGTTTTCGAGCGCTATGACTAACAGTCACGAGGCCATCATCGGGCATGGATCGCAAAATATCCAACAATTTTCTAGCGCCAACAGTCGTTGTCATCTCCGCTGGATCTGACCCGGTGACATCTGGCGCAGCAAGCTCCGCCGTGGTTCGAATCTGGATTTCACTATCGCTCCCGGTCAATGAAACCGAGGTGCCCTCTCGTTTGATCAGCACATTGGCGAGAATCGGTTGTGTATGACGTCGTTCGATGATCCCAGCCACAATTTGAAGCGGGCGTAAAATCGCGTCTCGGTTTGCTTTGATCAACTGCATGATGTTCTTACACTCTTATAGGTAATATTTAAAGAGTAATAGTAGGTAATAAGGGAGTCGACTTATTCATCGATTCATCGAAATTGGCGGTGTGTCAGGCTCACAGGGCAACGAAAGCTTGTGGATAGGATGAACTCGATCGGCGTGAGCCTGTGGACAACTACCGGACCCAGAATGGTGCTCTCGGAAATAGGTTGGATGTCCACTGAGTTATTCACCGGTTGTTAGGCTCTTAGGGTTTGTTCAAGGACGTGAAGAGATCGATTCAGTTCGGTGTTGTTTTTACGTTCATTGGTGATTTTTCGAACTGCGTGTAAGACGGTTGTGTGATCGCGACCGCCAAACAATTCTCCAATGTCGGGAAGACTTTTTTGGGTGAGCTCTTTGGCCAGGTACATTGCGACTTGTCGAGGCAAGGCGATATTGGCGGGCCGCCGTTTTGAGCCCATATCCGCCACTTTGATTTTGTAGTAATCGGCTACAGTCTTTTGAATGAGTTCAACTGAAATTTGTCCGCGATTGACCGACAACAGTTCCCGCAACGCCAGTTTGACCAATTCGAGAGTGATCGGTTGATTGTGGAACGACGAATATGCGATGACTTTTCGCAAGGCGCCTTCAAGTTCCCGAACATTTTGACGTAGGTTTTTGGCAATAAAAAAGGCCACTTCTTCGCTCAGTTCTACTCGGCTCGATTCCGCCTTTCGAAGCAGGATGGCTACTCGCATCTCGAGTTCTGGGGGTTCGATGGCAACGGTCAGGCCGTAATCAAACCGGCTGACCAGTCGCTCATCAATCCCCGATAGTTCTTTAGGATAGGTATCGCTCGTGATGAGAATTTGCCGGCGTGCCGCGACCAATGCCTCGAATGTGTAGAAAAACTCCTCTTGCGTACGCTGCTTACCGGCAAAAAACTGAATATCGTCAATCAGCAACAAGTCAAGGGAGTGGTAGTAACGCTTGAGTTCATCAAAAGCCTTGCGCTGGTAGGCTTTTACGACGTCGGAGACATATTGTTCGGCGTGGATATATCGAATTCGGGCGCCAGTATTGGCTTCCAAGAGTGCATTGCCCACAGCATGGATCAAGTGGGTCTTACCAAGTCCAACGCCACCATAAAGAAACAGGGGGTTATAGGAGACCCCAGGACGCTGGGCAACTTGCAATGCAGCTGCACGCGCCATTTGATTGGCTTTACCGGTTACAAAGGTCTCGAATGTCAGCTCGAGGTTGAGTTTGCTACGTTCAACATGGGGTGCGACTTCTCGCTCAACTAGACCGGGCATAAAAGCCAAGCGTCCAGCCGACTCTTCGCGGGCATCGAGTTGGCCAATCGACTCGATTTGTGGCGTTATGTTTGCCGGCGGACCTAGGCCTGATCCCGAGTGGCCCAACCCCGCGAGCCCAGTTAGGGTTGCAGGAGGAACGGGCGGTGGGGACGGTGAACTGGTTGGCTGGACTTCGTACTGAACTCGGACTCTGGGGTGAATTTCGGCGCAAGCCAGTTCGCTAATACGCGAACCGAACTGATTTCGGATCCAGTCGAGTTTGAATCGATTGGGTGCACCCAGTCGAAGCAGATGCTCGCCGTCGTCGTAACCCAAACAAATGAGGGGTTTGATCCAAGTTTTGTAAAGTTGCGGCGTCAGCTCTTGCTCGAGGCGCAACGCGCACGCCTGCCAGTGTCGGTCCATCATTCTTGGGGTCGCGGGTACAGGCTGAGGGCCTGATTGTAACGCGCTCGAGGGTTAGTTATCCACAGCTCATTGACCAGGATTTGCAAGAACCACTTGACGAGTCCGCCCGGGACCGCTGTAATCGAGGGCTTTTTTCCGATAGCTTGAGAGGCGAACCCTATGAAACGTACGTTCCAACCCTCGGTAACCCGTCGCAAACGCACCCATGGTTTTCTCGTGCGCATGAAGACGCGTGGTGGCCGTTCTGTCATTCGGGCGCGCCGCGCCAAAGGCCGAAAGCGGCTCGGCGTCTGAGCCTAGCCGGCCACACACCGGCCTTGCACTGATCTGGCACCCGTCGATTTGATCCAGCTGGCCCGGCGTCGGCCGTGGGCCAGTACGACCCACTTGGCGCTGACCTATTTGCGGGCGACGCCGGTAGCGTCTTTCGGTTTTCAATCCGAACCGAATCCGGATCGTAGCGAATTGGTCCTATCGGTGTCCAAGCGTTTAGCGCCTGCAGCTCCGCTCAGGAACATGATCAGACGCGTGCTTCGAGAGTCTTGGCGCCACCAAATCTGGGTTGGTCGAAGTCGATCGCTTGCTGTGATGATCAGGCTTCGTGCGTTGCCGCTTCGCGCGCAGCCGCTCGGGTCTGTTGAGTCGGGGGAGCTTCCTGTTCGAGCCAAACTCCCCAAGGGTCGAGCGGTTTTGGCGATACGTCAAACGGATCGAGCCCTCAAAACCGTTATTCGGGCAGAAGCGGATTCATTGCTGCAAGGGTTAGGTCGATCGATGAATCTGGCTGGACCCGAGCGATGACATCATTACTTGGCCGAGCCTTTGGTCGCCTGCTGACGGCCCTGATCGTTGGGTACCGGTGGGTACTGAGCCCATTACTGGGCCCTCGTTGTCGATTTTTTCCATCCTGTTCTGCGTATGCTCTGGAGGCGATCAATCGATACGGTCCGAGGCGTGGTTTCGCGTTGAGCGTTCGCCGCCTCAGCCGTTGTCATCCCTGGTGTGAAGGCGGCTACGATCCAGTGCCGGACCCAGAGTGCCCAACTTCTACGCAAAGGGTTTAAGCAGAGAGAAACATGCAGACGCAACGAACGATACTTCTCATTATTTTCTCGATGTCGCTCCTGCTCCTGTGGGACGCTTGGCAAAAGCAAAACGGACACGCATCACTTTTTGGCGTCGCGCCACCCGTGGCTCAGGCACCCGGCAAATCAACGGTATCCCCGAAAAATCCCACTGGCTCGAACTCGGATGTTCCCCAGGCCGCAACGAACTCCGTGCCCGCGACTGGGGACGGCGCTGGTTCCGCAGCGACCATTGCGGCGGGGACGAATGGCATCGCAGCCAAGGGCCGCTTGATCGTTCTTAAAAACGAAGTACTTGCGCTGACGATCGATACATTGGGCGGTTCGATCGTGCAGTCTGAATTACTGCGTTACCGCGATGCCGATGATCGTAAGGTTCAGGCTGTCTTGCTGACCTCCGGGGCAGGAAAAACGTATCTGGCGCAGACGGGCCTGATCGGTGCGCCTGAATTGCCAACCCATCGCACACCCTTTGAGGCTTCGAGCGCGAGCGATTTTGTTGAAGCCGTGCCTGGCAAACCCGTTGAACTGTCGATGACCGCCTCATCGGGTGGCGTAAAACTCAGCAAGCGATACACCTTGGCTTCAGGCTCCTATCAGGTCGCGGTTCATCATGAGATCTTAAATGAGAGTAGCCAACAGGTTCGGCCCTCGCTCTATCTCCAGCTGACCCGGGACTCGCACAAGCCGCCCGGTGAGAGCCAGTTTTACAGTACTTACACCGGACCGGCGGTTTATACCGAAGAGGCAAAGTTTCAAAAGGTTGATTTTGCCGATATTGAGAAAGGCAAAGCGATTCCGATCAAAAAATCCGAGGATGGCTGGGCCGGCATCATTCAGCATTACTTTGTCGTTGCTTGGGTACCAGCGGCCAATACGACGCGTGAGTTTTTCACTCGCAAGGTCGATAACGGGTTGTATTCCGTTGGGGCGATACAACCCTTGTCGGCGCTTGAACCCGGTGATCGTCGAACCACTGAATCAGTGCTCTATGTCGGGCCGCAAGATCAGCATGTGCTCGAGAAACTGTCGCCGGGACTCGATCTAGTTGTCGACTATGGGTGGCTCACGGTAATCGCCAAGCCGCTTTACTGGCTGCTGGAAACACTTCATGGTGTCGTCGGGAACTGGGGCTGGGCCATTGTTTTGTTGACGATTGTGGTCAAACTGGCGTTCTTTCCGCTGCAGGCCGCCAGCTATCGATCCATGGCCAAGATGAAGCAGGTCACGCCCAAAATGACCGCGTTGCGAGATCGATTTGGCGATGATCGCGTCAAACTCAATCAGGCCATGATGGAGCTCTACAAGACAGAAAAAGTGAATCCGATGGCGGGTTGTTTGCCGATCGTGGTGCAAATCCCGGTGTTCATTTCACTCTATTGGGTGTTGTTGGCATCGGTTGAAATGCGCGATGCGCCCTGGATCGGCTGGATTCAGGATTTGGCCACGCCCGATCCCTACTATGTGTTGCCGATCATCATGGCGGCGACCATGTTTTTACAAACCCGTTTGAACCCAACCCCGCCCGACCCGGTACAAGCCAAGGTCATGATGTTCATGCCCTTGATTTTTTCGGTCATGTTTTTCTTCTTCCCCGCTGGCCTAGTCTTGTACTGGTTGGTCAACAATATCTTTTCCATTGCGCAGCAATGGTTCATCACGTACCAGACCGAACAGGCCGCGTTGAAGAAAACGCGTTGAAGAAAACGCGTCGAAGAGAAATGAACCATGGGCCCATTGGGGTTCTCGACAGAGGGCTTAGTGACCCTCGCCGTCAATTGGGCGGGGGCGCTGACGCCGATTGGGTGGGTCGAACCCGCGCTAGTGCCGCTGTGGACGGCCGGACACGGGCATCGATGTGTCTTCGACGTTTGCGCAATGCGCCCAACGCTCATCGTTCCGGCGGATCCGGTGTTGTTTACCGCCATCGCTCGCTGCGCCGTGGCTCAAGGAATACTCGTCGGTTGGCGCGATGAACTTTTTGATGTGATCGTTCCCGGTACTGGTGAGCGGATTTTTGAGCTTGAGCGCTCCGCATTTCGTCTCTTTGGACTTCAGAGCCAAGCCGCGCAGTTGATTGGTTTTCGACCCGATGGCGCGGTCTGGGTGGCGCGCCGCAGTCACTCGAAGGCAATTGATCCGGGTTTGCTCGATACCCTGGTGGGTGGTGGTGTCCGTGCTGGCGAGAGTGCAACCCAGACGCTATTGCGCGAGGCGAGTGAAGAGGCGGGTTTGACGCCAGATCAAACCGCGCGTGCGGTTGGCTGCAGCGAGTTCGAGCTTTGGCGTCGGGTCGCGCCAGGTGTTCAGCATGAACGGGTCACGGTGTTCACATTGGTGGTCGACCCGGATTGGATTCCGGTGAATTCCGACGGCGAGGTCGAGTCATTTCTTTGCCTCGATCCGATAGCGCTTGAGCAGAGCCTGGCGGACGGCGAGTTTGCTTATGAGGCCGCGCTCAGCATTCGGGCGGCACAGGCTGCTCGGGCGGCACAGGTCACGTTGAGAAGCCATGGCGAACTCTGATCGCGACCCCATTGCGGCGATTGCGACCGCGTCTGGACGTGGTGGGATTGGCGTGATTCGGATCAGTGGTCAGCGCTTGGCCGACTTTGCCCAGGTCTTCTGCGCTCGGCAAAGGCTCGGTCGACCCTTAGTGGCGCGCCATGCAACGCTCGTGAATTGGCGTGATGCCAGAGGCGAACCGATTGACCGCGGAATCATGCTTTGGTTCGCCGCACCGCATTCGTATACTGGCGAGGATGTGATCGAGTTGCAAGGCCATGGCGGGCCCGTGGTGATGGGGCAATTGTTGGCCCGGGTGCTTGAACTTGGTCGCACGCACGCGCCCGGTCTGCGCCTGGCCGAACCCGGTGAATTTACCCGCCGCGCGTTCCTGAATGGACAGATCGATTTGGCTCAGGCCGAAGCCGTTGCTGACTTGATTGATGCGTCGACCGCCGCCGCGGCGCGGGCGGCGATGCGTGCCCTCGAGGGTCGATTTTCCGATCAAGTCAATGTGTTGGTGAGTGCGGTGATTGAATTGCGCGCACTGATTGAGGCGACGATTGATTTTCCGGATGAGGAGGATGTAGACGTGCTCGCGCATTGGGACGCTCTGGGCCGCCTCGACGCGATCCGGTCGCTCTGGGGGCAACTGCTCGATGGCGCTCGTCAGGGGGTGCGTCTGCGCCAGGGGATGACCGTCGTTCTGATCGGGGCGCCCAACGTTGGTAAAAGCAGTTTACTCAACGCCTTGGTCGGACAGGACCTCGCGATCGTGTCACCTCTGGCTGGGACGACGCGCGATCGGATCGAACACGCGTTAGACGTACAAGGCCTCGCCATGACCCTGGTCGACACGGCGGGTTTGCGCGAAAGCACCGATCCCATTGAGCGCATCGGAATCGAACGAACGCTGATTGCGGTAACGCGCGCCGATCTCGTTCTCGAATTGGTCGAAACCGATGATTCAGTCCCGGCGAACGAGCGGATTGAATCGGCCGCTCCGGTGGACTATGCCCGTGATTGCCTTGGCAAGCATTTGCCGCCGCAAGTACCGGTGCTTCGGGTGCGCAACAAAATCGACCGCGATGGGCTGGCCGCAGGCATCGATCCAGCCCCAAGACCCGGAGCCGACGCGGGTCGAGCCTGGCTATCGGCCCAAACCGGAGAAGGCATGGCGCTTCTGCTCGGGCGCTTACGCGAGCTCGCTGGGCTCAGCGCGGTTGAGCCCGAATTCATCGCCCGTGAACGACACTTGCAAGCTTTGCTCGCCGCGGGTGAGCATCTGAATCAGGCCGACCGTGAAGCCCGCGCAAGCTTACCGGCGCTGGAACTGCTCGCGGAGGAGCTCCGCCTCGCGCAAACGCAGCTCGGCTCGATCACCGGGGAATTCAGCGCCGACGACTTGCTGGGAACTATTTTTGGGCGGTTCTGTATCGGCAAGTAGCTTGGGAGCAGTGGGAGCCGCTAGAGGCGTGGGGAGTCGGTGGCGCGTTAGGGGTGGACCCGGGGCTTGCTAGGCAATGGGGGCCATCAGTGCAACGGGGCACACAGTTCCTAACGACGAGGCGCCGCTCTTTATGCCAACCAAACCCGTAAAGCCACCGAGTTCGCCGCACTCGCCGCACTCGCCGCACTCTCCCCATGTTCCACCCGGCTATGCGGCGACAGCGGGTTCGAATATGGCGTTACCGCCCGGTCCGATGATGGCGCTCCCATCGACCCTTATTCCAGCGCTCAGCGCGCTTCTGGAGCGATCGGGCACCTACGTGTTCGCAACCGATCTTCTGGGTCGGTACACCTATGTCAACCGCCAGGTTCAGGTGCTGTTGGGCGCGCCCCTCGAGGGCATTGTGGGGCGCTGTGACAGCGATTTTTTTGGTCCCGAATTGGTTAAGCGCAATCGTGAGCGCGAACAGCGTGTTCTTCGGGACGGCATCCCCGTGTCCGGTCAGGAGCGCGGTGTGGTTTTGTCCGATGGACAATCGCGGGCGTTCTGGACCGTCAAATCGCCGCTGCGTGATGGCGATAGCCAAGTGGTGGGGTTTTGCGGCATTTCGCTCGACATCACCGAGCATCTGTTACTCGAAAAACAACTTCTCAATAACGAGTACGAGTTTCGTCTACTGGCAGAGACTGTGCCAGCGATGGTGTGGATCGCAACGTCGGATGATGAGTATATTTTCTTTAATCAACGCTGGTT
>Ga0114979_10002021_pt1 | contig 13695 bp, 9 predicted proteins | sample S_140625_EF_Meta_FD_87315 | JGI IMG/M metagenome (GOLD analysis project Ga0114979, IMG submission 87315) | Freshwater microbial communities from Lake Simoncouche, Canada to study carbon cycling - S_140625_EF_MetaG | ecosystem: Environmental > Aquatic > Freshwater > Lake | place: Lake... | reverse complement strand
TTGATGCAGAAGAATTTTTTGATGTATCTGGATTTATTAGTGCTGCTACAGCACCAAAGCAATAAGCGTTTAAAGTTGGTATAAAATACGAAGAAAGGGCCCTTAGCAATAAGGGTCTTTTTTCATTTGCTTATTCTTTAATTAGCCCATACCTTTAGTGCCATATTCAAATATAATTTTATGCAAAAAGTATGGTTTATAACAGGTTGTTCAACAGGGTTTGGTCGTTACTTAGCGGTAGAGGCCTTAGCAAAAGGGTATCATGTAGTTGTGGCGGCGCGCAATCCCAATGATGTGCAAGATATTGTGGCTAATTATCCTCAAACTGCATTGGTAGTTAAGTTAGATGTGACCTTAGCCGATCAAATTAAAGAAGCTGTAGCAGCAACGATTGCAAAATTTGGACAGATAGATGTATTGGTAAACAATGCAGGCATTGGTTATTTTGGCGCCATTGAAGAAAGTGAGGAAGCCCAAGTGCGTCAAATGTTTGAAATTAATGTATTTGGTTTAGCGCATATGACACAAGCTGTTTTACCTTATATGCGTAAACAACGAAGCGGTCATATTTTAAATATTGCTTCTATTGGAGGATTGCGTTCTTTCCCAGGGGTAGGTTTTTATAATGCCACTAAATATGCGGTTGATGGTTTGAGTGAATCCTTAAGTAAAGAGGTTGCACCATTAGGAATTAAAGTAACCATTGTAGCGCCTAGTGGTTTTAGAACTGATTGGGCAGGCCGTTCTGCGTATGATAGTAAAATTGTAATCGAAGACTATGCAACGACTGCAGGGAAAAACAAAGGTGATATTCGTGGATTTAGTGGGAATCAGCCAGGTGATCCAGTGAGAGCCGCTAAAGCTATGATTCAAGTGGTTGAAGCCGAAAATCCACCTTTACGTTTATTATTAGGGGTGGCAGCATTAAAAGGAGCAAGAATCAAGTTAGATGAATTAAAACAGGATTTTGATACCTGGGCAGAAGTAACAGAAGGAGCGGACTTTCCTACAGCATAAGTAATTTAAAACTCCATGGCATTTCAACTTAAAGGGCTAAGATGGTGGATTATAGGATTGATTGGCCTAGCGACCATTATCAATTATATAGATCGAAGTGCCATTAATATCATGTGGCCCTACATTTATAAAGAATTTGGTATTGCAGATGCAGACAATAAAAATGCATTGGCACTCATCACTACTTTTTTTATGATTACCTATGCAATAGGGCAGATGGTCACAGGTAAAATGATGGATGCCATTGGCACAAGAATTGGGATGGTGGTTTCTATTAGTGCTTGGAGTGTATCTATCGCCATGCATGCTTTTGCAAAGTCTATCTTTTCATTTAATATTTTTAGAGCCATGCTTGGTTTTAGTGAAGCAGGCAATTGGCCAGGAGCAACAAAAAGTAACGCAGAGTGGTTTCCATCCAAGGAGCGCGCAATTGCACAAGGCATTTTTGGTGCAGGTGCATCTTTAGGCTCTGTAGTGGCTGCTCCATTTATTGCCTATTTATATCTTGCATTTGGTTGGAGGATGACTTTTGTAGGAATTGGATGTGTAGGATTGCTTTGGATCATCCCTTGGTTGCTCATTAATAAAAATGTGCCTTCAAAACACCCATGGTTATCTGATGAAGAGCTTGCACATATACAAGGGGAGCAATCAACAACAGCTATTACGAATGAGCCACCTGTAAAAACTTGGCGTCAATTATTACAAGTGCGCAATACTTGGGGGATTATATCCTCCAGATTTTTTTTAGATCCAGTATGGTGGATGTTTTTAACTTGGTTACCTACGTTTTTAAAAGATCAAATGGGATTTGACATTAAGCAAGTGGGTGCATTTTCTTGGGCTCCATATTTATTTGCTGCTATTGGAGGATTAGCAGGCGGCTTTTATTCAAGTCATCTCATTAAAAAAGGAATTACAGCGCAAATAGCAAGAAAGAGAGCAATTACCATTGGGTGTGTTATCATGTTGCTATCCTTAATAGGCATTCTTTTCTTTTTGGATCAGTTAAAAGTACAAATACCCCTTGCTATATTTTTAATCGGCTCAACACTTTTTGGTTTTCAATTTTTAATTAATAATTTACAAACACTTCCTTCTGACTTTTTTAGTGGAAAAAATGTAGGTGCCGTTTCGGGGATGGGAGGTATGTCTGCAGTGTTAGGTACTATTATTATTACATTATTGGTTCCTATCATTTCAAAGACAAACTATTACTCATTTTTTGCTTTAGCCGCCCTGTTGGTTCCATTGGGTTGGATCTGTATTCATTTTTTTACAGATAAAAAAACTAAAGTATAATTCAAGTATCAAATGAAAAACATTCTATTCAAGCACATCTTATTGTGCATATGCATTTTTAATTTACAGTTCTTAACTTTTGCTCAAAATGCGACACACTTGATTAATGCAAAGGATTCTAATTATAAAAAAGCCTACAATGCTTTAATTTCAGAAGCCAATAAAGCATTAAAATATGGGCCTGTTTCGGTCATGGAAAAAAACGAAGTGCCTCCAAGTGGATCAAAGCATGATTATATGAGCTTGGCGCCTTATCACTGGCCTGACCCCACTAAAAAAGATGGGCTGCCTTATATGAGAAAGGATGGAGAAACAAACCCAGAGGTGAAATTGTATAAGGATAAGGATTATCTACCTGAACTATGCAGTCAAATTTATACGCTTGCATTAGCCCATACTTATTCTGGTGAAAAAAAATACAATGAACATGCAATAAAATTAATCAGGGTTTGGTTTTTAGATACTGCTACTAAGATGAATCCAAATATGAATTTTGGGCAAGCGATTAAAGGAGAAAACACAGGAAGAGGAGCAGGAATCATCGATGCACGAAATTTTATTAAAGTAATTGAAGCCATAGAACTAATGCAAAAGCAAGGAGCTTATCCTAAAGAAGACCTAAAAAATATGCAGGCTTGGTTTTGGGATTTTTTACAATGGATGCAAACTAGTAAAAATGGCAAAGATGAAATGAATACAAAAAATAACCACGGTGTATGGTATGATGCTTTAAGATTGTCTATTGCTCTATTTAATTATCAAAAAGAAGCTGCCAATAACATTATTGCAAACGCAAAAATTCGACTAGCCAATCAAATGGACGACAACAATCGGTTCCCACTTGAAATGGCAAGAACAACTTCCTTACATTATTCGGTTTTTGTCATTGATGCATTTCTAAAAATTGCAAAAATGGCTAAGTCTACGGGTATTGATTTTTGGATGAGTCAAGGCAACTCAAAACATACATTAAAAGCTGCGGTGGATGAAATGGTGCCTTATTTGGTGCAAGAAAAACAATGGGATGGTCCTCAAATAAAACCATTTGACTTTAAAGAGGGGGTAAGTATTTTACAATTGGCTAGCAGTAAATTTTCATGCGCCAACTGCGAAACCTATTTAGCGGAATATTATCGCCAACAAAATTATAAGAATCTACTTTTAGACAGTCAATAAATCAGAGCTAATTATTTACTCGTTAGCTATTTGTTAGATTCATTTTTTTATAGAACTTTCTAATCAACAAGAATAGTAGTATACTTACTAAGCATATTGCTAAATAAAGATAGATTGGTCTTGAATAAGCTTCATTTTTCTTTGGGTATTCAAATGCATTCTCTGTATTTAAAATATAAGTTATTTCTTTTTCTTTTTTACTGACAATTTTCAATAAAGTAAAATGGTTATAAAGTTTGTCAAAAGCGGCAAATGAAATTGCTGTTGGCAAAAAATCATCCTTGTTTATGTCAAAAAAAACGCTTGTTTCGTGTGCTAATTGAACTTTATCATTAGTAAGCTTTAAATCAGTAGCTCCATTAATTTTCAAATTATTTTTAACTATATCTAGGATTAATTTTTGCATTTCAAATGGACTGATACTGTCCATATTCATTTCAGGATATTTTTCTTTAATGGCTAATTGAAAAGTATAAAGTGGTGCAGTAATAAAAACGGACCATTTATTATTTTCATTTTGAATCATTGAAATAGTGGATACCTGCGGATTATGTGCATATCCATTTACTACAAATACTAATAATAATATCAAACAGCCTATTTTAAGCATGTATGTTTAGTTGATTATAATGTAACAGAAAATGCGCCTGGAACACCTCTGAAGCTATTGATAAAACTATTAGATCCCGCATTTGCAACATGATAATGATAGCCTCTTTTTGAATCATAATGGCCTCTACTTGCATCAAGATCGGTACTTTCTTTTCCTGCTTCATCTAAATTTTCAAATAATCCATAGCCATCCATTGCATAGCCAATCATGGCTGCATGCGCATCGGATTGTTTTATTTTTGTAGATTTTCCAGTTGCTGCATGGTAATGATAGCCAGTAGCTCCGTTTACATGTCCTCCTGCATCATCAAATGGTGCTAAAGTAAATGCGCCTAATATTGCTTGAGTAGGAGCAGGGGGATCAAAATTAATGCCATTGAATGCAATTCCTACAACACCACCCATGCCCATAATTGGTATGGTGTTTTTCGATTTAACAGGCTTCACTGGGATATAATAAATTTTCTTAATTCCTGGAAAATAAGAGGGAAGACATTGAACACAATAATTTTTATACAATGGATCCACATTAGGTCTGGCAGCAGCTTCACATGCAGCCTTTGTATCGGTGACATTGATTACACCCGTTGTTGAATTGTATAATTTCCAAGTAGTATTTGAGTAAAAAGTGGCTAAATTTTTAATAAATGCACCATCCACATCATATATTTTACCAGCTTCAAACCAAATACCACCTTTATCTATACCATCATTTATATTAGTTGGACACCAAGGACCTTGGGTATGATCAGATGGGGTATTATTTGAAACAATTTTATAACACATTACGCTTGACCCATCTGCTAGTGTTTGACTTACCTTAGTAATACTTTCAGTTAATCCAGCTGCTAAAAAATAGCTAGGATTCACCTCAATGACAACAGCATCATCCGTTATTGAAGTGGAAGGTGAGGAAGGTGTAGTCGTCGGAGTGGTGGTGGTTTCTGATTTATTACAGGAAAAACTGATAGTGACTATCAAGGGGACCAAATAACTAAATTTTTTTAAATTCATTGAGGTTTTTTTATTAGACTTATTAAACACTAAAAGGTTTAATAAGTTGGCAATTTATGCAATAAGGCACATCCAATAAAAAACTTTTGATTATCAATGGATTAATAGTATTCTGCGGACCGGAAGATGTGTTCTCAATTAACTAAAACGCATCTCAAACATCCTAATTCATCCTATATAAAGTAGCTATAATTAGACTTTCTATGTTAGTTTTGACAGTAATTTTAACTTTCTTGACTAATTCTTTCCTATGAAAAAAATAATCAGCTCCCTAGCGTTTGTATGTTGCTCTTTAAGTACCATCAACGCACAAAAAGTAACCGTTCAAAAATTGTGGGCTACCGATACGATTTTAAAAGTTCCAGAATCAGTGTTAGTAGATGACAAAGAAAACTGCTTATGGGTTTCAAATATTGACGGCGCTTCTAATGGCAAAGACGGCAAAGGAAGTATTAGTAAATTATCAAAAATAGGCACGCCTATTAATTTGGATTGGATTACCGGATTAAATGCACCGAAAGGGATGGCCAAATACAAACAAGAACTCTATGTAGCAGACCTTACAGAACTTGTTGTGATTGACATTAAAAAAGGTGTCATAAAAAATAAAATTAAGGTAGAAGGTGCCGTTTTTTTAAACGATGTTACCGTCAACAAAAATGGTGCCGTTTTTGTGTCTGATAGCAGAACGGGAAAAGTACACCGTTATGAAAATAACATGGTAACCATAGAAGTTGAAAACCTGCAAGGACCCAATGGACTTTTAAGCATCGACGACCAACTACTCATTTTAGACAAAGGCTCATTACTATCTTTAACACCAGGTGGCACTATTTCTAAAATAATGGATGGCATGGATCCAAGCACTGACGGTATTGAAAAAGTTGCCCCCAACCAATACATTGTAAGCTGCTGGAATGGCATTGTATATTTTGTTGCAAAAGGGGCACAAAAAATAACTTTATTTGATACGAGATCCGAAAAAATAAACAGCGCCGATATTGGTTACGACCCCAAGAATAGAATCATTTACGTCCCTACTTTTCTAAAAAATTCAGTAGTAGCTTATCAGTTGCAAATTCAATAAGGGGTAAATGATGTGTCGTTATTATTCAGATACTTGGGAATAACTAAATAATAAAAAATAGGGTAAAAAGTGTGTAACCACAGTGTAACGGAGGTATAGACATAAAAAAACCCATTGAAAATCAATGGGTTAAGTTCATTTTTGCGGACCGGACGGTGAGTTATAACTTAACTCAAATTCACCTCAAACCATCAAATTCATCATATATAAAGGAGTTATAATTATACTTTTCTTGTCATAACAGCCTAAAATGGTTTTAAATAAGGGGTAGTAGCTACGCTTTCTGCTACATATTTTATATTGATTATATATCTATCTTTATACTACCCCCCCCTAATAATTGATTTTAAATGAACTTCAACACCATTTTTCCTTTCAATCACATGCGTAGCATTATTTCATTTTTTATTGTATATTTTTTTGTCCTTAATGTTAATGCACAAAGTAGTATTCAATTTAAGGCTACATCAATTAGGCCTGGGGACTCTTGTGTAGTCATTATTCAAAAAAGCGCAGAACATTTTTACCAAAAAAAATTAATTGCAGGTAATGATAGTACTGTTTCTTATACTTTTAATAGTATTTCTAATGGTAAATGGGCGTTAAAAATTGATGCTACTGGATATTATTTTCCATCTACGAAAGTTTTTGAACTAACCGATAAGAGCATATTAGTTGAAGCTAGATTTGTTTTAATCACACTTGCTAATACTGTAGATTATTTTTATAAATGGGAAGATGATAGCAGTTATTTAGGGCATGCGCAACAAAGTTATATAAATGGTCAGCCTGATTTTAAAGTTATTAATGATCCAATAAAAGTTCCTGATGATTTTTCAAGTATCAACCTTATTAGTATATCTGGTATCGCTTTATCAAATAAACTGACAAGTTGGTCATCTGAGGATGCGTATCGATTATATCAAATGGTAAAAAGAGTTCCTTTATTGAATTCAAATAAGGGATTAGGTTCTACAAGTTTTGCAATTGTAAATTCAGTATGGAGTATAACAGATGATGAAGTTGTAGATGATGTTTCAATTACTCTTGTAAATGGTATTAAATATGTTACTATTTCTAGGAAGGCTTTTGTATATGCTACTCCTTTAATTGCTGAGTTAGATGGTATAAAAGGCAGGTTTTTTTCAAAAAGGTTATACAATGCTGTTATTTCTTTTGCAACTAATTTTGGTAATGATGCAAGTGCAGTTTCGTCTATTGCAAATCAAAATTTTGGCATAAAGTTCTTAGATCCAGGTGCGGAATTAAAAATTTTAATGAATGAGGATCCAAGTAATTTTCAGTCATTTTCGGCGTTTGAAAAACTAACTATTTTGTCAATGTTTGAGGAATTGCCAGATGGCATGCATGCGCAAGCAAATTTGAAATATATTGTTCGCAGAATAGCAGGTCAAGATAACCCAAAATATCCTTCTGCGGCAGCCATTGCATGGACTGGAATACAAACCATTGAATTTATGCAGAAAGCCTTTACTACCAATGATTTTGGGGCTATTCAAAGATTGATACTACATGAAAAGACACATTTTCTATGGGCTGGATTATTTGAACAAAAGTTAAAAGATGATTGGTCTGCACTTGGAGGTTGGTATTTGGATCCAACTGCTCCATCAGGATGGTCTACCACAAAAACAACTGAGTTTGTTTCTGCTTATGCACATGCATTAAATCCAAATGAGGATATGGCAGAGTCAGTTGCTACTTATGTTACGAATCCCAATTTATTATTATCTAGATCAATTAGGAAATATGAGTTTATAAGGGATAGAGTAATGTTTGGCACAAGGTATGTTTCAATGATAAGGAAGGATTTGACTTTTACAGTTTACAATTTAATGCCAGACTATAATTATCCTGGAAAGATAGAAGGAGTTAATATTAGTGTTGTTGGATTGCCAAATGAAGATAAAAAATTAATAATTGAATTGAAAATTCATGCTATTGATTCAACAAAAGATGGTGCTTCCTATGGGTATACAAGAATTTCTAGCTCTATTGGAACATTTTTTGACATGTATTTAAATCAAGTTGCTGGTAATCCATTTTTGCTTCGAGGAGAAATTAAAATTACAAAATTTGCAAAAAATGGATATTGGACTGTTAATCAAATTATGTTATCAGATGCTGTAGGCAATAAAAGGTATGAGAATAATAATACTTTTGGATTAAAGATTTTCATTAATAATCCACAAGAAGATCTATTGCCTGCAAAATATAAAGAAAGTACATTGAGCCTTTCTCTTGGAAACTCTAAATTTTCTAGTTTTGCTACTAATGAAACCGTTGATGGTAAAAATTATCAGTATGTTCAAGCAAAATTTGACGTTGTTGAAAAAAATGCAATTTCATACATTGGATTAAGTTTTGCAATGCCAACAAACCAAAAAGGGGTTTACAAAGAACTTCAATTTGGAGTATTATCTGGGGATACAAATTATGTTAAAAGGGATCAAATTAATAAAGAATTATCCCATGTAACATATAGGTATCCAATTCCTGAATATTACCCTACAGGATATTATCCTATAACACAGATATTTCTTAGAGATGAAGCACAGAACGAATTCAGAGAAACCTTCATGAATGATACAACTGGATATAAGGTTAATGGAAATCAACAAAAGCATGTTAGGGATAGTATTCTTATCAAAACTAGTTTTCCTGATTTTTTACCTCCAATATTGGATCTTAATGCAATTACCATTGCTGCAACTCCAACTAATCCCTTAGCCCCAAATGGTGAGACATTATTTGAAATGGAATTTTTTGCCAAAGACTCCTCTGAATTTATAGGACATGAAGCTGGACTTCAAAATGGATATTATGTTTTAAGAGATCCGCAAGGAAAACAATTTGGATTTTCTATGCAAGGTGATTTTGATAATAATAATTTTTATTATTTATTAGAGGATCCTTTTGGGAATCCTGGATTGTGGAGAAAATACAAAGTAAAAACGCTTTTGCCTAAAGGTTCCGCGCCTGGATTATGGGGTGTGGAGTCTATATTTTTAAGTGATAGGGCTCAGAATTCAAAATATTTCAATTTTGTAGAATTGGTAAGATTTGATCTAGAGAAAGCAGACTCTTCATTATTAGTTAATCCTACAATTCAAATTCTAGGTAAAAAAGTGAATCTAAAAACAGTTGATTCCCTATCTATATCAATAGCTTGTAAAAATTGTTCAGGTAAATTATATAGGGCTAGATTTTACAGTAATATGGGTGGAGAGTCTGTTTTGTCTGAGGGTATGATGAAAGCAGATTCAATAGTCGTAAAGAATATTAATTTGAGAGGTGTAAACGACGGGGTATTATATGCTACAGTTTTTATACTTGATACCTCAAAAGTACTATTAGGTATAGGAAAGGCGGAGTATAAAAAGGATGTAATAATTCCTAAGTCTGAATTGTTTAAAACTAATATGTCAAACTTTGGTAAAAGTAATATAGACTCGCTAATATTAGAAATTAAGGTTAATGAAAAAAATCTGCAATATAATTTAGTATTAACTCAAAATACAATAACTAAAATAAGTTCAATTGGGTCTCAAAATCCTTACACGGGAAGTATAAACACAATGGCCACATCTTCTGCTTTTAAAGTTGGAGATTCTATTGTTTTAGCTGGACAGATTTCTGATTCATTTGCCAAATTGACTAAAATAGTTTTATCAAATTTTGAAGATGGTTTAATTAGTATAAGAATAAGTTATACCGATTCTTCTGGAAATCAGAGTGAACCTGTGAGTTCAATAATCTATAAGGATACCAAAGACCCGATAATAACAATCAAAAAAACAAGTATCACTGATTTAAGAGCAATATATACTATTGAATCAAATGAATATTTATCAAATTCATTGATAAAGGATAGTTTAAAAATTAATATTGGTAAAATAGATTCAATTGCTAAAGTTGGTAATAAACTATATAATATTTTTATTACACGAGTATGCAACGATACTTTAATTTTAACTCTTAAATCTAATTCATTATTAGATACAGTTGGTAATAAAAATATTACTACTTCACTGAATAGTATTGAAAAATTGATACCAATAGCGCCTGTAATAAGTGATACAAATTATTGTAATAATGCTAGTTCTGATACTTTAAGGTTTAATACAAGCACAGGAGCAACCTTATTATGGTATGGTACTAATGCAACTGGAGGAACAGGAAGTAGCACCGCAATTAAACCAAGCACTACAACTGTTGGAACTGCTAATTATTATCTCAGTCAAATTATAACAGTCACAGGATGTGAAGGACCAAGATCCAAGGTAGTAGTAACAATAAAACCAATCCCAGGCGCTCCTACCTTATCAAGAGACACTGCTAACTTCTTATTATCAGGTGCAATGGGAACTACATGGTATAAAGATGGATCTGTGATTACCGATAGCACACAAAAGTATAAACCAACGGCTGCTGGATCCTACACGGCAAAAACAACGACCAATGGTTGTACAAGTGAAATGAGTGCAGCTTACTATTATTTAGTTACAGATATTATCAACTTAAGTAAAGAAGAGTTTATAAAATTAGCCCCAAATCCATTTGTCAATCAACTCAACTTTGATTTCGTAATGAAGGGGTATCAAAGGTTAAATTTAGAGGTGTTTGATATAGCCAGTGGAACAAGGGTTGCAAGTCAGCCCAATTTAACTGCAGGCAGTAGAATATCATTAGGTCACTTATCCTCAGGTACCTATGTGATTAGGGTAACCTCAACTGACAATAAAATAGCCTATCAATTTAAAATGGTAAAACTGTAACTATGTCTAGTTGTTTTAGTTAAGTTATACACCTTATCTAAACTGATGCTAAAATAGGCTAGAAAGAACCCGTTTGCTACACTTTCAGCTACAGGCATAAAATAACCCATTGAAAATCAATGGGTTATTTTAATTTTTGCGGACCGGACGGGATATGTTTTATACTGTAAAATACTGTTAATCAAGTAGTTATACTATCATAAGTGTGGAACGGTTCCACATTATTTAAATAATCCTTATATTTGTTCCACACCTAATATAAGAACGATTATGGGGTTCAAATATTATCTATCACAAAGAGGGAAAAAATACCACATTAGATTGAGGTATTCTTTTAATAAGGGTTCTCGCCATGATTTTATGATAGGGGTTTACCTAAATGATAAGAAACACTTTAATTCTGACGATATAGACATTCCGGTTAGAAAAGGGGACACTGACTCAGTTCATAAAAATAGAGTGTTAAAGGGGTTGAAAAAGGACTTAGAAGAGATTGTAGATGTTCTTACCCTAAACAAAGAAACTCCAACTGCCGAATTGGTAAGAGAGAGATATAATTCACTTCATTCTAATAGAATATTTGATACTGATAAAGGGATTAAGGTGAACCATTACTTTGTGGTTAAGAAAATTGATGAGTATTTAGAAGATGCAAAGGATAGGGTAGCAATTGGAGATGGATTGAGAAAATCATCATATCAGAAGATTGAAAGGATATTGAAGAAGTGGAAATCCTTCTTTGAGGTAAAGGGATTATCATCTATTCAGTTCATTGATTTAGTTAATAGACAAGGATTATTTAAGGAGTTCGCTATTTGGTGTTTGGAGAAAGAGAATGATTTTGCTAACTCATCCATTAATAAATACAATACCACATTCAGAGGATTCATGAGGTGGGCTCATAAGAAGGATTTCCATAACATTGATTTGTTCCGATTTGATTCACCACATCTTAAAGAATCGTCTAATCGTACCATCCTAGCACTATCACCTGAACAGTTAAAGGAAATATCCTCTTTTAAAGGTTTTGATTATTTGAATGAAGATGGTACAGAGAATAATGGATGTTTAGTTTTCAAAAATAAGAATGATAGAAACTACATTGTAAAGGATGACTGGATTTCAATGAAGTATTTAAAACAAACTGGGGATGAATATAGAGAGAAGAAGAATTCAAAGACATATACTTCTTTAGAGGTATATAAAGATTTCTTTTGTTTCTTATGTTCAACTTCATTGGCTTACATAGATGCTGCAAATCTGAGAATATCCAATTACCACCCAAATGAAGAATGTTTTGTTTTAGTAAGACATAAGACATCTACACCTGTAAGAATACCATTGAATGATATGAGTAGGAGAATATGGTACAAATATTCAAATAGTAAGAATGGTAAAGAAGATAAAGGAAGACCATTACCTAATCATTTCTTATTCCCACGAGTGAAAGATGATAAGTTCTTTTCAAATCAGAATTGTAACGATGGATTAAAAGCTATTGGAAGAAAGTTAAAAGATAAGTTGAACAACTTCGTTAATGTTGAATTGAGAGCAGGAGAGGGAGTTAAAAAGGGTTCTGATAAGGAAGTCCCATTATATACTAAGTTACATACCCATATGGGGAGGAAGACATTTATCAGTTTTGCATTCTCTGAGAAGATTTCAACTGTAGATATTACAAAGGTAACCGGCCATACGAGTGAACAAATACTGAAACACTATGTGAATTCAATGAGAGATGAAGTAAAAGAAGAATTCCAAATGGTTAATTCCTTTGCTGTTGATAAGAATGATATATTACTCACAAGAGCTCAGAAGAAACAATTGAAGGATAAAGAAGTGGAGGAGGTTAAAAAGATTGAGATAGGAAATACCAAATCAAATAAAGAACGATTACTTGAACTGAAGGATTTATATGAGGGTGGTTTACTGAGTGATAAGGAGTATGAAAGTAAGAGGGGTGATATATTGAATGAAATTTAGTAACTTAGTTTATTAATATTATTAAATTTATGGAGGAAATTAATTTCAATTTAATACTTTCTGAGTTAGGGTTACAAAAAAAAGTAACTTGTAAAAGTCCGAATTTTAATTTTTGGAATAACGATGATTATATTCAATATACTTCAAAAAAGTATTATAATTCTAAGTTAAAAGAACAAGATGAATTTTATGATATATTTGAAAGTATTTTACTACACAAGAAGTCTGGTATTAGGATTAAATACATTTCCTATGAAAGTTATTTTGGGGATGAAGTTGACTATACAATTATTAGTTTTTTTATTTTAAACAATAATGGGGAAGAGTTTGAATTAGAAAGTATAGATTTTACGAATGGTATTTATTATACTGTTGATAAAAAAATAATGATGACTGATGTTAATTTAAAACATAATCAAAATCAGTAATTTCTTTCAATATCAAAAATAGGGTATAAAAGTGTGTAACCATAGTGTAACGGAGGTATAGACATGAAAAAACCCATTGAAAATCAATGGGTTATGTTCATTTTTGCGGACCGGACGGGACTCGAACCCGCGACCTCCGCCGTGACAGGGCGGCATTCTAACCAACTGAACTACCGATCAAAGAACTCCGTATCTAGTTTCCTATTTCCGGGTTGCAAAGATAAGGGTAAAGAAGTTTTTTAAACAAATCTTTTATTAAAAAAGGTTGTATTATTTT
>Ga0114979_10002020_pt1 | contig 13698 bp, 23 predicted proteins | sample S_140625_EF_Meta_FD_87315 | JGI IMG/M metagenome (GOLD analysis project Ga0114979, IMG submission 87315) | Freshwater microbial communities from Lake Simoncouche, Canada to study carbon cycling - S_140625_EF_MetaG | ecosystem: Environmental > Aquatic > Freshwater > Lake | place: Lake... | reverse complement strand
GGCGCGAAGCCTCACTGGTTATTTCCTCTTCATAGGATTGAGGGTATTGAGCCAGCTCTGCTCCAAAGGGAGCATACCAGCCAACGTTGTAATGTGATTTCATGGATGAAGATGTAAGGATTAAACGCAAGGATGGAGCTGGTGGCTAACGCGTTAAAAAGCGAACCATTGGAATGGAGCCTGCCCAGGCGCCAAGAATTGTCACCGGATACAGCGAGTAATCGCCCCAGTGCTTGGCGCATCCGACGGTGCCGGTGTTCCACCAGACAAAACGGCCGATGTAGCCGCCGTTGCCAGTAATCGAGATAAATTCGTTTTGCCTCATGGCTGTGGCTGCGAAAGAAGGTCAAGCTGTCCGTTGTCTTTTTCTATTGCTTGCGCCCTTAGCAATTTAATGTATTCAGGATCAACTTGAAGCATGAACTCGCTGAAGCTCATTAACTGGGAGTGTGCCATGGGATCTGCCACCACGATTTCGTCTTCTAGGTCTGAATCTTCTTCTAGCAGTAATTTGATTTCGTCAAGATTCTTATTTAGCATGTCGGCCCAGGAGTCTAGGCCGTCGTCATGAGCGTCCATTGCGTCTAAGTGTTCTTCGTCTTTCGCAGCCTCAATTGCCGCTTCTTTGCTTGTTGCCCATACAAGAGTATCTAGTGTTGCGGACCATTCTCTGGTCAGCCTGACCCGGTACATCGTGGGATGTTTGTTGTCGCTTTCTTGTGGCTTGTTAAAGCTTTGAGAAGGATTGCACATGGTTTCAGTTTTGGTTTTCTGGGGCTTGTTGAATTGGTTATTGCCCTAAAATGCCGTCAAGCCAATCTGCTGTAATCGAACTACCAAGGCGTTCTCGGAGGATGGCGGCCAGTTCAGTTACAACAACAGCGGAATCGCGGCGGCAGTCATTGCAGATTTGCCCAACCGGGCATGGGCCGCCAGTTGGGCAGGAGGCACGGCACACGGCCAGGGCTAGGCGGTCGGAATGGGTAGGGGCTGAGTTAATCATTGGGGTTTTTCCAGTTTGTCGGCGTGGAAGGCCAGCACTTACGGCATAAATGCAGTGGCATGTGTACGGGTTCTGCACCGCAGGAACTGCACTTTTCCCATAGTTCACCTTCTGGCGCTGGCACTTCAACAACCGTTGTTACGACGTCTTTAGCAGCATCTAAAACTTCGTCGGCCAGGGAGTAAGCACGAATCTGATGCAACGTAAATGGAATACCTTTTTGCTGGCGCAAGTCCGCCGTTGCAAAATAAGTTCCAAGATCATAGTTGCCACGAATGTATTTGAGAGTATTTGCGTCATCTAGCGGGGCAACGTTAAGCCGGTGGCATTCAGACTCGTATTCATTGCGAGTCATGCGATGCGGAAGCTTGATCACTATCCATACAGCTTTAAAAAATTCGTCAACATCATCAACGGTATAGAGAAAACTATCTACTTGAGCGTTGCAACCTTTCTCGTTAATGCGCTTGAAACCGCGATAGAGAGAGCAGGGATCGGTAATCATGGTTGATGGCGGTGGTGGTAAAGGGGCTTTTGTTTGAATTTCGGACTGCGGCGCGGGCATCGAAAGCCACGGGCCAACGTTGCGCCGTTGGTATTGCCAGGATCCATCCGGGTTTTGACGGATGGTAGAGCCGGCTGGAATGCTCGGGAGGCATTCAGCCATTGGACTTCTTTGGTTTAGGCGGTGCGATTAAGTTGCACACAGCCCACCTACGGACAAGTCGCCAGCGGCGGCGGCGTGACGGCTCATCGTTGCACTTGTCGCCATATTCGTTCTGGCAAATGACGGCATTGGCGAGGGTTTCGCTGATGTCAAATGGTTTTGCCAGATCGCGCCAGTCCACATCTGGGTCTGTTGGGTCAAACCTCAGCGGCACAGCGTCGGCGCCTCGCTGAAGCCTTACGACTCCTAAGGCGCAGACGCAGCCGGTTTCAGGGTCTTTTAGCGTTCCGGCCGCCAGCTCTTGTACCGGCAGAGCATCTAAGCCCTCGATTAAATCGCGCAGTAGTCGTTGACCACGGCGACCGCGGATAGCGCTCCGCAGTGCTCCTGCGGTTTGGCCTTCCATCCACGGCTCATGGTCGTGGTCGTCGAAATCGCAGTAACGGCTCATGACTGAATCTCATCCATGAGCTTGATCCATTGCTCTCCTTCAGGAGTCAATTGCCAACCATGCGAATCAAATTCAATGGCTTTTTCAAGGCGGTCAAGTTCCGCGTAACGTGCCGCCTCTCTACGCATGTGAGCGGACATTTCGCTAATACAAGCCTCGGCCACGGCGGCGCGGGCGCGGTCCACAGCGTCACGGTTCTCTTCGTAATAGGAGTCGGCGTTCACGGATGTAATAGCGTGTTGAAGGCGGTCTGCCAGCTCGGCGCACAAGGAACGAAAATCGGGAGTGATCATAGGGGCATTGAGTGATTTTCAATAATGCGAAAAATACGTTTCATTAGCTTGCAACGCAGGGTTCAAGGCTTGACTCCAAGACTTGCGGAGTGGATTCAAGTTTAGCATCTGCTTCCGCTTTCTCCTTGTAGGCGTAACCAGGGGTTAATAGATCGGCCGCGGCTTTGGCATCAGACAGGACCTTGAATAGGACCTTGGGGCCTTCGCCGATGATGGACGCCCACCCTTCTAGGTAGGCGGCGTTATTGGTCATTTCGCAGCCGATCTCTAGGCGTTGGCACACCATCACGGCGGCGAACTCGGCAACGAGTTCTTCACGCCCGTACAGCCTGCTGCCGAAAGATCCAGTGAGGTCTCGTTTCAGCCTGCTGGAGTGGCCAGTGCTGTGGGCCTGCTCATGGGCCCAAGTGGCATAGAAGGCTTCAATGCAATTGAAGCTATCCCAGTGAGGCATTCGGATGCAATCGCGGCCTGGCGAGTAGAACGCCTTATCGCCTACAAATTCTGTTTGCACGGTCCATGCCTTGAGCGCTGCGTCGGCGGATTCGATGCGTTCCAGGGTTTTTCTAACTGAAACTGCGCTAATTGCTTGGGCAATTGCTAGATCAAGTGCTTGTTGTGATTCTTGATCACAGCCAGTGAAATCAGCAGCATTGAAAATTGGTGTTGCTTTGTAGCTGATCCAGGCACGCTCAACCTTGGTGCCGTCTTCCTGTTCGTCCTCGTAGCGATTCGCTTGAGGCCGAATGATTCGCACGGCGGTCGATCCTTTCTTGATGAGCCAGCCGCTTGCTCTGGCTTGCGCTGCCCCCATCCACAGCGGCAAGGTGTGGTCTCTGGTGTAGCTGCCCAGGTCCAGCAGTAGGGGGTTGCTGCCGTGATACTCGGCCCCGGAAACCAGATTGCGGTGCTTTCCCTGCTGGCCCTGCCACGGGCGGCGCCACGGAGTAAGGCCCGCTTCCATCAAGGCGACAAGTTCGGCGCAAAGCTTTTCTTCCGGGGAGGGCCCGTCGTATTCCTTGCGAGTCTTGGATGTTTTTTTGGTTGTTGCTGTCATTGCCAGAAAATGGTTGGCAAAAAAGCAAAGCCCCCGAAGGGGCTTGGCGTGAATTCATTTGTTTTTTTGGGCTTGAATGTTAGCTTCAGGGCTTTGGCCTGGCTGGAATTGTTTTGATGCTTCTGCAGAAAGAACAAAAGAATTGCAAAAATCGAAAATGTGAGTTGGCATGAACTCTCCAATAGGGGGATGGTAATGGCAGGTACCATAATTGGATTCATTGGGTATAGGCTTAAACCATTCACAATTTTTGCAGGCTGGTTTTGTGGATTTAGCCATGGCAGTGGAAGCATACATGTTGACGAAAATTCAATTGGCTTCAAACTTTGATGCTTTAAGTTCCAGGGCTTTGGCCTGGATGGAGGCGTACTCTAGCAATTCCGATAGCAGAAGTCCTGCCATCTTTTGCGCTATTGCCTGCCTCAATGCTTCAGAAACTCCACGGTTAATGGAGCCTTTGCCAAGAGTCTTGGCATGGTTCCTTTGCCGATCGCTCAAGTCCACGCAGAAGCGGGTCCGCTTTACTGTTGACTTGCGCTCGTAGACCCGCCGTCTCCGGGGCGGAGAAGTGTCCAATTGAGCTGCAGCCTTGATGCAGCTGGCGACGATCGCCGGCAGTGGGAGGGAGGACAGCGGGTCTTCCCCTGCCGGCTCTGAAAGCACTCGTCTGATGCCAATTGTCGTAACGCCACCGCCGAACTTCTGGGCCGCGGCCATGTCGTAGTCCGACAGGCTAAGCGAAGTAGTGACGTAACTTGTTGCCCAGTTTAAGCTGCATTTAGGCATTGGTTGAATCCTTAATTGGTAGAAAGGTGGCGCTGCGCAGCCTTGCGAAGGTCTGTTGCTACTGCCGCAGGGGATCGGGGGATCTTTCGGTTGAGAGAAAATCGGACAGCGGCAATCCCGTTGTCGTTCTTCCAGACATGAACTTCGGGGCATTCGATGAAATGGCTCCAGTCCATGCCCATAAGAAAAAGAGGGCGACTGGCTGTCGGAGAAGGAGAAGGGATGTTGAGCCAGTCGAGAACGTGCTGCGGGATCTCGTCAAGGGGAACCTCAATGCGGCCCCGGCGAAGGAGCACCAGGCGGGGCCCTGCAATAGAACGTTTCACCTGGGCGTAGTAGCTTTCCTTGACGGAGCGGGTGTGCTTGACGTTGTACTCGTAGAGAGGGTCGGTGCCTGTTTCAAGGACGTAACAGGCGTAGCCTTTCCAAGCGTTGACTTCTTCTTCGGGGGAAGGCATGTCGGCTTGTTGGACGTTTTCGTGGTAGCCATAGGTATAACGGTCACAAGAGTAGGTGCCATCGTCGTAGCACCAGTAGGTGGACTTGTGCCATTGACTAGGGCAATTGCGTTCCCCGCAGCACCAGGGAACGGTGCTCACAATGTCGCTCATTGGACTGGCTTGTAGTGAACAATGGGATTGGTCACGGATGCTCGTAGACGGGGAGGTCATTTAGCTGGTCACCATCTGGATCCAGGAGAATCCAGTTGCAGCCGTATGTATTGCGTGCCTTGAAGCACAGATTGAGCAGCCAGTCAGGCATACTCTTGCCGTTTATATTCCAGTCATCTTCGTAGGCAAACACCCAGGTAAGACCATGCTCGGGGAGTTTGCCCCAGTGCCAAGGCGAAAGGTCTTCGCCAAGGTCTGGCATGTGACAGGTAGATACGCGAAGAACGCGATCCACCCGCACGCTATTGATTTCACTGGTGCCGGATTCAAAGGGCCAATTGGTCATTAAGATTTACCGGCTGCCGCCGGGGCGAAATTCAGTTTTGTCAGTTGGTTCGTCCTAGGGAGAATCGCAAGTGTATTTCAATGCTCGCTCGCCTGCGGCGCGGGCTTAGGCGATGCTGCAAACGCACGATTGCGCGTTTCTTTGCCAAGAGTGTGGTAAATAGAATTGATTGCCGCATCCAGCTGGATGTCTTCAACGTCGGCCGCGGCCATTCCCGCTTCCCCGAAATGCTTTCGGAGCACGCAGACAAATCGAATGGTTGCTTCCGAAGTGACGGGCGAGGCCAGTAGCGCCTCAAGCGTTACGCCGGATGCGGTCAAAAGGGTGTCGTCAGTAATGTCTTGAACAATGGATGTCATGGTAAACTTGGGTTTCTTTTGTGAAGAATAAATGGATTGTAGTTGATCGCATGAAAAAAGGCCAGGGAGTCCTGGCCTTACAGTCAACTTGCAGGTTTTGCTTACCAGTTGGCCGGCGTGGTCTTTTCAATGGAGACTTCCAGGTCTGCGCCGTCGGCGTCCCGTGCAGCTGCAGGGAACCTGGCGGCTGCACGGGACGCCGACGAGCTGGGCTCCATTGGCGCTTCAAAAGGGTTGAGACCTTTGAAATACTGGTCAGGGTAGAATTCCTGCATGGCGGCTTCATAGGCCCGCTGGTTTTGGCATACTCGATGAGATGCCTGAGCGGTGTAAGTCAGAGCTTTTTGGGCTGGATCACGGTTGTGGAAAACCGTGAGATAGAAATTGGTAAGCCCTGTATCCAAGAAGAGGAATTCTTCATTGTTGGAGATGGCTTGCTGAATTGAAACTTGCAGTGGATAGCTTTCAATAACGAATGCCACCATGCGTTCTTCTTCCACAAGCCAAGCCCTGATCAGCCAAAGGCTGTTAGGCGTTGCCTTTTCTTCGCAAGGATTGCCTTCGTGGTCAACTCTTCCAGGGCCATGTTTGTACTTGTAGCCGATTTCGGCTTCCCAGTTTTCAGGATACTCTTGCGATAGTCTTACCTCTTTGTTGAGAGTGAAATACTTATACCCTGAGTGAAAGGCAGAGGCAATGTAGAACTTGCGAGATTCGCCTTTATTGATGTTTTTTGGTTCAAAGATCCAATCGGGTCTTCCTCCACTAAAATTTGATGGAAGCAGGAGGGAGGCTGGAACTCCTCCCTCGGGTCTGCGGATGGGGGCTGGCGCTGGCACGGCATGGCGTCACTGGCCAAGGCAGGGTGATTACCTTTTCCCGGATTGCACGCCGCTTTGGCAAGCGGATCGAACAAAGCGATACTCCGATCCAGAGGACCGGAGATTGTAATTGGCTTGGTCGATCTCTTCTTGCGATGCTTTGGTCACTTGATAGCCTTTAAGTATGGCTCCAGTTTTCCGGTGCATTAGCAAGTGAGCCATTATTGAGACTGGCCTTTTTGAGGCCGAGAACGGGGCAAACCGCAATGCGGCAAACCGCAATGCGGCAAACCCCATTCTGCCCTTTCAGACGCTGGCAACGCCAGAACCGGCAGGGCCGGAACCGGCAGGGCCGTGGCCTTCCCTGCCGGCCCCATCGGGATCAGCCCCAATGGGGCCAGCCCCAATGGGGCCAGCCCCAATGGGCGGTTCGTCGCCCACGATCGGCGCCTCCGACAGCAGCCGGCCGGCGCCGCGGAATCGGCCCTTCACCAGCCGCAAGATGCGGTGCATTGATGGGACATCACTGGGAATTCGGTTGGTGGCCGCGGCTGAGGTCATTGCAATCCATCGGCCATCGAAGGCTAGGTCCGTCTCGATAAAGACTCCTCGGCCGCGGCCTGGAACCAAGGTGAACCGGGCTACTTGGGTCCAGGCGTGGATGTCGTCGATCGATTCGGAGATGGCCAGGAGGCCGCCCAGAAGCGAGCGCATGGGGGAGGTGATGTACTGTTCGCCTGAACGCGAAACATTGATGGCGTTGATATTTAGTTCGATGATCTCATCGCCCTGATCCAACGCCAGTCTGAATCGCTGTGAATTAGTGCTGTCATCCCAGCGTGCTCGGCTGATATGAAGCGAGAAGTCAAGGGGAGCGCCTGCTACAGTGTTGCTTTCGTAGGCGGCTTTTGTTAAGCCTCCATCGCGGGAAATAAACCATTGGCTGCGATCACTGAAATCAATTTTTAGTGATGCTGCTGGTTCATTGGTCTTGATCGCTGGCGCGTTAAGGTCCGGGATTGGCGAAAGGATAGTAACATTGGTGTCCTTGGACTCGATCTTTGTGTAGTAAAGATCAGCTAGGGCATCGTTTTGAGTGTGGATGCTGTCAGGAGTCTGGCTGGTCATTGAGGATGTATTTCGCTGAATGATTAAACGGTGAATGTTGGGCTGCATGAAAATACAGCCCGATTGCAGCTATTGCGGCTTAAAGGTTTTTGGAATCATCTTCCTCCTGTTCTGCCTCGGAGCCTTTGGCGCTTGCGTCGCTTACGCCATTGTCTTCTGCCCATGAGGCGAATTGCCCGTCAATGAGCATGGCCAGGGAGCTGCGCTCACCGCCGCTGGCGCCGGCAGAGAAGCGATTGCCGATGGTTGCTTTTAGGCTTTCAGGGCCACTGCCGGGTCGGATTGACTCCATCGCTGCGAAATCGCGGGCGGCGGACAGCAGTACGCGAGTGCTGATGTCTTCGGAAAATGACTTGCCTTGGTTGAACTCCTGGCGGACGTGATCGGCAATTTTGACAAGCCGACTTGCGGCAATTCGGCCTACTCCTGTAACGGTTTCCAGGAGGTTGGTTTCGTCCTCGACACTGAGGTAGGAGACTTCAATGCGTCGGTGGAATCGGTTGTCGATTGCACGGTCAAGCTTGAATGTCCCGGAATAGCTGGCGCCAATGTTGGCGGCGCCAATAAAAACGACATTGGGCGCAACCGTGACCTGACGTTGCAGGTCGTCCACCCAGACACTGCTGCCGTCCATGCACGACAGCAGTGTGTTGGTGGCCGCCGGAACGGTGCGGTTGATTTCATCCAAAAGGATGACGCACCCGCCGGCTTCAATGGCCTTGATGAACAAAGTTTCACGGAAGTAGGTTTTTCCTCCTTCAACCTCTTTTGTGCCAAATAGCATGGAAGCTTCTCGGATCGTTGCCATGTTGAGGTGGAGATACCGCATCTTGAGGCGAGCTGCTAGTTGCTCGGCGGATTTGGTTTTGCCGCAGCCAGCGGGTCCGACCAGTAAGGTGTTGGTTTGGCATTTGTTGTCAAGGAGAGCCTGGGTCATTAGTACCCAGTTTGAGAATTCGTCTGTTGCCATGAAGTGGTCATCAATGGCGGGAATTGACAGTTGGTCGATAGCGTTGATGGAGATTTTGGTTTCAGTGGTGAAGGTCATCTGAAGAGTTGAATTGGATGGATCGCCTTCCCTGCTGGCAAGGAGGGCAGTAAAGAAAGGCCCCCGATGAACAGGGGCCAATAGGCGAAAAATTAGAAGTTTAACTTTTCAATGAATTGGTTAAACTTCGTTGCAATGGCTGGCATTGCGTCTGGTAGGTTTTCAACTGTAACCCAGTTATTTTCGCCATACATTTGTTTGCATTTTTGCTCGCTAAGGCCGAGTCCAATTGCAAATAGCTCTAGCCTGTATTTAACTCTCGCTAGGTTGATGGCGTTTGCCATTGCCTTGTGAGAGTGGCAAGGTTCTCCATCGCAGATGAGAATGATGAGGCCTTTGTCGTAGTTTTCCATGAATCCATGAAGGTACTTCGCGTATGCGATTAACGCATACGCGTCAAGATTCTCGGATTGGGCTCTTAGCGAGCCGATTAAGCCAAGATCCAACTTACTTGTTGGCTGCTTGGCTATTTTGAGTCTGATTGTTGATCCATTGGATGATCCATCGGAGTCATGTCCTGCCACGGATGGCATGACATAAGGATTGTCATCTAAAGCGAGCGCAAGCGCTGCGCCCAATTGTTTGGCTTGTCGTATGTTGAAGCCGTGCATGGAGCCGGAGCAATCAATTAACAACCCACAAAAAAATTTGGGGATTTCTGTGATTTCTAGCTGGCTGAAACAGCGCGGGTTGTTTTCGTGCCCGACCTGATAAAGATTCAGGTCGTCCAGAATGCCTTGCTTGAAGCCGGGTGAAAGAATTGATTCGTCAAAGACGGGCAATCGCAGGCGATCACGAAGCTGAGTGGCGTAGCGCTGGCCGTGTTCGGCAAGCATTAGCTTTTCTTGGTCGTTTGATTGATCGTGCAGTGTGATGGTTCTCATTTGTTCTAATTCAGGATGAAAATGATGGTTTCAGTGTTCATTGGATCGTCGTCTTCGCCGAAAATTTCGTCTTCTTCGGCGGTTTTAGGTTCTTCGCTGAAGCATAACTCTTGTTGATCGGGGCTAAGGGTTTTCTTGACTGGTTTTCCGGCGGCTTCTTGAAATACGTCAAGGGGAGCCGGAGTGTCGCTTGCTGGAATATGCTCAAAGGCAAGAGCTGATTGGTCTTCTAAAATATCTTCTAAATTTTTTGTTAGCACATTAATGAGATTTCTTATTGTTTTCAAAGAGTAATCCAGCTTTGAATTGAAATCATCCGATTGAGGGATTTTTAAAATTTTGTCCCTTACTGCTCTTGCTTGAGAATTTACATTTTCTTGTAAACGGCAATACTCGGCATTTTTATCACGACTTGCAAGGCAAATGTTTTTTGCTCTTTCAAAAGCTTTTTTGCTTTTGAACTTGCAACCAGTTTGGATTAGCAACTTTGCGCTTGACAGGTCAAAGTCTTGGCTATCACGGAAAACAGCTGAAAAAGTGTTATTAAGTATTTCTATTTGAATGAAATTCTTAACATGCAAATTGGATTTGAAGTTGGGATTGAGCGAAGAGGGAGTGTCGCCTGGTGGTATTGCAATGCAAGCCATGATACTTTTTAAAGTTTTGGATGTATGCTCGTTAGCACTGTGATAAAGCTTGTCAACTTCATTCAGTAATCTAGTGCTTTCTGCCCGAAGTTCATTTTCCTCTTGGTGATTAAGAGCAAAAGTTCCTTTTTCCGATATTGACCATATAAGGTTTTGGCAAATTCGTAAATCAAATAGTGTCTTTTCGATATTTGCGTGTGCTTTATGAAAATCATGACTTTGCAGTTTTAGCTGCAAGTCTTCGTCCATTTGATTTTTAGGGACTTTTCTGGTTGTTGCCGGGTAAAATACTCTATTTGATTTGGCAACTAACGCGTAATGCGCATTGCTTGCAATAGCTTTGTCAAGAAAAGCCAAAGGTAGTTTATCGTTAATTAGCTTATGGCCTTTAATCGCAATATAGTTTGTATGTATTAAGATCATGTCTTCCAGGCGTTGAAATTGACAAATCAATTGATTTGTTCTTTCAGCTGATACTCCATATTTACGAATATAAACAGCTTTTTTTGATATTATATTATCAAATCTGAGATCCGCAAGAGTCTTTAGCAAAGATTTTGCTAAAGCTATGATTTTAGTTTCGGGCGTCGGACACGTCAAATACCTTGTAATATCGTCATAGAGCTTGTCGTTTTCCTCGTCGAAATTAGAAGACAAGGATGAAGAGAGCTGGTCTTTGATTTTCTGCTTGATAGCCAGGGCTGCTTTTTTGTCTTTTGCAGGAATTTGGTTTTCTTGCCCTGCAAACACTTTGAGTAAAAGCAGTATTTTCTTGGAAGCGTATGTTTTTCCTTTTTTATTCGATTTAGTCTTAAATGCTTCGATTCTACTGCGCCATCCGGGCATTTCTTTTGCTAAAGCAATTAGGCCTTCTTGCCTAATGTATTCAACAAGGATCAGCCTAATGGCAGCGCTCTTATTGTTAAATCCGCTTGGAAGCATTTTGTTGTAAGCACCATTGTCAATGGCCTTGTCGCTTAGCGATATTACTTGAGCTATCGCGTCAATTGTGTAAGCTTCAGCCGCGTCGGCTTCTCCAAATGTTCGATAAATGATTGGGTCTAAATGGACGGAAAATGTTTCCGTGTCCAATCCATTGGAGTGCCTAGTGTTTTCAGTGCTATTGATTTTTAACATTGTGCAATTTTTGTTTCGCACAAATGAGGATGCTGTTCGGTGAATTCTTTGAACCATTTGGTGGCGATTGCCGCCGAGGTTCCAATTCCAATTACTGGCCCATCCGCTGGACCAGTTATTTTTCTTCCATTGTAAGCCATTAAAGCTATTTATTGCTTTTTGGGATCGGGAATCTTTATACAATTCCGCGTTGTAGGTGTTCAGGGAATCGTCAAGCTCAAATGCTTTGTCAAGTTTTTGATCGCTTGAGTCAAAGGATAGTCCGGGGACTTCAATCTGGTTTTTGTCTTGTTGTGGGTTCATTTGGATACCTGGATTGTTGAAGGGTCGTAATTGTTTTCGATGGCTGCTTCTTGGGCAATTACCCAAGAAGCAAGCAAGCAGGCAATTGCTGCGCAAAGGGTGATTCTCATGTCCTGCTGGCTTAGGAATCGTCAGCACCTGAGCCGTATTCGACTCTGGCGAGTTGGTTTTTGGGCTGGCGATGCTCAGCCCAATGGCTTTTGGCAATGTCGCGTGCGGCCTGGATGCTGATGCCCCAGTCCTCCAGAACGTTGTTAATCAGCTTGCTTACTGTCCCAGTTGGATACCTGGACAGGAGGCGCGTTAGGTCAACGATGTACTCTGTTGTGGGAGTATCGTTTTTGGCGATTTCGCAGATTCTGCGAATGTCGCTTTGGACTTGGGCCGATTGGCTATGTCGGTCCATCAGTAATCATCCGGCCTGAGGACCGTTGTGATGGTTGATGTTCCAGGTTCCTCCAAAAGCTCGGCGGCGATCTTTTCTAGGAAATCAGCTGATGCTTCGACGCCTTTTAAGTATTTTGGGTGGCAAATATCGCCAATCAAACCCGTCATTTGATCCGCAGCAGCGCAGATGGCGGCGGCGGCAATCTGAGCGGGAATGTCGTCGTCAATCTCCGGCCATCGGCGGTTGACGGCATCCAACACCGCCTGCGCGGCGGGGGAGAGGAATTGATAGGTCACGTCGGCCTCCATAGGGGTCAGGTCCATTAGTAATCATCCGGCCTGAGGACCGTTGTGATGGTTGATGTTCCAGGCTCTGGATGTAGATTTTCGGTGATAATCCACACTTTGGAGCCGTCTTCCAGTTCATAGCTGGACATGACGCGATAGCCGTTTACTAGCTCTTGCCGGTTTTGCTCTTGGTCCTCCAGGTCAAGCGTGCCCCAGTCGCCCGTCGCATGACGAGCGATGAGGGCTGCAATGACTGCAGGCGTGCATTCCAGGGCAATAGCTTTAGTTGCAACCAATTGGCCTAGGCTGAACAAGGCTTTTGGTATGCTTCCGGGGAGGTACATTATTCTGAAAGGTGTTGGGTGGAGGTAGAGAGACGAACGCAAACCTTGGTCCTGGCGCATACCTCGCAGCCCCAGTCGGGGCAGGAGGAATGAACGGGTAGGGTTCTTGCGCCGGCAAGAACTTCCAGCTCGTCAGGAGTTTTTAAAAGTTTTGCAAGAGGTATAGCCGCATCGTCGTAGATTTTGTCCATATCTGCTCTGTTGTAATTGAATTTTTTGTATTGACTACTATTCAATACGCGAAATTGAGACATATTTTCTAAACGAATGTAGCCTACGTCTTCTTTATACAGCAAAACAAATTTTTGATAAATTTGTTCGCATTCTTTGTCGCTGTTGAAGGATGTCATTGGAGATCAGGGCAGGTGGTTACGGCTGTATAAGCCATGATTTGATAGGCCAGTGGTGGGCCTTCGGGCATTTTTACTGTGAAAATTGCCAGTTGCTGGGCAAGCGTTTTGTTGCGCTTGACTGTTTGAAGCGCGCTCCAAACGGCGTCAAGCTGCTTGCTGCCTTTGCGGACATTTTCGCAATAAGCATTGGCGTAAACCCTGGCAAACTCGGGGGTTTCCTTGGGTTTTTGAATTGCTTGCGCTGTGGGCCATGGCTGTGTTCCAGGCCAGAATCCAAGGGCTAATAGAGCAATCAACGGCCTGTACCATGGCTGTTTCTGAATTCTTCGTATTCTTCTCTTGATACGTTGATGCTTTCCAAGAAGCTTTCGCTAACTTGGGCGCCAAATTCAATTTTGAAGTGTCTTATGAATATATCCGCTGCTTTTTCGGCGTTTTCCAATGATTTATTGATGTAACTAAGGATCAGCATTGAATGCAAGTGAGGTTCAATATCGCTAGACGATTTGTCATTTAATGTTATTTCCATTCTTGTGATAATAGCCAGTTGTAGGTTTTTGAGCAGCCCCATGACGGCGTGCATCAAATGCTCGGAGGTGAGGTTATCGCTTTGTGAGGCAATCCTGGCGATTAACATGCTGAGTTCGCCTGTGCAGGTTTTGTCAAACTTGCACTTGGGTAAATTGACCGCAACTGATTGCAGCTTTTTCAGCAGCTCATCAGGGGCGGGGCAGTTATCGGGAATTTGAGTCATGGTTGAACACGGGGTTGGCTGATGGGTTTGT
>Ga0114979_10002017_pt1 | contig 13714 bp, 15 predicted proteins | sample S_140625_EF_Meta_FD_87315 | JGI IMG/M metagenome (GOLD analysis project Ga0114979, IMG submission 87315) | Freshwater microbial communities from Lake Simoncouche, Canada to study carbon cycling - S_140625_EF_MetaG | ecosystem: Environmental > Aquatic > Freshwater > Lake | place: Lake... | reverse complement strand
TTTGAGGTAGAAGTTGATGAAGTTGGTCCATCACTACGTAACGCAACTGCAAAGGTGACACGTGCACAACGCGCAGGCGGAACAAGTGGCGGATTCTCGGCACCAGCTGCAACCGGCGGAGAATCGTTTAACGATGACCCTTGGGCTGCTGCTTCAACTACAAGTGCAGGCGGCGGATGGGCAACCACCACCTCCGAAGAACCACCGTTTTAAAGTTAAATAAACCTATCCATCCATTCCTAGTTTTAAACCAAAAGGTTAAAAAACTAGGGCCCACTTAAAAGGAGCACCACAATGGGAGCAAGAAATAACCGGAACCTCAAGGAACCGAAGAATAAGGGCGCAAAAGCTGCTGCCCTAAATAAGAAGTTCAAGAAGAAGCCTTGCGGCTTCTGTCGCGACAAGGTGAGCTATATCGATTACAAAGATATCGCCACACTTCGCAAGTACATCTCTGATCGCGGAAAGATTCGTGCTCGTCGCGTCACTGGCGCATGTACACAACACCAACGCTCGGTTGCAACAGCTGTCAAAAACAGCCGTGAAGTTGCACTCTTGCCTTACACATCGACAGCGCGTTAAGGGGGAATGACGATATGAAACTCATTCTTACTCGCGAAGTTACAAAGCTTGGTTCAGCCGGCGATGTAGTAACTGTTAAAGATGGCTACGCTCGCAACTTCTTGTTGCCACGTGGCGTTGCAATCGCATGGTCACTCGGCGGCGAAAAGCAGATTGAAGGAATCCGTCGCGCTCGCGCTGCACGTGAAGTCCGCGATATCGATCACGCTAAAGAGTTAAAGGCCTCACTCGAAAAGGCAACGATCACAATAAACGTTAAAGCCGGTACAGCTGGTCGCTTATTCGGTTCTGTCACAGATAAGGACATTGCAGCAGCTGTAAAAGCCGCCGCAGGTGTTGATATCGATCGTCACAGCATCAAGACCGCTGGACATATCAAGAAGGCTGGAGATCACTCAGTGAAGGTTGCACTTGCACATTCAGTTGTTGCAACAGTTACCGTTACCGTGGTTGCTGCTAAGTAAAGCAATTTGTAAAGTAATTTATAAAGATCCCGACCACTGATGTGGTCGGGATCTTTACTTTATAGCCAGCCAGATTTCTTGAATTTTCGATATAAAATTCCAGTTATTAATACTAAAGAACCAACCACCATCGGATAGCCAAATTGCCAGCGTAATTCAGGCATTACATCAAAGTTCATGCCATAAATTCCGGCGACCATAGTTGGCACCGAAGCAAGGGCAACGTAGGAAGTAATCTTTCGCATATCGCCATTTTGCTGTACTTGCACATGTGCCAGGTCTGCTTGCAACGCTGATCCCAATAGTGAATCTAGACCAGCAGCCGCATCTGAGGCGCGAGATAAGTGATCTAAAGTATCGCGAAAGAATGGAGTCAAGGGCTCGGGAACATATCTAGCTCCCATACTGGCAACGTGTTGCAGAGGCGAAAGTAGTGGGTCGATGGCATGCCGGAATTCTATGATTTCGCGTTTCAACAAATAAATCTCGCGCGAGACCGTCTTTGACTCACCACTAAAAACTTGATGTTCAACACCAAGCACGTCATTTTCTAATTCGATGGAAATATCGATATAACAATCTATAACGTGATCCAAAATGGCGTGGAGTACAGCGTATGGTCCTTTTGCTAAATGTTCTGGGTTACTCTCCAACGCGTGCCGCGTATTAACGAGTGGTGAACCATTTCCGTGACGGACCACAACAATGAAGTAGTCACCAATAAAACAGAAGATTTCGCCAGTAGAAACCTGGCTTCCTTTTTCTTCATAGAAAGTTGTTTTTAAAACAAAGGCTTGAACACCCGGATACTCTTCATATTTTGGTCTTTGATGGGCGGTAACCGCATCTTCAATCGCTAATGGGTGAAATTTAAAATCCCCAACCACTTTTTGAAATTCGCCATCGGTTGGTTCGGCCAACCCGAGCCAGACAAAACCATCACCATTTCGAGCCTTACTGATCATCTCTTGGAGATTGGAGGGTTCGGTGTAACGAACTCCATTTTGATACAGCGCATAATCAACGATCATGTGAGTAGTCTGCAATATAAATTTGAATTAACGGTTAACTGCGCTCAATCTCAACAATTGAGAAGTCAGGAATTACTTTCATGCACAGGGGTTAGGTATAAACACCCCCGTCTGACCTGCACTTTCCCTAAAAAGGGCTACCTCTCAGAGAGTTACCCACACCTCGCACACAGGGATTTACACAGGAAACCAGGGTTATCAACCTAGTTGTACACACCTTTATCCCCAACCACTTTCGCTTTTGTCAGTGGCAGGTGGGAGGTTTCACCCGTGAGCATCGCCGAACTACCCAACAACTCCTCGCGAGCGAACGCTTCTTATAACAACTCGCAAAGTAATTTTGGTGCAGATTTCGAGCGCACACCACCACAAGATTTAATCGCTGAACAATCCGTTCTCGGCGGAATGTTGTTATCTAAAGATGCGATCGCAGATGTAATTGAAATTTTGCGCGAACGCGATTTCTATCGCCCTGCTCATGAACTAATTTATGACGCAGTTCTTGATCTCTACGGTCGCGGCGAACCTGCCGATGCTGTGACAGTCTCTGCAGAGCTTACAAAACGCGGTGACATTGCGCGCGCCGGTGGAGCGCCTTACCTACATACCTTGATTTCATCTGTACCAACTGCAGCAAATGCAAGTTATTACGCAAAGATTGTTCGCGAACACGCGATCATGCGCCGCTTAGTTGAAGCCGGTACAAAGATTGTGCAACTCGGTTATAACGTCGAAGGTGAAGTTGATGACGCGGTTGATCAAGCACAAGCCGAAGTTTATGCAGTCACCGAACGTCGCACCTCTGAAGATTATGTACAGCTTGCAACCTTATTACCTGAAGCACTTGATGAGATCGAAGCGATTCAAAAAGGTACAGGTATTGAAGGTATTAAATCAGGATTCCGCGATTTAGATTTACTTACACATGGATTCCACCCAGGCAACATGATTATCTTGGCAGCGCGCCCTGCAGTTGGTAAATCAACTCTCGGTCTTGATATCGCGCGCCACGCATCTATCCACGACGGAAAGACTTCAGTGATCTTCTCACTTGAAATGTCGCGCTCTGAAATCACAATGCGTATGTTGTCGGCAGAAGCGCGCGTTGGTTTAAATAATATTCGCTCCGGTCAATTAAGCGATGAAGAGTGGTCGAAGCTGGCTCGTCGTATGGGGGAGATCTCTGCCGCACCTTTATTTATTGATGATTCTCCAAACCTTTCTATGATGGAGATTCGCGCTAAAGCCCGCCGCTTAAAGCAGCGCCACGACCTTAAATTAGTCGTTATCGATTACCTGCAGTTAATGACTAGCGGCAAGCGCGTTGAAAACCGTCAGCAAGAAGTCTCTGAATTCTCGCGCCATCTAAAACTTATGGCGAAAGAGTTAAATGTTCCGGTTATCGCAATCTCACAGCTAAACCGTTCACCAGAACAACGCTCTGATAAGAAACCAATGCTTTCTGACCTTCGCGAATCTGGTTCTATCGAACAAGATGCTGACGTAGTTATCTTGTTACATCGCGATGATATGTATGACTCACAGAACCGATCAGGTGAAGCAGATCTAATTGTTGCAAAGCACCGTAACGGACAGACCAAGACGATTACAGTTGCCGCTCAACTTCACTTTGCACGTTTTGCAGATATGGCGCCGAATGTTGGCTCAGGCCGCGACTTCACTGCGCCACAAAATCCTGCAGATGGTTCTTGGAACGAATAAATTATTTAGCGTTTGTCTTTGTGCGATCAGCAATGTAGATACCAATTAAGACAATTGCACCACCAAATAATTGGATTGCACCCCATGATTGCGCTAACCAAATCCACGCGAATATCCCGCCAATTACTGACTCCAACATTCCAATCACACTAGATTTGGATGCACTTATTAACCGGATCCCAGCGACCACAAGTAGGTACGGAACCAGCGTCCCAAATATAATTATGTAGGTGATCAATAACCAACCAGATGCGCTGTAGTCAGAGAAGCGACCCTGCAGATTAATTTGAGTTGTAAGGATTTGTGTTGGAAAATTCCATATCGGCAGAACTATCAACCAAAAAAGCCCCGCGATTCCGATGCCCCAAACCACCGTCGCCTGCGCAGATCGTTTGGCGCTTTGTGCCTCGCTAATCAGGAAGTAAATCGCCAGTGATATTGCCGAACCGACTGCGCTTAAAATTCCAATAAGATCAAAGGTAAACCCCTGCCAAACTTTGGAAACCAGTATTAGCCCAATTAAGCAGAGTGCGATCGCCACCCACATATCGTTGGAAACCCAACCCTTGCGTACAAATTTGATCCAGAGAACGATCCATACGGGAGCAGTAAATTCCAAAATCGACACCAGGCCAAGTGGAATGCCACGTGAAATGCTAACGAAATAACCAAGCTGTACCGCCGCAAAACCGATCACTCCGTAGAAGATTAACGTCGGTAGTTCACGGCGTTCCGCCTTTAAAGAGTTACGGTCTTGGATCAGGGTAATTATAAAGAGGAAGGCAAAGGCACCGAGTGCGCGAATTTGGGCTAAGCGAAATGCTGTCATGTGGTCGAGGACCAAGGTCACGATCACTCCGCTTAAAGAGAAGAAAATTGCACCTAAAACTACATATAGCTCGCCGCGGTGCTTATTAAGCATCCGCTGAGCCTATCTGAAATCAAACCAATCTAAAGCTAAAAGGCGTTTTCTGAGATATCCATAATCGAATTATCCGTACCTTCGATGATCTTACGATCAGCGGTGATATGTGGCAGGTAATTTGCGACAAAGAACTTTGCTGAAGCAATCTTGCCAGCATAGAAATCCTTATCCTTTACTGAAGCGCTATCAATACGGCTAGCTGCAATATCTGCTTGGCGCAGCAACAACCAAGTTGTGATTATGTCACCGACCGCCATCAAAACACGTGATGTGCTCAGACCAACTTTATAAATCTCAGGTGCATCCTCTTGTGAAGCCATTGCATGTCCAACGAGTACGCCAACCATGCCATTTAAATCACCAAGTGCTTTTAGTAACGCTTGCTTTTCATCTTGATGTGCGCCACCAGCCTCAGCAAATGCTTGAATCTCTTTACCAAGTAAGCCCATTGCTTTTCCACCATCTTTAACAACTTTACGGAAGAAGAAATCTAAACCTTGGATTGCTGTGGTTCCTTCATACAAGGTATCAATTTTGGCATCGCGAACGTATTGCTCAATAGGCCAATCTTGAGTAAAGCCTGCGCCACCGAAAGTTTGAAGTGATTCGGTGCCAAGAAGTGTCCAAGATTTTTCAGATCCGTAACCCTTGACAACCGGCAAGAGAAGATCGTTGAGCGCTTCCATGGCCTTCTCTTTATCTACATCTCCAGCAGCCTTCGCCAACTCGATTTGATCTTGAATCGATGCGGTGTAGAGAACGAGTGCGCGCATACCTTCGGAATATGACTTTTGTACCATCAGAGAACGGCGCACATCTGGGTGGTTAATGATTGATACGCGCGGGCTAGCTTTATCGTTCATTACCTTCATATCGCCACCTTGTACGCGGACCTTGGCATACGAAAGCGCTTGCTGATATCCGGCCGCTAAAGTTGCAATCGCTTTGGTGCCAACCATCATGCGGGCGAATTCAATAACTTTAAACATCTGTGCGATTCCTTGGTGAACCTCACCCAGCAAATAACCAACAGCAGGCTCTTTCTCGCCAAGATTTACTTCACATGTCGCTGAGACGTTAAGTCCCATTTTATTTTCTAAAGATGTAACAAAGACGCCATTGCGTTTTCCAAGGTCACCTGTCTTAAGGTCAAACATAAACTTTGGAATCAAAAATAGTGAAAGCCCTTTTGTACCGGGTCCGCCACCTTCGCGACGAGCCAGAACGAAGTGCATAACATTTTCATAGAAGTCGGCATCGCCAGATGTTATGTAACGCTTTGTGCCGGTGATATGCCAAGTTCCATCTTCTTGTTGCACAGCCTTACTGCGCCCGGCACCAACATCGGAACCCGCATCTGGTTCAGTCAATTGCATGGTGGCGCCCCAATGGCGATCAACCATTAATTTCGCCATCTGCTTCTGATCTTCAGTGCCAAGTACATAAGCGACCTGTGCGAAGGCATAACCAGATGCATAAAGATGAACTGCTGGGTTTGAACCAAGGACCATTTCAGCAATCGCCCAGCGAACCGGTGCCGGAACTTTCGTTCCACCTAAATCAACAGGCGCATCAAGGCGCCACCATTCGCCATCTATATAAGATTTGTAAGATTTAATAAAACTTTTTGGCAGAGTTACATTGCCAGTGGATTTATCAAGAATTGCACCAATGCGATCACCTTCAACAAAAGAAGCTGCAAGATCATTTTCGGTTAGGCGCTTCATCTCCTCCAACATGCCCATCGCAGTTTCGCGATCGAGTTCACTAAATATGGAAGTCCCTAGAACTTTTTCAGTCCCAAGTAGGTCAAAGAGGCAGAATTCAATATCGCGCAGATTGGCGGTGTAATGGCTCATAGGTAAATAATGCTACCCGCCAGTAACTTAAGCAAGCCCAGACGCTCACTTTGGCTTACTTTCCCGCTTGGTCAGATAGGCTCACGCCGTGCTACTCAGTGACCGCGATATCCGCGCCGAAATTACCGCTGGCCGCGTATCCGTTGAGCCCTATGAAGAATCGATGATCCAACCTTCTTCAGTTGATGTCCGCCTCGATAAATTCTTCCGCGTCTTTGAAAACCACAAGTACTCCGTCATTGATCCATCGATCGAACAAGCTGAGCTAACCCGCGAAGTTGTTGCCGACGATGGCGAAGCATTTATCCTGCATCCGGGCGAGTTTGTGTTGGCGAGTACTTACGAAATTATCACCTTGCCCGATGACATTGCGGGTCGCCTAGAAGGAAAATCTTCACTTGGTCGCCTCGGACTTTTAACGCACTCAACAGCCGGTTTTATCGATCCTGGTTTTTCTGGACACATCACGCTGGAACTTTCCAATGTCGCCAATCTGCCAGTTAAATTGTTTCCAGGGATGAAGATCGGCCAACTCTGTTTGATCAAACTCTCATCACCGGCCGAACACCCATATGGCTCTGCGATCTACGCTTCACGCTACCAAGGTCAGCGCGGGCCAACCCCGAGCCGTTCCTTTATGAATTTCCACCAGAGTAAGATTAAGTAACCAGCAAGGGAATACAACCTTTGCTTAAGGGGTTGGATTAATTATGGAAATCATTATCGCGCTCGCCGTTGTCGGCTTACTCGTACTTTTCTTTATCGCCCAATACAACCGGTTGATCCGCTTAAATATTGGCGTCGATGAATCATTTGCACAGATTGAAGTGCAGTTAAAGCGTCGTTCTGATTTGATCCCTAATTTAGTTGAAACCGTTAAAGGTTATGCGGCACACGAGCAAGGTACTTTTGACGCAGTTGTCACCGCTCGCGCAAAGGCAACAACGGCATCAACTGTTGCCGATGTTGCAGCGGCCGATGGCATGCTTACCCAAGCACTTCGTGGTCTGCTCGCAGTTGCTGAGGCATATCCAGATTTAAAGGCATCATCAAACTTTCTTTCGCTGCAAGAAGAGCTTTCAACTACTGAAAATAAAGTCGCCTTTGCTCGTCAGTTCTACAACGACAATGTCCGCAATTTAAATACTGCAGTAAAAACCATCCCAACTAGCTTCTTTGCAGGTTTTGCTAAGGTTTCAGAGCGTGAATTTTATGAAGTTGAAGATCCGCAATCACGTAATGCGCCAAAGGTAACTTTCTAAGACCTAATGGCAACGCACGATTTTCGCGCACAAGAGAGTGCAAATAAAGGTAAGACCTATCTACTTCTTGCTTCGATGGGCTTGCTAACCGGACTTGTTGCATATGCAGCTTTAACATACTTTGGTGCTGGCACATCAACATTTTTGGTGCCGCTAGCAGTAGGAATTTCCTTGATCGGCGTCTGGGGTTCGTTTTATGGTTCCGACAAATTAGTAATCAAAATGACTGGTGCCAAAGTAATTCAACGTGAGGATAATCCCGAACTCTTTAATGTAATCGAAGAAGTAGTCATTGCCAGCGGGCTGCCGATGCCTAAAGTTGCCATTGTTGTTGACACCGCACCTAATGCATTTGCTACTGGTCGCGATCCAGAACACGCGCTGATCGCCTTCACGACTCGTATTTTAGAAGTTTTGGATCGCGATGAATTACAGGGCGTGATTGCGCACGAGATGTCTCACGTGGCTAACCGCGATACTTTGGTTTCCGCTGTCGCTGCAACTACCGCTGGCGCAATTGCAATATTAAGTGATTTCTTAATGCGCATGATGTGGTTTGGCGGGGGGCGTCGCGACCGCAATAGCAACGCTAATCCAGTTATGTTGGTCGTTTCATTACTCGTTTTAATCTTGGCACCAATTGCGGCAACGCTGCTCAAGAGCGCGATTTCACGTCGCCGCGAATCTTTAGCGGATGCAACTGCGGTTTCATTTACTCGCAATCCTGCCGGGCTACGTAAAGCGTTAGAAGTCTTAGCGGCGGACTCAACTGTGGTGCATCAAAAATCAAATGCCGTTGCTCATATCTGGATCGAATCACCGTTGGATGGGAAAGCAGTTTCAAAGATGTTTTCTACACACCCACCGATTCAAGAACGTATTGCAACCTTGCGAGCGATGGAATCTCTAGGCCAGGCTAATTAGCGCCATTTAGTCGCGAGGCTAAATCCAACTCCCACAAAGCTAAAGCCGATGATCATGTTCCAGGCGCCGATATCTGGGATAGGAAAACGAGTCTGAGTCACATAGAAGATGACGATCCAGAAGAGACCGATCAAGAAGTTAGCGACCATCACCGGGGCCAACCAGCGTGGGCTCTCAAGCGGGCCGTGTGGCTCGGTATCGTGGATTAACTCTTCGTGAGCGTGGCGCTCCTGGACTTTCTTACGCAGTTTCGACTTTGGCATGGCTAAAGGTTACAGGCTAAATCCAATACTGGAAACAGCGATCGTCTGCGCCTGCAAGAATTGCGCTATGGCCCGCATCCTTGTCGTCGATAACTACGACTCCTTTGTCTTTAATTTGGTGCAGTACCTGGGCCAACTTGGGGCCGAGTGCACCGTCAAACGTAACGATGAAGTCGCAGCAAGTGACGCAAGTAATTACGACGGGGTTTTAATTTCTCCCGGACCCGGAACACCAGAGGCGGCGGGTGTAAGTATTGAGATGATCAAATACTGCGCCGAAGAAAAAATTCCCCTCTTTGGAGTTTGTTTAGGACATCAAGCGATCGGCGTTGCATTTGGCGCAACTGTGTCGCGCGCCCCAGAACTATTACACGGAAAGACTTCTCAAGTAATTCACCAAGGTAAAGGTGTGATGGTTAATTTACCTTCACCATTTACTGCAACGCGTTATCACTCACTTGCGGTAGAACGCGAAACAGTTTCAGATCAACTCGAAATTACCGGCACAACAGAATCCGGCGTTGTGATGTCGCTGCGCCATAAGACCTTGCCAATCGAAGGAGTGCAGTTTCATCCGGAATCTGTTTTGACTGAACACGGCCATTTAATGTTGGCTAACTGGCTTACCCAATGTGGCGATGAGAGCGCGCTCGCTAAATCAGTTGGGTTATCTCCTGTGGTTGGACGCAGACCTTAATTTACGGAGCTTTATTAATTGTAATAGTTACCGGCTTACCGATTGTTTGCGTTGTACCTGCATCAGGTGCTTGGCGAATAACAACGCCCACAGTTTGTGCGGGATCGTAATCATTAAATTCGCGAACTAAGAAACCAGCTTGGATCAGTAAAGTCTTTGCTTGTATCGCTTCGACTCCAATTAGATTTGGTACCTCTACTTCACCACTAGCGATCGTGAGCACAACGCCAGAGCCTGCAGTAATTTTTGAACCCGCCTCTGGAGTAACACTTAAAACTGTTCCTTGCGCTTCATCTGATGGCACAGCCTCAGTTTTAGCGATAACCAAACCTGCAGCGGCAAGGACGGTTCGCGCATCAATTAACGATGCGCCGATTAATCCATCAGGGACAATTGCATCACCTGGGCCATCAGAGATAGTCAGCGTGATAGCAGAGCCAACTTTAACTTGAGTTGTGGCAAGGGGAATTTGGCTAGCCACGCGATCTTTTGGAATACGTGGATCGGGAGCGCGTTGGATCGTGATTGTGTAACCAGGCAATAAGGCGCGCGCCTGCGCTTCAGATAAACCAACCACGTTTGGAATTTCATTTCCAAGCGAGGGAGTGGATCCTCCATTTACAGATAGACCAACTATGGCGGCAATTCCAAGAGCGATAACAGCGATGCCAGAGATAATTGCGGTACGACGACTAACCAGCGGTACGCGAGCAACTTTAGTTGAAATATTCTGCCCAGCTCGAATCTTATTTATATCTTCCAACATAGCGTTTGCAGATGGATAACGATCTTCTGGTTTCTTAGCGAGTGCAACTGTTAATAAGACTTCCACACTTTCAGGTAGATCTGGTTGCAACTGGCGAGCTGGCGTTAGCGCACCAGATACATGTTGATAAGCAATAGAAACAGGTGTCTCGCCGGTAAATGGGGGACGCCCAGTTAAGAGTTCAAACAATAAACATCCAGTTGAGTAAATATCTGTTGGCGCATCTGCTATCTCGCCGAGTGCTTGTTCTGGAGATAGATATTGTGCGGTACCGACTACGTTCCAGGTGCTAGTTAGCGTTGCACCTAAATCATCCATCGCGCGCGCGATTCCAAAATCCATCACCTTTACAGCGCCCTTATTGGTGATCATCACGTTAGCTGGTTTTATATCGCGGTGGATAATTCCACGTTGGTGTGAATAATCCAGAGCCGCAAGTATGCCTGCACCGATTTCAAGTGCGCGATCAAGTGGCAAGCGATCGCCATCGTGAATTAATTCGCGAAGGGTATGGCCCGAAACTAGTTCCATGACAATGTATGGAGCTGGTTCTTCACCGGAGTCATAGACCGCAACTATTCCGGGGTGGTTAAGACCGGCTGCGGCTTTAGCTTCTTTCCTAAAGCGAGCGACGAAAGTTGAATCCTTTGCTAAATCACTACGGAGAATTTTGACGGCGACCTCACGTGATAAACGTTGGTCTTGTGCGATATATACATCGGCCATTCCACCGGTGCCGATCATTGCACCTAATTTGTAGCGGCTGCCTAAAACTTTATTCATCATGCTTTAGCCGCTCCTAACTTTTCAACGCCGTTATCGCTTGCTTCCACCAGATCAGCCAGGATCACGGTGACATTATCAGGTGCGCCATTTATATACGTGGCATCTATCAAAGCATCTACCGCCGCCGCAGCGCCTTTACCTTTAATCAAAGATTTAATTTCCTTATCGCTTAAAACCCCAGTTAATCCGTCACTGCATACTAGGTAGCGATCCTTGATTTTTCCTTCGAAGATATGAAGCGATGGCTCGAGATTGCCTTCTCCCATTAGCGCTTGGGTCAGCATCGATCTTTGTGGATGAATATGCGCCTCAGATTGCGAAATTATCCCTTTATTTAGCAGCTCTTGCAGAACGGTGTGATCAGCGCTCAACTGTTCAAATTCATTTCCACGAAGGCGATAAGCCCGCGAATCACCTACGTGGAGCAATGAGATTTCATTAGCGCTGATAAAGAGTGCAGTAAGCGTCGTGCCCATGCCGGCTAACTGTGGTTCATCTTGAGTTACTGCGTGAATTTGGCTATCGATTGTATGTAGCGAGTTAAGGAATAAATCACTCGCTGATTCTCTATCAATCTCTGAGTTAGTGAAGGTTGGCGCAATCTCTGAGAGAGTATTTATCGCAACGGAAGATGCGAATTCACCCCCAGCATGTCCGCCCATTCCATCTGCAACTGCGATTAATTGCGAACCAATTAGCGCCGAATCTTCATTGCCATTGCGCACCAAGCCGACAGCAGAACGCGCTGCGCACTGAAAGTAAAGCTGGCTCATGTCGCTTAGCCTAATGGTGATAATCTCGAACTATGAAGATCTACGCTCACCGCGGGGCATCTCACGACTTTCCCGAGATGACGATGGCTGCTTACGAAGCGGCGGTAAAGCAAGGCGCAGATGGCTTCGAATGCGACTTACGTCTTACTAAAGATGGAGTAGCCGTTTTATGGCACGATGCAGATTTAAAGCGACGTGCAGATAGCGAGGTAGTCGTCTCAGAGAGTAAGTACTCGAAATTAAAGAAAATTTACCCAGAGATTTTAACTCTCGACGAATTCTTAGACTTCGGAATTACTGAGAAGAAATCTCTTTTACTAGAAACAAAACATCCAGTGCCATCACATACAGCGATTGAAGATAAAGTCGTAGCAAAGATTAAACAGGAGGAGAAACGAATTAAGAAAGCGGGCATTTCTGTAAATATAATGTCGTTCTCTTGGTTTGCGATAGAACATGTAAAACAACTAGATAAAAATATCGAAACAACTTACTTGCTTCACGATCGCACGCCATGGTTTAGCGCTAGATATTCGTCAGCGCAATCACTTGGCCCAGGAATATCGCTTTTGCGCAAAAAACCAGATCTGGCAAAACGGGTTAAAGATACGGGGCGTAATTTAAATGTCTGGACCGTAAATGACCCAAGCGATATAAAACTCTGCCAGAAATTAGGTATTGATATTTTAATTACAAATCGCCCTGGCTTTGCGCGCGAGGTCCTTCGCAAAAGTTCAACTTCGCTTTAATTACGGATCTTGCCCTGCCGTTGAACAGGTATCCTTAACCAGTGAGCGCAGCAGAAAGCCATAGATATGCCTACTTGGGTCCAGTCGGGACTTTTACTGAGGCTGCTCTAAAGAAGATCACTTGCGATTCAGATGTATTGATTCCATTTGCAAATGTGACCGCTGCGCTAAATGCGGTGCGCACCGGAGATGCGGATTTCGCGCTAGTACCAATTGAGAATTCAGTAGAAGGCGTCGTCGCACGTACCCTCGATGAACTTGCGACTGGAGACCCACTCACAATCGCAGCTGAAGTAACCCTCCCTGTTTCATTTGCCTTTATGGCAAAACCGGGCGCTACTAAATTTTCTAGAATCGGAACGCACCCCCATGCAGAATCGCAATGTCGCGCATATATTGCAAAAAATTATCCGCACGCCGAAATTGTGTCAACCAACTCAACATCGGCGGCAGCAGAGCTGGTAGGTAAGGGCGAGCTAGATGCGGCGATTGCTTCAAGTGTCGCCGCAGCACATTTTGGTTTAGAGATTATCGCTGAAGATATTGGAGATAACTCTGGGGCGGTAACCCGCTTTATCTGCGCCCAAAAACCAGGGTGGATGCCCGAAGCAACTGGCAATGACCGCACCTCAATGGCGGTATTCATCGATATTGACCACGCCGGCGCCTTGCTGGAAATTCTGCAAGTCTTTGCAAATAACAATGTAAACCTGACATTCATTCAAAGCCGTCCCACTGGTCGCGAATTGGGTCACTACCATTTCATTATTGATGTGGAAGGCCACATCAATGATTCAGCAGTTGGTGGCAGCATCGCTGAGCTGCGAGAGATTTGTGATGACATCAGGTTTTTAGGTTCTTACCCAAGAGAGGCGCAATAACAATGATTGATATTAAGTTCTTGCGTGAAA
>Ga0114979_10002015_pt1 | contig 13718 bp, 12 predicted proteins | sample S_140625_EF_Meta_FD_87315 | JGI IMG/M metagenome (GOLD analysis project Ga0114979, IMG submission 87315) | Freshwater microbial communities from Lake Simoncouche, Canada to study carbon cycling - S_140625_EF_MetaG | ecosystem: Environmental > Aquatic > Freshwater > Lake | place: Lake... | reverse complement strand
TTGCGCGTAGGCGCGGCGCAGCAGGTCCGCGCGGAAGACCTGCGGCGTCTGCACGGCCACCAGGTGCTCGCGCGGCACCGTGCCGGTCACGCGCCGGCCCATGATCTTGGTGGAATCCGAGAGCTCTCCCAGGATGAGGTCCGCCACCGCGTCCTCCTCCTCGGCCTGCACGGTCTCCGCGGAAACGCGCTTCAGCGTGGAAGTGACCGGGTCGCCGGGAATGACCGCGTCATGGACGCGCGCGGCATCGAACACGCGGGCGATGAGCTCCTCGCTCGCCGCCGGGCGTGCGCCGTCGTGCACCGCCACGTGCGTGCACTCCGCAGGGATGGCCTCGAGCGCGTTGCGCACGGTCTCCCAGCGCTCGATGGTGCCGCCCGCCACGATCTTCGCGCCGTGGAACCCAAGCTGCGTGCCGAAGCGCGCACGGAATTCGTCGATCTCCGAGGGCGGTGCCGCCACCACGATCGCGCCCACGTCCTCGCGCCGCGTGAAGAGCTCCACCGAGCGCAGGATCATCGGCCGTCCGCCGAGATCCTGTGCCAGCTTGTCGCCGAGCCCGAAGCGGCTGCTGCGCCCCGCTGCCGGGATGATCACGCCAACCTTGAAATCGCTCATTGCTTGCCGTCCTGCGCGGGCTGCCCCGGAGAGGCCGCGGCCCAACGCGCCGGTTCGCCGAACATCGGCCGCTGCAGCGCCATCAGGGTCATGGCGGTACCGAAATTGCGGGTACGCGGGAAGACCCGGTCATCCCAGGTGCCGTCCGCGTCGCGCACGGAGAAGAGCAGCTGCTCCAGCTTGCGGCGATACTCGCCGCGTTCGGCCTGCGGGAGGATCTCCACCGCGTCGCACGCGTGATAGAAGCCGAAGAAGAAGTAGTACGGGGCGACGGCGTACGGACCGACGTGCGTCCCCGACTTCTTGCGCCGCAGCTCCAGCTGCACCCAGTGCTCCAGGAACGCGTCCAGCGCGCGTCGCACGCCCGCCACGTCCGATTGCCCCGCACGGAAGAGCAGGCTCTCCGCACAGACCATCCGGCCGATGGCGCCGGGAATGCTGCGCGCAGGCTCGCGGGTCTGCTTGAGCGCGCTGTACGCGAAGTTCCCATCAGCGGTGCGGCAACGCCGGAGCGCATCGAGCCCGCGCGCCACCACCGCGTCGTCCACGGCCAATCCCTGCGCACGCGCCTCGAAGAGCACCTGGAGGCACGGCGGCGTCATGAAGGGCGACGCCGGGGATGGCGTCTCGATGCCCGGCTGCCGCGCGTAGTTCCATCCGCCCACCTCGGGGATCTCGGTCCGCTGCATGGCGTCGAGGTACCACCGCAGTGCGGCATCGACCTCGGCTTCCATCCCCGCAGGCACTGCCTTCGCGGCCCGCAGCACCAGCATGAACCGGGCACCGTAGCAGTAGCCCCAACCGCGGACGTCGTATCCGCCGTCGTACTGGGGATCCATGAGCGGCTCGCGGATGCCGGCACAGACGAAGTCGCACGCACGCCTCACAGCATCCTGCCGAGCAGCATCGGAGCCGTATCCGGGCGTGCGCACCAGGCACTCCGCCACGATCGAGGTGCCGCCGATGCGGTACCCCACGGGAATCTCGCCGTTCACGCGGTAGACCCCTTCGTAGGGCCACTGCGCCTTGGGTTCGCCCTCCTGCGCGGAGAGCAGGAACGCGATGCCGGTCCGCACCGCAGCGTCCGCTTCCGCTGCCGACGGCGGCGCGGGAGGACCGACGAAGGCCGACGGCGATTCCCCGTCTGCCCCGAGGATGAACCCGGCAATCGAAACCCCCAGGCATGCCGCCGCCATCGAACGCGCTGCGATCATCCCGGCTCCTCCGTGGCAGGCGCGCCGGCCGCCGCGGGCGCGGGCGAATACAGGTGGACGTACATGTCGCCGAACGCGCGGACCTCCGGACCCACGAAACCCACGATCGTGCGCTCGCCCTCGGCAAGCTCGTACGGCAGGCGCAGGACCAGCCAGCCGCGCTCGGCCATCGATCCCCGCAGGCGCGCGCACTGTTCGAGGATCTTGCGCTTACCGCTCGATTGCTCGGCGATCGGGTACGGCGGGTCCATGAAGACCACGTCCACGGGCTCCGGCAGCGAGGCCATCACCGCGGCCGAGAGCGCGTCGCCCTGCACCGGCCGCGAGCGATCGCCGACGCCCAGCGCCGCGATGTTCCGCTTCAGGCAATCGAACACCGTGCGGTCGCGCTCGAAGAAGATGGCCAGGCGCGCCCCGCGGCTCAGCGATTCGAGGCCCATGGTGCCGACGCCGGCGAAGAGGTCGAGCACCACCGCATCGTCGAACCATCCGCGCAGGATGTTGAAGATGCTCTCCTTGACGCGCCCGGTCATGGGGCGCGTGGTGTCTGCGCCGGCGGGGGTTTCCAGGATCCGCGAGCGATGCTCGCCGCCCATGATGGTGACGCGTGAATGCACGGCCCGAGGATACGCCCTGCTACATTTCCACGCCCGTGCCGCAGCCGTTCCACCAGCTCCCCTCCAGCCTGCTTGCCATGTCGCGCTTCGTGCGCCTGGCAGGCGGCACCGTGCCCGCGCTCCTGGTGCATCCGCATCTCGACCGCGCCACCGGCACGGTGACCCGCCCGGCGCCGGTCGTGGTCTGGATGCATGGACGCACCGTGAACAAGGAGCTCGATGCCGGCCGCTACCTGCGGCTTGCACGGGCAGGGATCGCCTCCTGCGCCCTCGACCTCCCCGGCCACGGCGAGCGCCTCGACGCCGCGCTGCAGGAGCCATCGCGCACGCTCGAGGTGGTGCAGCAGATGGCCAACGAACTCGACGCCGTGGTCGCCGACCTCGACGCCTCCGGCGAACACGCCGGCTGCCGCCGCGCCATCGGCGGCATGAGCGCCGGCGGCATGGCCACGCTCGTCCGTCTCACGCGCCCGCACCGGTTCGACGCAGCGCTCCTCGAGTGCACCATCGGCAGCTGGCGCTGGCAGCGCAACCGCGCCATGTTCGAACCCGTCCGCGTCGCTGCCATGGATCCCTTCGAGCACCTGGCCCACTGGCAGCCCCTCCCGCTCCTGGCCCTCCACAACCAGGGCGACGAATGGGTCCCCGTGGATGGCCAGCGCGAGTTCATCGAAGCCGTCCGTGCACGCACGCCGGACCCGACCTGGGTGCGGTTCCACGTCTACGGCCCAACGGGTGCCCCCAACGAACATTCCGGCTTCGGACGCATGGCTTCCGATGCCAAGGACCGAGCCACGGCCTTCCTGACGGAGCACCTGAAGCCCCATTCAGAATCGGCGTGAAGGCAAATCGCCGGGTGCGGCGCATGCAACCCGCGCCGAATGCCGTATCTTCCGGGGTGACCATGCGCACCGCCAACCGCCCCTCACAGTCGCTCGTCCTGCGCGGCTTCACGATCGTCGAACTCCTCGTGACGATCGGCGTGATCGCCCTTCTCATGGGCCTCCTCATCTCCGGACTGCGCGGCGCGATGGGCAGCGCCCGCAAGACGCGCGAGCTCAACGGCCTCCGCGGCGTGTATGCAGCGTGGTACCAGTACGCCAACACGTACGACGAGGGCATCCTCCCGGGCTTCCTCGATGAAGCCACCCAGTCCACCTGGAAGGTGAACTACACGAACTCCTCCGGCAAGGCACTGAACCCGGCGCTGGCGCAGACCTATCCGTGGCGTCTCGCGCGCTTCCTGGACGATCCGTACGGCACCATGCTCAACTACCTGGAGTCCGACGTCACCGACGCGAACGACGAGGTGTGCGGCGAATGGGATGGCGGGCCGTCGCATCCGGCGTGGATGAGCGGAGCATTCGGCGCGCCGGGCAGCGCAATGGCCCTGCAGCCGGCCTTTGGCTACAACTCGTTCTACTTCGGCGGCTGGTACACGAACGGGAATCCGTCGTTCGCCGACGCAGCCTGGACCAGCGCAACGGGCGGCAACGTCACCGGGCGCCTCGTCTGCACGCGGCTTGCGAACATCACTCGCACCACCGAGGTGGTGGTGTTCGCCTCCAGCACGCTGCGCGACCCCGGCACGTACCGCACTTCTTCTCGCCCCGAGGACCGCATCCCCGGGTGCTCATGGATCACGCCGCCGCAGCTCGGCGCAAGCCCCATCTGGGAGCCTTTCATGGGTTCCCAGCAGGCGATCGACGCCGCCGGCTCCGCCCCCTTCAACTTCATGCGCCAGGCCGGCATGACCGACACCGGCATCCTGCAGGTCAACAGCCAGCAGGGCGTCCCGGTCCGTCGACACAACGGCCTGGTTGCAGTCGTTCACGCCGACGGCGGCACCGAGAGCATGAGCATCGGCACGCTGATGAACATGCAGCTCTGGATCGACGCGGCAGACCGCCCCGACTTCAGCCACCAGGACAACTGAGTTCCGTCTCCCGCTCCGTCACCCGCGGACGCCAACCTCGTCGGGCGGCTGCTCGGTCTGGCGGGTCTTGTCCGTGCTGGGCTTCTCGCGCGGGCTCATGCCGCGCGGCGGCGGTGTCGCACCGAGCGTCAGCTGCGCCACCGCGATCATCGTCTCCAGGCGGCCGAGCGTGTTCTCGCGCTGCGCACCGTAGCCCATGAACGGGAAGAGCGAGATCAGCGCCACCACCAGGCCGCTGGCGGTTGCCACCAGTGCCTCGGAGATGCCGCCGGACACGGCGCGGGGGTCCACCATCGCCTGACCACCCGAGAGCAGGTCGAAGCTGGTGATGATGCCCGTGACCGTTCCCAGGATGCCGAGCATCGGGGCGGCGGTGATGATGGTGGAGAGCGACGCCATGAAGCGGTCCATGTGGATGCGTTCGGCTTCCACGGCACCGACCGCCACCGCATCGCTGGCCCCATCGTGCAGGAGCGAGAGGGCCACGCGCGAATACACCGTGTCCGAGGTCTCGCACAGCGCTTCCACGTGGGAGCGATCGCCGCGGCGGAACGCCTCCATGAGCTTCACGAAGCCACGCTTGGAGGCGGGGCCGTTCTGCCGGATCCAGTAGAGGCCGCGCTCGAAGGACAGCGTCACCGAGACCAGGCTCAGGACCAGGAGCGGCCACATGACCAGGCCGCCCTTGTGGAGGATGGAAAAGAAATGCTCGAACATGGTGGGGGCCTCGCAGTCGGGGGAATGGGCAATCATACGGGTTCCGATACACTCGCCGGAATGACCGCCCTCGGCACGCATGCCACCGACGCCCAGCTCCTCCAGGAGGTGGAATCCGCCCTGCAGCACGCCCTTGCCGAGCACCCGCTCGCCCCGCGCCTGCGCGAGGCCATGCAGTACGCCACGCTCGGCGGCGGCAAGCGCGTTCGCCCGGTCCTGACACTGCGCGCCTGCGAGGCCGTGGGCGGCCAGCGCACCGACGCCGTGCCCGCGGCGATCGCGCTCGAGATGATCCACTGCTTCAGCCTGGTGCACGACGACCTGCCGGCCCTCGACAACGACGACCTGCGCCGCGGCCGCCCCACCACCCACAAGGCGCACGGCGAGGCACTGGCGATCCTCGCGGGCGATGCGCTGACCTCCGTGGCCGTGGAAGTGGCGCTCGAATCGCGCCTGCGCCCGGCCGAGATCGCGCGCGAGCTCGCCTCGGCCACCACCGCCATGATCAGCGGCCAGGTCTACGACACGCTCGGCGGATTCCCCGGCACCCCGGACGCGGGCGCCAAGCTCCGCCTGATCCACGACCACAAGACCGGCGCGCTGATCCGCTGCGCCTGCCGGATGGGTGCCCTGTGCGGTACCCCTGACGAGGCACGCCTGCAGGCCCTCTCCGTCTACGGCGATGCGATGGGCCTCATGTTCCAGGTGGTCGACGACATCCTCGACGAGACCCAGTCCACCGAGCACCTCGGGAAGGCCGCCGGCAAGGACCAGGAGGCCGGCAAGCTGACCTACCCGGGCGTGTTCGGCATCGAGGAAAGCCGCCGGCACGTGGCTGCGCTCCTCGAAACGGCCCTTGGCGCGCTCCGCCCCTTGGGCCCCGCCGCCGAACCCCTGCGCTCCATGGCGCAGCAATTGGCCACCCGGACGCGATAACCAACGCGCTACAATCCCAAATCGCCTTGCCGCCGCCATCAACGGCACGAAGCGGCGTGAACCGGACGCATCCGGACCACGGCCTGCCACCACAGAAACACACATGAACCTCCTCCCCACGATCACCGGCCCCGCCGACCTCAAGAAGCTCTCCGTCGAGCAACTCCCGCAGCTGGCTGCGGAAGTCCGGCAGGCCATCTGCGAGCAGGTCGCCAAGAGCGGCGGCCACCTTGCACCGAACCTCGGCGTGGTGGACCTGACGATCGCCCTGCACTACGTCTTCGACTTCGGCCACGACCGCCTGCTGTGGGACGTCGGCCACCAGTGCTACACGCACAAGCTCCTCACCGGACGCCAGCACCTCCTCGGCAAGCTGCGCCAGCGCGGCGGCATGGCCGGCTTCCCCGAGCCCCGCGAGTCGAGCTACGACCTCTTCTCCGTCGGCCACGCCGGCACCGGCATCTCGACCGCTGTCGGCATGGCGCGCGGCGACACGCTTGGCGGCGAAGGCTGGAGCCCGGAGACCAACGACGGCCGTCGCGTGGCGGTGATCATCGGCGACGCCAGCATCGTGAACGGCGTGGCGATGGAAGGCCTGAACAACGCGGGCACGCTCCAGCGCCAGTTCCTCCTGGTGCTCAACGACAACGGCATGTCGATCGCCAAGCCCCAGGGCGCGGTGGCGGCATACTTCGACCGCGTCCGCATGAGCGCCGGCTACAGCGAGTTCAAGAAGGCCGCGCGCGAGTTCGCCAAGCACGTTCCCGGCGGCGGCACGCTCAGCGAGCTCTACCACCGCCTCGGCGAGGTCAGCAAGAACCTGGCCCACGAGGTGCAGACCAACGGCTGGTTCGAGCACTTCAACCTGGTCACCGTCGGCCCCGTCGACGGCCATGACATCAAGTCCCTCGTGGACGTCCTGAACGAGGCCAAGGAATTCGACCGCCCGATGGTCCTCCACGTGAAGACCGTCAAGGGCAAGGGCTTCGGCTTCGCCGAGAAGGACAGCTGCACCTTCCACTCCCCGAGCCCGTTCAGCGTGCTCGACGACATGGAGAACGAGGGCTGCCGTGTCGAGCTCAAGAAGGGCGGCCGCAGCTTCACCGCCGCGTACGGCGACGCCATGGCGGACCTGATGGCGCGCGACCCCAAGGTGGTCGCCTGCACCGCGGCCATGCCCGATGGCACCGGCATCGCGAAGGTGCAGCCCAAGTTCCCCGACCGCGTGTGGGACACCGGCATCTGCGAGAGCCACGCCGCCGACATGATGTGCGGCATGGCGAAGACCGGCTTCAAGCCCTTCTTCGCCGTCTACAGCACCTTCCTGCAGCGCGCCTTCGACCAGTGCTTCCAGGAGTCCTCGCTCCAGGGCCTGCCGCTGCGCCTCTGCCTCGACCGCGCCGGCCTCGTCGGCGGCGACGGCGCGGTGCACCACGGCTTCTGCGACATCAGCATGCTCTCGGTGCTGCCGAACGCGGTCATCATGGCTGCGCTCGACGAGCCGAGCCTGAAGGCCTGCCTCGAATTCATGGCCGGCTACGAGACCGGCCTCAGCAGCGTGCGCTATCCGCGCGAGTCGGTCCTCGACCGCTTCACCTCGCAGCCCTGCCCGCCCTTCGAGCTCGGCAAGGCCCGCGCGCTGGTCAAGCACGCCAAGCCCGACGTTGCGATCCTCGCCTTTGGCACCATGGCGCATGAGTCCGCGGAAGCGATCGCGCAGCTCGGCGAGTACACGGTGGACCTCTACGACGCACGCTTCGCGAAGCCCGTCGACGTGGCGCTCCTCAAGGACCTCCTGGGCCGCGGCATCCCCGTGGTCACGGTGGAAGACCACTCGATCCGCGGCGGCTTCGGCGCCTGCGTGCTGGAGGCGTGCAACGAGCACGGCCTCGATACGCGGCTCGTCACCCGCCTGGCCATCCCGGACCACTGGATCCACCACGGCGAGCGCAAGGAGCAGCTCGTCGACGCCGGGCTCGATCCCGCGGCGATCGCACGCAGCGTGCGCGCCGCCATCGAGCGCTGCCCCGCCCCGACGACGCGCGCCGCCGGGACCCGCGCGGTCGGCGCCGTCTGACCGACGGAACGACACGCAACCCAGCGCACTGCACCGAAACGCACCGCCCCGCCCCACGGACCACAGCGAACACCACGATGGCCATCCTCGTCATCCAGCATTCCAAGATCAGCGACCCCGGCCACCTCGGCACCGCCCTGCGCCAGCACGGGCAGAAGGTCCGTACGGTGCGCATCGACCTCGGCCAGCCGCTCCCGACGGACCTCGATGACGTGCACGGCGTCGTCTCGCTCGGCGGCCCGCAGTCGGCCAACGACTCCGACGCATGGGTGGCACAGGAACTCGCACTGCTGCGCGACGCACACGCCGCCGGCATCCCCATCCTCGGCATCTGCCTCGGTGCGCAGCTCCTGGCGAAGGCGCTCGGCGGCACGGTGAGCAAGCTCGAGAAGCCCGAGTTCGGCTGGGTGCCCGTGCGCACCGCGTCGATCGGCGTCGAGGACGTCCTGCACGCCGGCATCGGCTGGAACCAGACGGTCTTCCAGGAGCACGGCGAGCACGTGAGCGCGCTGCCCGAGGGTGCCACGCTCGTCATGCAGGGCCAGCACTGCAAGGTGCAGGCCTTCCGCGTGGGCGCCCTGAGCTACGGCATCCAGTACCACCTCGAGTGGACGCGCGAGACCATCAACGGCGAGATCGACTCCGCCACCGACGCCGAACTCTCGGCCGCCGGCACCACCAAGGCCGCCCTGCGCCAGGCCACCGCGGAGCACTACCCCGCGGCCGAGCGCAATGCCACGCGCGTGTTCGATGCCGTCAATCTGGTGCTCTTCCCCGCCTCCCGCCAGCAGACCGGGCTGGTAGCACCGGGCTGGGTGCATCACTGACGGGAACTGCATCGTTCGCACATGAACTTCCGCCGCCGCCCCGGTCCAACGCCCGGGGCGGCGTTACCTTCAGGGCATGCATGAAGCTCCAGGAAATCACGCGGGGAATGCCCGCGCCGCACTCGGCGCGCTCGGCGAGACGGCAGCCGCGGCGCACCTGGGGTCGCATGGCTATTGCGTGATCGAGCGCAACCTCCGCGTCGGGGACGACGAGGCCGACATCGTGGCACTGGCGCCGGGCGGTGCGGTGGCCGTGGTGGAGGTGAAGACGCGGCGCGGCGCGTGGAACCCCGAGGACCGCGTCGACCACGTCAAGCAGGGAAACCTGGTGCGTCTGGCCGCGACGCTCGCGGAGCGGCCGGAGTTCCGCGAGCGGTTGTTCCAGTTCGACGTGGTGGCCGTGTCAGTGGATGCTGGCGGCGGGACCACCGTAACGCATTGGCCGCATGCGTTCGATGCATCCGGGTCGCCGTGGTGAGGTCACCGCGTGGCCTGGATGGGCGGGAGGTGTGGTGATCGCGCAGAGCGACGTTCCCGCGACGCGCTGGGACTGGCCCCATCGCCTTGCGGGGCGGGCGGCATGGCGCCGCCACTGCCCCTCCGGCGAGGGGGCCAGGCACCCGGTTCGCCAATGGCGTCGGTTCGGCAATGGCCTCACCGCCGCGCTTGAGTTTCAGCTTGCGAGTGGACTCACGTGAATGTCACGCGTGCGAGCACCCGCAGCGAGCACGGGACCCCTGGCCCGAGGCGTCGCCAACCGCGAAGTCCGGCAGCTGCGGTATCGAATAGTCCCGGGTGCCGCCCGGACGAGCGGTTGTCGTCGAGGCCGAGCGCAGCCGGGTGGAGCGAGGCCGTCCGCGGGACAGGGGTCCCGCGCGCAGCGAAGGGTGCGGTGGAACTTCGAACGCAGGTCAAGAAGCGTGTGCGGCCGAACTTCGACCGCCCCGCCCGCTCACCGCCCCTGCGACGCGCCGTTGCCCGTGCCCTTGAGCGTCTTCAGCGGATCCAGGTAGCGCTCGCGGGCCATCTGCACCAGGCGCAGTTCCATCTTGGTGATGCTCGCACCGAGCCAGCGCTTCTGGAGCGACTGGATGTAGCGGGCCTGCTCCATGCGCTCCTGGGTGCCGCGCAGTTCGCCGCGGAGGTTGAGCTGGAGGTCCGGGTCGAAGATCGAGATGCTTCGCGGAACCTCCGTGCCGATCACCGAGAACCACGAGATGGTGGTCCGCTGCTCGAGCGGCTCGCTGACGTCTCCGACGCCGAGCTTGCCAACCACCTTCTGCAGGTCGTCGGTCATGTCGCCCACGTTCATCCTGCCGCCCGTGGCCGTGACGGCGCGCCAGAAGCCATGCTCCGGCATGCCGACCGCATCGGCAACCTCCTGGAACGGCTTCTTCTCCGCCAGCATCTTCTTGACCGTCTCCACCTTGTCGGCCTGCTGTTCCTTGCTCAGGCGGATGCGTCCGAGGCGGAACAGCGGGTCCGGCGCGTAGGCCGAGCGGCGCTGGGAATACAGGCGTTCCACGTCGCGCCAGCTCACCACCACGCGGGGGTCCACCTTGCGGCGCAGGATGTCGCGCGTCAGCTCGCGGTTCTTGGTGGCGGTGACGTACTCCTCCACCGACATCTGCATCTCGTCCTCCATCGCCTCCTCGGCGCCGGAGCGCGTGCCGCCGTGCTGCGCGATGGTCTGCTCCTGGATGTCCTTCAGCCATCCCAGGAGACCCTGACGCATCTCGGGCGTGAGCCGGCTCTCGGCCTCGGCAAGGATCAGTTCCGACTCCACCTGCTGGCGGAACGCCTTGCGCACGATGGCATCCACCTGCTGGCGCGCGTTGTCCGCATTGGGATCGCGCGCGGCCAGCAGCACGGCTGCCTCGACCTGCTTGAAGATCTCTTCCGCGAAGATCGGGCGGCCGTTGATCTGCCCCACCAGGCACTCGACCGGCCAGCGCTGGCCGACACGCAGCGACTTGCCGCTGGTCTCGTCCACGAACTCGGTCATCGGCTTCCCGGTCGCGGGGTCCATTGCGGACACCGCCTCCACGGCACGCGTCACCTTCGTGCCGTCGGCGAGCGTCGTCACGTGCTCGAAATCGGTGGTCGATGGAGGCTCGACTTCCGCGAGCGGCGTGGCCACCACCTCCGGAACGTGGTCGGTGGGCGGCGTGGAGAAGGCCGCGATGTCCACCTCCTTGACGTTCTGCTCGAGTTCCGAGGTCGCGCCGCAACCGCCCGCCCACAGCGCCACCACCCCGCAGAGCGCCGCGGGCGCCAGCCGAGTTGCACATCGGGAAAGCAGGCTGCGAAGGTCATCCATGACTTCGCGGGAGTGTACGCCCGGGCCGTCCTATACTTCCCGACTCCCAGAAAGGACCACCATGACCGATCCGACCCGCCAGCATCCCTCCGACGGCCCTGCCCCCAGCCTCCACGTCGACAGCGACTGGAAGGCACAGGCCGAGGCAGAGCGCACGCGCCTGGCGGAGAAGGAAGCCGCACTGCAGGCACGTACCGCCGAGGGCGGTCCCGAGCAGCTGCCGCCCGCGGAGTTCCGCAGCCTGGTGGGGCTCCTCGCCTCGCAGGCGGTGATGGGGCTCGGCACCATGGCCGACCCGCAGGGGCGCGTCGTGGTCGACCTCGAGGGCTCGAAGTTCGCCATCGACCTCCTGAAGGTGCTCGAGGAGAAGACCAAGGGCAACCTCACCCCCGAGGAGGCCGGCGAGATCGAGGAAGTGAACCGCGAGCTCGCCATGCGCTTCACCGCCATCACCCGCATGGTGGCCGAGCAGATGAGCCGCGCCCCCGGCTCCGTCACCACCAGCCCCGCCAATCTCGGTGCCACCGCCGCCCCGGCCGCTTCCAAGCCGGCCAGCGCCGCAAGCAAGCTCATCATCCCCTGACCCGCGCACAGCGCACGCGCCTGCCCGACACGGACACCTGCATCCATGACCCACACGAAGCATGCCCCCGCCACCGGCGGTTCGCTCCTCGCGAAGCACTACTTCCTCCTCCGCCGCCTGCACTCGCTCTCGGGCATCGTGCCGATCGGCGTCTTCCTGTTCCCGCACCTCTTCACCAACAGCTCCATCATGTGGGCGCGGTGGACCAGCCCCACCTCCACGGAGCCGGGCGTGGTGCGCGGGATCGAGACCTTCCAGGACGAGGTCAACTTCATCCACTCGATTCCGTTCCTCACGCTGATCGAGGTGTTCGGCATCTGGATGCCGCTGGCATTCCACGCGGTGTTCGGCGTGTATCTCGCCTCCACCGGGCAAGTCAACGTGCAGCGCTACGCGTACCAGGACAACTGGCGCTACGTATGGCAGCGCATCACGGGGTACGTGGCGTTCCTCTTCATCTTCATGCACATCTCGAGCCTCCGCTGGGGCTGGACCTACGGCGGGCTCTTCCCGTCCTTCGATCCGCATTACGCCGCCTCCTCCACCGCGGTGCACTTCCAGGGCGGATCGTCCGGCCTGCTGATGGCTGCCTTCTACTTGGTGTGCGTGCTCTCCATCGTCTTCCACTTCGCCAACGGCCTGTGGACGGCGGGCATCACCTGGGGACTCACCCTGAGCGCCCCGGCCATGAAGCGCTGGGGCCAGGTGTGCGCCTCCGTGGGCATCGTCCTTGCCGTGGCGGGCGTCATGTCCGTCTACGGCTTTGCCACGCTGGACGTCGCCACGGCCAGGGAAGTGGAGGCGCGCAAGCACGACTCCGCCGCCACGTCCCCTGCCGCCATGCCCGCACCCACCGAAACCCACTGACCGCGCCGCGATCCACGCCTACAGTTCAACCCACGACGGAACACCCATGAGCACCAAGACCCAGCGCGTCATCATCGTCGGAGGCGGCCTCGCCGGACTGGCCGGAGCCGTCAAGTGCGCCGAACTCGGCGTCCAGGTCGACCTCTTCAGCGTCGTCCCCGTCAAGCGCAGCCACTCGGTGTGCGCGCAGGGCGGCATCAACGCCTGCAACGACGTGGCCCGCCAGCAGGGCTTCAGCGAGTGGGAGCACTTCCAGGAGACCGTCTACGGCGGCGACTTCCTGGCGCAGCAGGCCCCGGTGTACGAGATGGCCCACTGGGCGCCGCGCGTCATCGACCTCTTCGACCGCATGGGCGTGCCGTTCAACCGCACGCAGGAGGGACGCCACGACCTGCGCCTCTTCGGCGGCTCGCTCTACAAGCGCACCCACTTCTCCGGCGCCACCACCGGCCAGCAGCTCCTCTACTCCCTCGACGAGCAGGCGCGCCGCGCCACCGACGAGGGCAAGATCACCCAGTGGATCCACTGGGAGTTCCTGCGCCCGATCGTCGACGCCGACGGCACCTGCCGCGGCATCGTGGCCCAGGACCAGCGCACCATGCAGGTGCGCGCCTTCCGCGCCGACGCGGTGGCGATGGCCAACGGCGGCCTCGGCCTGGTCTACGGCAAGAGCACCAACAGCATCATGTGCAACGGCGCGGCCACCGGCCGCTGCTACCGCCACGGCGTGAAGTTCGCCAACAGCGAGTTCGTCCAGGTGCACCCCACCGCCATCCCCGGCGCCGACAAGCTCCGCCTCATGAGCGAGAGCGCCCGCGGCGAGGGCGGCCGCGTCTGGGTGCCGCGCAAGAAGGGCGACACCCGCGATCCGCGGCAGATCCCGGACGCCGACCGCTACTACTTCCTCGAAGAGCGCTACCCCTCGTACGGCAACCTGGTGCCCCGCGACATCGCCACCCGCGAGATCTTCTCCATCTGCGTGGAGGACGGCATGGGCGTCGGCGGG
>Ga0114979_10002014_pt1 | contig 13721 bp, 20 predicted proteins | sample S_140625_EF_Meta_FD_87315 | JGI IMG/M metagenome (GOLD analysis project Ga0114979, IMG submission 87315) | Freshwater microbial communities from Lake Simoncouche, Canada to study carbon cycling - S_140625_EF_MetaG | ecosystem: Environmental > Aquatic > Freshwater > Lake | place: Lake... | reverse complement strand
GTTTCCTGTGCGTGTCAAAAAAACCGCTTATCTTTGCACCTTTCGAGAAATTACACCTACCGCACATAGTTAACAGGTTATCCAGGTCGTCCGTGCCGCCTTTAGATATAGGAATGAGATGATCCACAGTTAGATTCTGGTCAGCTCCGCACACCTGGCACGAATACCCATCACGAAGTTTTACAGACGCGGCTATTTTGCGCCATAACCTAGTGTTACCACCTTCACTCCGTGCGCTTTTAATAATGTTTCACCTTCTTAAATCTATCCCACGCTTTACACGTTGAACCATAGCGTTTAGCTATGTACTTTAGCCCTAAATCTATCTGTAAATAAGGGTTAGTTTCTGTCATCTTTAGTAGCTGTGGTATCCCGAATGCTGTTGATCTTTTGTTATTCGCTTTAGGATTCCACTTAGATTCAGCGTTCCAGAGAAGCTCTACACATCTGTATTCTTTAGCATTCATAAGCTTCATATGAGTATAAACCTTATACATTTCGACATCTTTAGAAAGATCGTGTGCGTCGCTTCTTGTCATTCCTGTAAAGATAAGCGTCGCCGTTAGTAGACAATAGAGACCCCGTGAGCGTCTCCGCGAGCTGTCCGCGTTAGCGGCTCGCGAACCGAGACTTAGCGTATCAGTAGAGTCAATAGATGAAGTCATAACCGCAGGTCAGACGGCGTGTCATCTGTTGGAACTTTCTCGATTCCAACCACGCCGCAACCGTGGCACTCCACGCAAGCCAGACCTTTAGGCATTTCGCCGAATTCTAGGATCACTTTATGCGGCTTAACCTTCTTACAGATTCGACATTTGAGGCTAAGGATTATTGGCTCGACTGGCTTTAGAACTACGGGTTCCCCTTCGCGTGGGAATACGACTTCCTTACCGTCTGGAAATCTCATAAACATTTCAGCCATTTCCTACACCTTCCTTCTTAAAATCGGCTTTAATTACTTTAAGATAACTAACTGTTTTGATTACGCTACCTGTATCTTTGAACTGGCTTGTCTCTGGTAAAACCCGACGTTCCCACGTTAAGTCCATTTCTCTAGTTATTTTCCAGCCATAGATACCCATTGGCGTTGAATTGATATACCAGGCTTCGAATCCCGTGCGTTCTGCGTTATCTACTAGAACATCGAACTTAGCCTTTTCGATAAGTAACATTTTGTAATGAGCGCCTCTACATTTAAGCTCTATTAAGTGCTTGGATTCATAAGAAGCGCAGTCAGTACCAGCGAATACATCGTAGCCAGAAGATAGTAAATCTGGGTAGACGTGTTTTTTAAGATAGTCGAATAGATCGGATTCGCTTTTCAAGACCTACCAGCGTCCTCGATAGCGAGCGCGTAATCCTCTGGACTAAGCCACTTACCGCCCAGTTCTTTGTACCAGATAATTTGGCATTGATAAGCCTTCTTTAATTCCGTACACGCATAACCAAGATAAGGCTTCTTAGTTTTATCTGATACGCCTTCCTTCTTGATCCTGTAACCGTGTTCGCATTTAGGCTGTTCGCCGATTACTTCGGCTCCTAGAACGCCTTGAAGCGCCTCTAACCCTTCGCTAACGTGTGGACTATCTTTGACCTGGCGACCTTTAATCGGCGCTCCAGCGGCTAACCTGCCTATTTCATACGGTGTAAGTCCAACCGCCTTAGCTTGCGCTAGGTTAACTGGCGTAGATTCCAGGCGCTCCGCCTTCTCCATATCCTGCCGCGTACTTCTAGCAGTCTCGCCTGGAGTAAGCGCACCTATTACGCGACCGTAGGCGCTAGTTACGCAGTTCTCTACGAAGAAGTTAGCGTTTACGCCGTGAGTAGCTTTTATCTCGAATGCGTAATCAATAGCGGCTGGCTTCTCATCTTCATAGTTTCGATACGCCAGAGCTTTAATCAGAATGTAGCCAGCCTTTAGGTCAACATCTTCTATAAAAGCTTCGAGTCTGCCTGTTGGGAATTCTGATCTAAAGCGTTTAATGCGTGAATTAACATCTTCATAATCGGCTAAATTAAACATCTTTATTGACCTTCTTTCCGCGCATAAAGCCAGCGGTAAAGCCTATTTCTTTTCCTATGGCTAGACCTTTTAAGTAAAAGAATCTCCCACTAAGTCCTGCAATAATCGCCATATAGACGAGAATCTGTATCTCTAGTCCTCTGTTCATTTCTGCTCCCGTGGGAACGTTGACTTCGCTCCCAGAAGTAGAATCCCACCGACCACCGACATTCGCAAGGTTAGGCTTCGGCGAGTCTTTTAATCTTCTCTTAGAAGTAGCGTGTAGACGTGATCTAACCTGGCTTCTATACGGTTGACCTGGTCTTTAAGAGAAGCTCCACCATTCGGACGAAGCTCTGTAAGTATGGCTTTCGTAATAAATCTCATCGCCGAATAGACAGCAGTTAGAATTGCTATTACGCATAGAATAACCGCCGTCCATTCGGTGATAGCCATTCTACTTCTTGACTCCGAATGCGGAATCTTTAGGATTTAGGTAACGCATTATCATCGGGATAATCGCGGCAAGCCCAGAGTAAAGCACGGCTTCGGCGTCAAATCCCACGACGACGTAAGTAGCTAACGCGGCGGAGAGAAAACTACGACCCCACGAAGCGGCTAACGGTTTAAGTGTTTTCATTTTTTTATTGCCTTTCCTTTAGGTTTTGGAGCTTCGACGAGTGGAATCTCGCCGACATAAGTTACGAAGCGAATTCGCCCGTAACCCACGATTGGAGAGCCGTCTCCCGTTTTTCGCTCTTTAACTAAAACCATTCCGCCATTACGTTGATCCTTACCATCGCCGCCTGTATTGCCTTCGATAGTCGTAACCGAATTAGCGTGAACACTTGCCACGATTCCGACGTGCGAAATACGATCCACGCCATCGTGCGGAAAATCCATAAACGCAATATCTCCGACTTGCGGTTTTTCGGTGAAGAATCGACCGACTTCTTTTAATCTATGCGCTCCGATAGCTGTTGCGACCATTGACGGCAATTTAACGCCAGCCTGACTAAAACACCAGTTAACGAATGATCCGCACCACGGCAAGCCATCGGCTTTCATATATTCGCCATACTTAGTTATATTTTCTGGCTTTTCTACATAGCCAATTTCCGCGACGGCGACTTCAATAACCTTCGCGGCTGTACCAAGTGGGATTACGCTAACCAAGTATTGAACTGACTTCTTCTTCAGTTAAACCAAGCGCCGTAAGTTTTTCCTGTGCTGATTGCTTAGCGGCTAATTTGTCGGCATCTACTTTTGCTTTGTCTGCGCGTTCTTGATTCCTATTAAATCGCCATTCGGCGCGCTCTTGAATAATCTGTTCATATTCTATTTCATTGACAGGCTTATAACCAGTTTCTTCATCACCAAATTGTAAAACTGGGTTTTCTGTTTTTAAGTCCACAATTATTTCCTCAAGAGTTTTCATTATTTATCCTTAATTTGGGTAAGCGTAAACGCTTACTGTTCCTGTTATATTGCTTGATGATGATTTAAGAACAAAACCAGTAATAGTATTTGTTGAACTATCCATTCCGATTGCCCCAACGCTCATTTCTCCGCCGTAAGGGTTAGCCATTAAAAAAGTGGCTTGGGCTTGGTTTGCGCCATTTCCGACTTTTTGAGTCCATATATTGCCCCCATTAGAATTGGGTGCTGTGCCACACTCTCTTGTTAAAATAGCAGAAGCGGCGGTTATTGTGCCGATATTTGCCGCAGTAGCGTTGTAAGTTGCTATTGAAGCATAATAAACGGTGTTAGTTGTGTAAGTTGTTGAACCATATTTCCAATTAAATAATAAATCATCTCCAGGAGTTGCGGCGGTAATTTGATGAATGACTATTTGATAATTAAAATAACTAGAACTAAACATTCCTTCGAAAGTAGAACCTGTCGTGGCAACATTGGAAAACGAAGCGCGAGAGATTAACACCATTCCACCGCCGCCCGCTGTACTCCATTGTGGAGCAGTTGCGCCGCTGTTGACTGTTAATACTTGTCCAGCCGTACCAATTCCGAGACGTGTTGGAACTGTTGCGTTACGGTAAATAATATCTCCAGCGGTTGTGACTGTTGTCTTTGCTATTGCCGCGTCTGCTAAATCGTAAGCTGATTTTACGGCTGTCGGAGTTGCCGCTAATACGCTCGAAGTTGTAGAAGTTGAATCGGATAATTGAACTGATCCTTTTACAGAAGTCGTTGCGTCTTGAATTCCGACAGTAATTGCGCCAGATGAGCCGCCGCCTGTTAATGGAGAAGTTGCGGTAATTCCTGTTATATCGCCTTGGTCATTATTGATCCAAGTAAACGCCATATTAGTTCCGCTAGTTTTGGAAAGAATCTGTCCAGTCGTTCCGCCTAGTAAGTACTGCATAGACGTATCGACGCCCTGACCGAATACCGCAAAATCCGCTGGGAGATCAGTTACCAAGTCGGTAGCCGTCGGCATAACCCAGCCGAAGTTAGTAGTTGGATTAGCCATTATTTCTCCTTAATTGACGACTAAGGCGTGCGCCCAGTCGAGTGTACCCGATAGCGTGTTCCAGAGTTCTGAGACACTCACTTCACTCCAGTCCATTGCCTGTAAGCTAAACGCTATCGGCGATAAGTAAAGAGTAAGCGACACTTGGTTATAACTTGTCGAGAATTGCCAGCCTTCAATAAAGCCCTGAAAGCTTCCCGAATTCATATTTAACGGTAAGTCCGAAAGATTGACAGGCTGACCCATAAAGACATTGAGAAGCGAATCCCGATCCGCGTTGCCTATTTCTGGATTCGTTAGCGCGTAAGTAATTGATTCGAAATTAGCCTGCGGAGTCGCGCGAAGTGTTAAATAAAAGTTAGCCTGGCTAGTTGCGTCGGCTGAGTGCTTAATCGTCGTATTTATTACCTGACCTAGTTCGCCGTATAGGTTAATTGAATCGGTATCGGAGACGCTGACCGTACTGGCAGAATTCGTGCCGTAATTGATTGAGACTGAATTTCTTACATCTCCGCCTTTAGTTCTAATCTTTAGACCACGGCTTAACGCGTCATTAGCTGAGAGTTCCGTATAACCATAAGTTGCAAGGTAAATAGATCGATGAGTGGAATCGGCGTATCCGATTTGACCTTGAGCCGTCTCGTATAAATATCCGAGTCCAGAAGTCGCAAGCGCTGAGACTAGAGAATACATATCGGTACGGTTAGAAGTTCGATTAGCTAGTTCATAATTGCCTGGAGTATCTATCTCGCCAAGCCCCGTATTTTGCGCGTTCGCCCAAGTCTCTGTGGCTGGCGTGTAAGTCGCCCACGTTAGAGCTGGCGGAACTTCGCCCCAGTTATTTAGTAATAAATCTTCCAGAATCGAAAGTATTTGATCTCCGTCGTAATCTTGATGTAATACGCCATAAGTCAACGCTTTAGGTAATCGAGAGAGAGCGCCTAGAGCTGTTACTGAGACGGTCTGCGTGTAGGCACTTGATCCAGAGCTAGTTACTTCGATTCCGAATTCACTTACTGAGCCGCCGAAGATTGGAATATAAGTAGCAGTTGAATCCTGAATTTCTACCGAAAGAGAATCGTTAATATCTATTAGCACGGCGGCTTGATTAGTGTTAATGATCCGAAGCGAGCAGTAGCCAGCGACGGCTTGCGTGTAGATATTATTTCGACCGCTTTCGATAGTCATTGACGCAAGAGTTACATTCGTGTATTCAACCGAGTTAATCTTTAAGCGCCAGACTGGAGTAAATACGGTCATTACGTTACCGCGTTCTGGAATCTACCAGCGCCGCCAGTTCCACGGTCGAAAGATTCGTTAATTACATTTACGATCGCCCTGGCTGTACCTTCGGAATCAATAGCACCGCTTACGTTATTGGTTATGATAATTGTATCGCCGCGCTCGCCAGCTCTGAAAGCGGCAGCTCCAGCGGCAATAGATGAAGCGCTCTGGCTAGGCATAGAAGCGGCGATAGAAGTCGGCAAGGTAGTACCTGAAGCCGTGCCAGTAATAGTTGGAGTAGATATATTAGGAATGGGAACGGTTGGAACTGAGACGCTAGGAGCGTTAAGGTTAGGCGCGGATATTGTGGGAACGCTAATAGACGGCGCTGAAATCTTGCCTATATTGGGTAAGAACGGAATCGAATTGTAAGCGCCGATAAGCCCGTTAATCCCTGCAACGGCTCCCTGAATAAGTGTATTAAGTCCACGAATGACGAATCCGATCGTATCGATTACACCGTTCGCGATATTGGCGATAACTGTGAAAGCACCGCCTAAGACTTTTGAAAGTACTGGAACGATATAGGTAACAATAAATTGACCGAATGCCAATAGTTCCGCTTTATTATCTTGGATAGCCTGAGTTACTGGATCGAACATTTTGGCGAACTTGCCTATTGCTGGAATTATATTATCGACGACGTAAGTAACTAACTGTTGCAGAATAGGTAATAGTTTTGCTCCGACTGATTCTTTTGCTTCATCGAAAGTAACTTTAAGAATGGCAAGGCGTCCAGCGAATGTCTCCGCATTAGCGGCGGCGGCTCCGCCGAATAATTCTGAAAGCTTGCCCTGGACATCTGTAAAGCTCATAGTTTTTAATTCGGCGGCGGATAATCCGATTCCAAGTTTTCCAAGCGCTACGGTATTTCCATCGTATGCGCGACCTAAAGCGTTAGCGATTGTCTCGACTGGCTTACCAGTAGCGATAGAAATATCTAAAGCTTGATTAAGTAACTTCTGCGAGATTTCAACATCGCCTGTTGATCGTGCTAATCGAGCTAAGGCTGGACGTAACTGTTCATCGGCTACGCCCGAAGATAATGACATCTTTAAGATATTGGCTTCGACGGCTTTAATCTGATCCTGAGTCGCGCCCGTAGAATTTTCTAAAGCTTTAGCCAGTTTGACTTGCGCCTGTTCATCTTCTATCGCGGCTTTAACGCCATCGACGCCTATCTTGATCGCGTATGCGCCAGCGGCGGCGGCGGCGGCGGCGAACGCCAGACCTGCCTTCTTTCCGAAGTCGGCTAGTTTACCGCCAAAGCCTTCGACTTCATTTGTACCCTTATCAAGATTCTTAGTTAGGTCGCTTATGTCCGCGAGAAGCTTTAACGTTAACGCTCTGGATTCAGCCATTACCATTCCTTCAATACGCGACCGAATGCGTCAGTCCAGCGCGATACGATTTCGGGTTGAATCTCGCGAAGTGTAGGATAGATAAACCAGCCGCGAGAGCCGCGACCTTCTCTGCCTGACCAGACTGGGAACTGTTTATATTTATTGGAACCGAATTCAAATCCGCCCCAAAGCTGTTTAGTATCTCCACCGCCTGAAAATTTCTGACCAATATAACCAAAAGTTATCTCGCCTATCTTGCTTGACTTCTTAACTTTTGAACCTTCGGCAATTCGAGAAGCGGCAACGCGAGAAGTGTTAAGCGAATGCGATTTATCAATAATCCGCGATCTAGCAAAGTCTGAAATCTGCCCAGTCTGATTCTTAGCTTCTGTCTGAGCCTGTTCGTCCATCGCCTTAAAAGCCTTCATAACGGCGCGTAGTTGAGTTTTATCTAGTGCGAACGCTTCATCTGTCATCGTTGCGCCTTTCTAATATCTCGACCGCCGTTAATAAATCTTCCGCGCTCTGCCATTCACTCATTGGAATTCCCGTAGCGACTGCGACCTCTACGAGAAGCCTTCCTATGCTTCCTGGCTTATGTCTTTTGGGTCAGCTTCTCCGACTGTTATGTCGGAGATAGTTTCGCACCAAGCTTCGTAAGGTTTGACGGGTTTACCGCCAGCCTCGCGCTTCATAGCGTGCCAGCCTAAGAACATTAGATCGGCTATGCCGATTTTGTCCTGAGCCTGTCCTATCGTGTAACCCGTCTTTACTTCCCACTTAGCCCACTCAGGCGGCGAAGCGACATAAGTGTTCGTCTCGCCAGCCTGTGTAGTAACCGTGATATTTAGTTTCATTATTGCTCCCGTTTCTTAGTAGGTATCAGGTAATAGTTAATACTGGAGTAGAAGCGCATAACATCGCCCAAGTATCTGTCTGAGCGCCTGGAGCGGCTCCGCCAGCGGTAGGAGCGACTGGGAATGCTGTACCAGCAAAAGAAGCGCCAGTAGCAGAGACTAGAGTAAACGCTAAAGCTGTATTTGGAGCAGAAGTGAACGCAGTCCACATAGCTTCAAATAGTGAAGAAGTCGCGCCCCAGTCGGCAAGTAATTCGATATTCAGTGTCCATTGATCATCAATATGCTTATACGCTTTTCCGTCTAGTGTTTGATAAGTATCAATTACTGGCGCATTAACTAGCGTTACCGAAGTTGTCTGCGCGTCATAATTAACAGTCGCGAGAGTGAAAGTTATATCGCGACCCGTTACGATTGTTGTTGCCATTATTGCTCCTTAGATTGATTGTTGCGTGTAGTAAGTGCTGACCGCGAGATCGGCTACGAGTAATGGACTTGCGCCCACCTGAGTAACGGCTGGACGATCTACATCGCCCACGACGTATCCCGACGGCATAGCGCCGAGAATGCTGATTATTAACTGTTCTAAATTATCTAACGAAGCCGCATTTGAATAATAAGCAACGGCGGCTGTAACTGTAAAATTTATTTTGACCTTAGTAGTCGATTTATTTATTAAGGTACTTTCAAGATACGGAGCCGCTGGAATAATTATTACGGCTGGCGGAATGACCGACTCTGGAACTGATCCATAAACTGAGGCGGCGACCGAAGCCAGAGCGGTGGCTAACGTGCCGCGAACATTTGTAGCGATAGTGGTTGGCGTTGGCATTACATCGCCATAGTCTCGACATCAATATACGGCGAAAGTAATCCGATGACGCGATTCATTAACGAACGCCCCATTCGATAAGGCGACGGCGTAAAGTCCACGCCTTCAATTTGACCGCCAGCGGCAGTAATTGATTGAAAAATCTCGACGCTAACAATAGTTACGGCAGATTCGACCGCGTCTGTGCTTGCGTAAAGTGTTGCGGCGTCGGCTCCAGATAGATAAGCGACTCCCGCTGGAATTACTCCGCGAATAATTATGTCAGCGTTAGTTTTAGCCGCTGAAAAGATATAAGGATCAGTAATGTTATCAGTTACGGTAATTGTGCCATTAAAAGTCGCTGGAACTATTCCAGAAGCTACTACCGTCTGACCTGCGACGAAATAGTGTGGACGTTGCGTTACATAATAAGCAACGTTAGAAGTTAAATAAACTTCTGCGATTGCCGCCTGGTTAGCTGTAAGCATTGGCAGAATTACGGCTTCGGCTGAGCCGATTATTTCTTCTAAATAAGCGTCATTGTAAAGAGAAGAAGATACGCCAAGCACGGCTCTTAATTGAGCGGCTGTAATGATACTTGGCATATCTTTCCTCTCGATACGGCTCGATGGGGATCGGGAGCGACCCCCACCGATGATTAGTTAGCTATTACGCTTTGTTAATCTTGAACGCGCCAGCTCCGACTTTGCTTACGAAGCTTCCATAGCCGTAATACATAACTTCCACTTGACCAGTTTGAATCTGGTTAGAAGTTAGGCGAAGCGTTGGAGATTCGTACCAGCCGAAAGCGTCTGGATTGACAATTAACATCGATCCATCTGTGTCAGTTAGCGAAGCTGTGTTAGCGGTTACGTAAAGGTCTAAACCTGCAACGATTCCGCGAACCGATGACGGAGTTACTACGCCGCCTGTTGTGTTGGTTTGTCCAGCGGCTACGTTATACAACGGAGCGCCTGACACGTTAAGTGTCATTAAATTAGCCCATTGGGAAGTATTCGCAATTATATTCTTAGCGAATCCTTGAGTTCCAGCGTAAACCGCGGCGGCTCCACGTGAGACGAATCCAAGTAGCTCTGAAGCTGTTGGATAAGTTGCCACGGTTGTTCCGTCGAGTGCGGCGGCTGTAATTAAGCCAGCGTTAACGGCTGTGTCTGTTGCTTTAGCATAAGCTCCAGCCATCAAACGGAGGAGCTCCTCAAAGAACGCCGGACTGGATCTATCAATGAGCTCAACACTTAAAGTATTTTGCCCAGCGTATTTTGAAACTGTGCCAGTTATGTACGAAGCAGTAGTAGCAGTTTCGCTAGGAGCGGCTTCTTCGGCAGTTGCGGCAACAGTTGGAACCGCTGTGATTTTAGGAATTTCAAAGCTCATTCCAGCGTCAGGTAATGCGAAAGTACGAATCGCGTCGATATTGCTTCGAGTGTAATTAGTTAAACCGTTAATTACTTCGGTTAATTGACGCGTTGGATTAAATCCGACTTCGGTAGCCATTGAATCGTCAGCGGCGCGAACCCATAGCGCTGAATCAGAATTAGGGCGAATGCTTGCGCGGATTGTGTGTTCCAAGTAAGTAGCTTGAGAATTGATTGGCGAACGTGGTTTAGTAAAGAATACTGGGCGAGTAGACGCCTGGACATTCTGTGAAGCGGCTTCAACCGTTTCGGCGGAAGCTTCTGGAACGGTCGGAGTGGTTTCCACTTCGTCTCCTTCTGGTTTGGTTGTTGTTGGTTTATCCAGTTCCTCTTTAATAAGTGGAACGGAATTATCTTCGAGATTCGCCGCGACTGAGACTTTTGCGCTGGCGATTGCTGGATCAGTTACTAAAGAGACTTCGCGTAAAGTAGACGCGGTTATTGTGAGAACGCCTTTTATATGCTCATATTTATCGGCAGTAACTCCCACCGAAAAGCCGTCTCTTGCTCCAGAACTAGCTTCGATAAGACTATCGTTGCCAGCGTTAGTTGGAAGCACCGAAAACACCGCGTCCACACCTTGATTATTTACCGAATAAGATTTAAGAAAACCAATAGGCGAAGTACGGTTATGCTCTAATAATAATTTTGTGTTATCGCCAAAAGTAATAGAGCCTGGAGTAAATACAGTCTCGCCAGCACTTGTTACGCCAGCTTCGTTCCAGCTAACAATACGACCAGAGATTTCCCGTTTTGGAAAATCGGTTGCAATAACTTTAATTGAGAAATCGATATTCATTGGATTATCTTTTATTTTATTCATCGGATCATATCTTCCATTCTTCGGATTTCATCGGCGCTAAGTACGCCGAGTCGATTGTAAATGTCGTAAATCTGCGCGCGCTCTAATGCTGATCCGCGTAAGTATTCATCTAAATTAAATTTAACTTCTTGCGATACGGGAACGAAATCCGACATTGACATTCTGGACTCTATACTTTTCATCATTGGCAATAATGAAAAATCTACTAATGACTGGCGCGCCGTCGAAGCGTTTGAATACGTCATCGATGATCCCGATTCCGCGTCTACGTAATACGCTGGAATACCTATGGCGCGCGCTAATTCTGTCGCTACATAACTTCGCGCTTGATTGAGCTGTAACTTCTCTGGATCAAATCCTAAAGTCTCTAATGTAACGTCGGCGTTTAAGAATGCTGTTCCGCGATTGCGTCTAGCACTTCCCCACGATTCTAATAATTTTGCAATACGGTCGGCAGGTAATGAAGTTCCATTAGATTTAAGAACCATAGTAGGAACTGGCTCCGCCGCATACATCGCCGCCGCACGTTCCAATTCTGCGCCAGCGCGCAAAGTTCTACCAGCTCTGCGAAGTAACCCTTCATCATTTCCGTAATAAACTACTAAACTTCCTACGCCTTGCGTTGGAACTTCGTAAGCGTCTACTGTGTAATACTCAATTTCAGTTCCAAGCGCATTAGTTTTAACGCCGACACGTTCTGGCGAAATTCTTTCCATTGATCTAACGCGATAAGTGTCTTGATATAAATCTGTAATTCTGGCATAGCCATTTCCGTAAAACAATAAATCTTCTGCGAGCCAAGAATAAAAAGCGGCTCCTGGAATTCGTGGATCGGGTTGATTGATAACACGTGGAGCGTCGACTTCCATATCGGTATTTTTATCTCTTACGACTAATTCAATAGCCGCAACACTTGACGTAATAATTCCGCGAGCGCGCGCGATTGTCGGAATCGACATAGCTTCTGTTCGAGTTGCTGAAATTCCGCCGCCGAAGAAATTAAATAATTGATTAGTAGTATTAACTGGAGCGAGTGAAGCGGCGACGTCGAAAGTGTCAACGACTGGCGCGGCTTTTTTTCCGCCCGTAAATACGTCAAGAATTCCCATAGCCGTAAGTCTAAGGTAAACCTTTACACTTAACCGACTAGAATGTCTATCTCTGTCTCTGGGCGAGTCGCAAAGTGTGTGGCTAAAGCCGCCGCCACGCAAGCGCAAACGATGGCACTTGACGCTCTTCGTCCAATTACCCAGCCGCCATCTCCACGCGGCAACGCAACGGCTGAGAGAATCTGTTTAGTAAATTCTTCATTCCGCCCGTGCCGAAGCCTATGGCTTGTAATCGCCGAGAGAAGTTCGTCGCACGCCTGACCGTAGACGGCTCCGTCAATATCAATAACGGGAATTCCAGCGGGCTGTAATCGACCAGCAACCGCCGAAGCCGTGCGCTTTGAGAATGCTACGTATTCCGTTGGATATTTCCTGGCATAAGGCGCGATCTCATTGGCGACCGCTCTATCATCTAGCGAAATTGGATTATGCCAAGTGTGAAGAAGCTTTATGTTAAAAGTATCGTCGGCATTCTTTTGAGCGCCTACCAGAGCACCGTCGCGCCTATCTGGAGACAAGTCAATAGCGAGCCAAGTTAATTTATCTGGGTCTAGTTCGATATTGTCTGCTCCGCATTCTTCCCACTCTTTTGCAGGTATCGCCGCGCTAATTGTGTTAACCCAGCGGCAGAGAACTTCTGTCATTACTACATCTGGCGGATCATTAAGAACGGCGCGGATATTATCTTCGTGAATTGTCCAGCCCAGAGCTGGATTACTTGCCACCCAGTTGGCTTCGTCCATAATCTTGTCATTTGGCGCTGACCATTCAAAGTAAGCTATATCGTCGTCAGCTCCAGCCGCGCTTGCCATTCCTCGATCGCGAAGCTGATTAAGAATTAGCGAATGCTGATCACCTGCGTTACTAAAAGTCCAGAGCTGTGGATTATCCGCCGCCATCTGGGTATAGCGCAGAGCTGACCAAGCTTCTGTATCTTTAAGCTGACGGGTTTCGTCCATATACACCGTCTCAGGTTTAGCGAATCCGCGAGCCGCCGCGTTCGCCGCCTTTACGACATAACGGCAACCGTCGACTGTCTCTATCTCTTCTGACCCGTGCGCCCAGCGAATCTTCTTAACTTGTTTTTTAAGGGAATCGTTACCGTCAATTATTGAGACTATATGTCTAAAAGTCTCCAGCGACGTCGTAAGAACGTGAGCCGAGCCAAGCTGTAACGGCTCTTTCCATAGGAAAAGCCGAGTCAAGATTAACGCGATCATAATCGTAGATTTTCCATTCTGGCGAGCGGCTACGATTGAGACTAGCGGCGAAGCGTGCCGCCCATCGGGTTTAACTTTAAGCGCATTGATTAAACAGAATTCCTGCCACGGGAGAAGCTTTAATCCGCACTTAGCCGCGAAGTCGATAACTTCCTGACCTTTTGACGGTAAATTATTGAGTTTTGAGCTGATTCTAGGGGTCGGAGAGCCTATAAGGCTCCGTGAATGCGTGGAAATTTCCGATTCGAACCGATTGAGTCCGATCGCGTCCGTCTCAGGCTTAACCAGGACTAAGTCAGGCTGGGTCATAACTTTTCGATTCGTTTGATGGTGAAAACAGAAAAG